>JAEEGL012378736.1_pt1 | contig 12845 bp, 7 predicted proteins | sample 9134231 | NCBI WGS metagenome assembly JAEEGL01 (sample SAMN16246548, study PRJNA631951) | gut metagenome | biome: gut microbiome; feature: rumen; material: fiber-attached | host: Bos | place: Iran: Karaj | collected 2018-10
ACATGCACAGGAATTTTTTGGTCCTGCAACCTGGAAAAAACTCCAGGGTAAGTTACGCAAGGTTCACCATCACGAGGCTCAAGATTCCCGCACGCAGCCCCACGAACAACGTGTAGTGCAACATGAACAACCCGTGTGTTTCCCCGCACGTTTTAATCGTAACCAGGAACATTTTTACTTTTACACGAAAAATGTGAATAATATACTGAAAAATCTGACCAGGGTTTTTTCATACTTAGGTACAGATGAAACGATTTTCTCTGAACATGAAAACATGATTTTTCGATACTCAGTTACGCCATTCATTTTTCTATGATTCAAAGTTACAAGTTCCAGGCTCTCGCGCTGTTCGTGTCGCTAACTGCTAAATTAAGCGAGTAGCAAGGACCTGTTGTTGCTGTTGCTTGGACCTGTTGTTGCGCATCCTGTACCTTGTTGTTGTTGCCCCGTGACACGTTTCTACTATAATACAGCACCGGGTTACATGTGATTTTTTATACATTTACTTTTGTTCCGTTCTATAATATAATGTGTGTATAATGGAGGTTGTAAATGTTACAGATTAAATGTTCTGCGTCTGATACTGTAAAGCTCAATGAGCTCGTGCCATTTCAGGGTGACTTGAAAAAGCGTACTGATAAAGATGTTGCAGAATTAAAAGAAAGTTTAACAAAGGACGGGTTACTTATGCCTTTCGCAGTTTGGAAGCATAAAGGTAAACAGTACTTATTAGACGGTCATGGACGTTTACAGGCTTTGAATGAACTTGCAGCAGATGACCAGGAAATTGCAACAGTTGACTGGCCAGCAATTGTAGTTACAGCTAACTCTGAGGAACAGGCAAGAAAAACACTACTCCAGATTACTTCATCTTATGGTCACATTACAAAAGATGGAGCAGTAAAGTTCTGTGCAAAAATACCAGGGTACAAAGCACCTTCTATCAATAAGTTCGTGAATAAAATTGAAAGACCAAGAAAAGAGAAACTTGCACCTAAGACAGAAGCACTTATTAAGATATACGTGCCGCTTGATAAAGAAGCAGAGGTACGTCAGATACTTGCAAGTGTGGACTATATTAAGGTAGCAAAATAAATTTAACACTTGGAGGTAGTAATGGAAGATATTACACAAACAATACCTACAGTACCAGTAGCCTCTGAAGAAGATATATGGGGTGAGAACGTTAATTCTGTACCTAAGGTAACTGAAGACATTACCAATAGCCAGAATTCCCTCACTGCAAGTATCAAGTCTAAATTATTCTCACCAGCAGAAGAGGCGTTCCATACCTCTAAGTCAAATAAGCCAATTGAACTTTCGTACAAATCAATTTATGAAATTGCAAGTGATGATGATTTAACTGTACGTGAATGGGTACAGAAAGACCCTGAGTACGCTGTTAAAGTAGCAGAAGCAGTTTACGCACAGTGGCAGCAGTTCTTGACAAGTGCCGCTATCAACGGTACTGTTACTTTAACAGATGAAGATGGTGAAGAGCATGTTGTTGCATTAAATAAGAACCAGACACGTATGATAGAGAAACAGCTTGACACGTCTAAGCAACAGCTGGACCTTGTTAATTCTATCTATATTACGTGTTACAAAGAGGGTGAGAAACGTAAAGACGTTTTACAGAACTCTATGTACTTACGCGCATTAAATGGTGACAGTAAACTTGCCATTTATCTTCATGACCGTGTTGATGGTAAACCTTCAGAAACTAAGACTGCAGATATGGATTATGATAACGCTTATAACATCTACATGATTATCCATACACTGTTCGATAAGCAGTTGCAGGTACTTAACTCTGGTAATGGTACTAAGTTAATATGTTGTTCACGTCGTGCTGGTAAGTGTTGGAGTCCTGATACTTTATTGCGTAAGTATGATGGTACACTAGTAATGGCTAAAAATGTTGTTGTAGGCGATGTAATGATGGGTGCACATAATGAGCCTCAAAAAGTTCTCAGCACAACAACAGGTAAAGACCAAATGTTCCGTATTAGGAGTAAACAGTCTGGATGTAGAATTGATTTCACATGTAACTCTGTGCATGTGCTGACAGTACGATTTGCAGCTGACTTATCAAAGACACGTTCAGCTTATAAGAATGTGTATAAGAAAGGTGAAGTATATGATATTCCATTGAATGAGTTCTTGCAGTTGCCATCATATATTCAAAATCGTTTTAACTTGATGCGTCAGTGTATTGATTATCCTGAAAAACAGCATATCATCGACCCATATATTTTAGGTCTTTGGTTAGGTGATGGGGATAAGATACATCCTAGAATTGCAGTAGGAGTTAATGAGCCTGAAATAATGTCAGGTATAACTGATTACTGTAATAGGAATAATTTTGAAATTAATGTAAGATATCAGAACCATTCAGCAGGCGAATGTTGTGAGGTAAGCATTAAATCTGGTAAAGTGTTACCAGAAGAAATGCGACGTCTTAACATAGAAGGCAATAAGCATATACCTCAGGAGTATTTAATAGACTCTGTTGAAAATAGGTTACAGTTGCTTGCAGGTCTTATAGATTCAGATGGTTGCTTAGATAAACGAGGTAATTTAGGTTTCTATAATACAGATAAAGCACTTGTAGACACAGTTATAGAGCTTTGTGACTCTCTTGGGTTTAGAACAACAGTAAATAAACAAGTGAAAAAATATTGGTCTAAAGCTCATTCTGCAGAACAAACTGCGGAAGTGTTTAATATATTTATTAAAGGTAAGCGTTCTGAAATACCATGTAGGTGTCCTAGAAAACAAGCTAAAGATTCTACACAGTCTTTAGATTATGGATTCTATGTTACACCTGTAGGTGAAGGGGACTATGCTGGATTCACTCTTGACGGTGATGGTAGACTACTGCTCTCCGATTATACTGTGACACATAATACACACATGTTGGTTGCCATTCTTCTTATTGAATGTTTGCGTAGACCTCGTACAAAGTGTATGTACATTGGTGAAACAGCTGAGCTTTCAGAAAGCCTCATTGATAAAGCAGCAAATGACATTATTGACGCTTGTCAGCTTAAAGATAAGCGTGGCCGCAGGTTTAACTGGAAGAAGATTGATAATGGTTCAGCGATAATGGTACGAGGTCTTTCTAATACTAAAGACCCTGACCAGATTCGTGGTCAAGCAGCTAAAGTAATCGTAATTGATGAATTCTTCCACTTAAAGTCAGAGCTTCTTGAATACATGCAGCGTGAAGTTCTTGAACCAATGCAGATGGACTTCGCTGATGATTACAAGTTCATTTGTGCAGGTACACCTCCACAGGTTAAAGGTACTTACGGTGAATATGTATGGAAGAACTGGGAAGTTGACCATTTCCAGTGGACATGGCGTGATAACCCGCATCCTGTTAACGTTGAACAGCGTAAAGAATACGTTGAGAAATTGCTGCGTGATAAGGGACTTGACTGGAGTTCATCATTTGCACGTCGTGAGTATAATGGTGAATGGGCTTACGATGAAGACCTGTTACTTTATCCTGAGTTCCATGTTTATGACCCTCGTGAAGCAATTCCTACATTTAAGATTGACCGAGTACTATTCGGTATTGACTATGGTGTAGGTGATAATGATACTCTTATCGGTATTGCATGGTCAGATGAAGAGAAACGAGGTTACCAGTTCTGGGAAGATAAGTTTAACCGTCTTGATATTACAGATAGAACAATTTCACAGTTGGAATACCTCTGTGGCCAGGTAAAACTTGCATGGCAGACAGCTCTAGACTTCTTCCCTAACATGTCACTTAAGGAAGCTAACAAACGTATCTTGTGGGATGCTGATGATAACGACCAGCATGTCACAGACTATATGAACATTAATATCCGCCTTGAGTACAAAGATGAGATGGATAATGTTCAGGAATTAAAGCTTAACATTCAGAATGCACATAAAACAGATAAGACAGTTATGCAGGATAAGATTGCAGATATCCTTCGTACTGGAGATTTGTTACTTATTAAAAATGGTAAATGTGCACAGGAATGTCAGTCAACTATCTTGAAACGTGGACCTAACGGTGAAGTTTATCATGAAGTTGATATGAAAGCATATCACCCTGACTTGTTACCAGCAATGCGTTACGCATTATGGAATGCAATTGGTGTATATAACTAATAAATTATTAGGAGGAAAATATGAAAGTACACGTAGAAGTTCCAAGAGAGTCAGTTATAAGGCACTCTTATGACAAATGGAAAGAGAATAAAGAAAAGCCAGGCACAGCAAACTTTTCTTTTAAAGGTGATGGTATTGATTATGCCAATATCCCGTTTGGCCCGGAGTTTGCTAAACTTATCAGGCAGACTATTCCTGCAGCTGCAGCAGCTAAAGGTGAAGACGTTGAATGGGACATTGAAGTTCCTAAACGTTTCGATTCCATCTCATCAAGTAAGTTTGACAAGGAAACAGGACAGGCTACTGGATGGGACAAAGATAAAGAAGGTAACTTCACACCTGAAATGGGCACACGTAGAGTAATGAATACTGGTACCATTAAAAAGCTTAAGATGCTGAAAGAAGCTTTAGAAGAAGCATTTGCATCAGGTGACTTCACACCTATTTTTGATATGGACCCGGTAAGCAGACAGATGCTGGCAGGTGAAACAGGTAAAAAGTATACACATGCAAAGCACCCGTACTATGACCTCAATCAGTGGGAAGACTTGGACACTCAGCCAGCTCTCGGTTCATGGGATGAGCTCATGCAGTATGAGGACCCTGAAAAAGATTCATTTGAAACACAGATGAACCGTTCACGAAAGGATATTGGTACAACCAACGCTAAGTCATGGGCAAGTATCATTAAGAACTACCAGAAGCATGGTCAGGAAGCTCTCGATGAAGAAGCAAAAGCTATGCAGGAAGAACAGGACAGGGAACGTGCTGAAAGAGAACGTGCAGCAGACTCAGAGCATGAAGCAAACATCCCTGGTAAAAAGGGTAATGTTAACAACCAGTGGAAAGGCTTCTTGAAATGGGCAGCTAAGCAGCTTGGTGGTGATTGGCACGATTACAAAGATACTATTCCACTTGAACTGTTTGATAAAGTTTACCAGTATGATGAAGACACTGGTAAAGGTTGGTATGACCGTGACGAGCTAATGGGATTGCTCAAGGCAAAACAGGGTGGTACTGTATCTGATGAACATATGAAGAACATTGTTTCAGGTTTAACTGAACCGTTTCAGATGGGGTAATAAATGAAGAAGTTTAAACAGCCAAAAGAAAGGTCATTTATCGGTAAGTTAATTGATATACATCATGAGCAGGCAATAAGAAGAAAAGCTCTCAGACTGCTTACCAAGCAAGAATGGGGCATTGATGTCATTGCTATGATGATGGTTAAAGCAGGTCAGCATCTTGGCAATGGTATTGCTTTTACCATTGAAAATAGAGCAGGCCAGAAGCTTACATTAACATACAACGAGGCACTCCGGTATGATAATGCTTTAAGAGATGCAGATAACAATATCTTTAACAAGCTTGATGATGACCTGGCTGTTGAGCAGTTTATTAAAGAACACTCAAGGAGACAAGCATGAACAATAAATATTTCTTTAGAGTAGAAAGATACCATCCAATTGGTGATTATTATACATCTCCTTTCTCAATAAACCGTGAAAAGCATACAGTAGGTACATGGTATGTACAGCCGTATAAAAAAGATGAGCAATTAAGTGTACAGGACCCACAGGGTAGATATGGTACAGTTTTTGATGGTAAAGGTAACTTTAAATGGAATCATGGTGCACATACAGGGTATAGTGTAAATGGTCCAATATCACCATACAGCAGTTTATTCAATTATCAAGATTACATGAATATTAGGGATAATGCTGGGTTAGAAGAAAAAGATTTGTTTAGTAAAGACCAGTATGACCGTGGTAAAGAGTATATAGATAAAAATGAAATATTAGGGAAGCTCAATAATAACGAGCGCTTAGTGAAAATAGCAAAGTCAGGTAATATCCCATTGAACGCATTTATAGACGCAAAGAGGAGCCCTAGCTTTGATTTAATAACTAAGCTAGACAGTATAGTAATGCGTAATAAAGCATTAAAAAATAATGAATACGTAAATAACTATAGTAACGCTAAGCTATTAGAAAACTTAAAGTTATTATCAAATATACCAAATACACGTATATTATTGGTAGAGGGAGAGTACCCTAATATAATAAAGACAACAGACTCAGCTGATAGTGGTGAGTTTAGTACACAAAGGGACTCTTCTAATGAACAGATTTTAAACGAATATAAAATTGTACAAGTATTACCGAATAAATTAATAAGAGATTATGATAGGTTTAAAAATGCAAATAATATAAGTGGTGCAGATGCATCAGTAGAAAATGTTAAACGAATATCTGATTGGTTTAATGATAATATTAGCAAGTATGTAGAGCCTAAAAAAATTAGTGATAGCAGATATAAGAATATACTAAATGATTTTAATGATAGGTTGAACTTATATAAAGTATACAAAATAAATAATAATATAGCAGATACACTTGAAAGCTGGAGGTATTAAGCATGGAAAGTCCTAACTTTGTATATGATAAAGTTAACAATGTATACAGGCCTACTCTTTATCCTGGTGAAAAGTCTGATGACTGGGACCTTCCTGAAAACATATCATCAGACCACATTAAACTTAACAGTATAATTGAGTCAAAGTACTCTATTGAGTATCTCAAGATTTGTGCATTCTACAATAAGATGTTCCACTCACTTAAGACAAGTGAATGGAGCCAGTCTGCTTATAATGCACCTATGTTTACTGTACTTGACCAGGAAAGAGCTGACACAGGTTCAGGTATTAATTTTAACTACCTCAAACAGATTGTTGACCAGATTACTTCAAGACTTGGTACAATTACATTCTTGCCGAGACTCTTGTCAGAAGACCAGAGTTTTGAGTACATTGTATACAAGGATGAAGTTGAACGTATCTTAAGACGTTATATCCGTAATGATGATTTTAACCGCAAGAGTCTTGAAGTTTTCCATAACTCTGCTGTTGTAGGTTATTCACATGTATTCATTGACCCATACACAGGTCACCTGGTAAAAGCAAACGATTATGAGGTAGGTATTTATGAAGCTCAACTTAACAAGAATCATATCACTAATATGCTGTATCGCGATTATGCATTTCCTGTTGTGGACGTATTGCACTACCTTGTAGACTGTAACGAAGCACAGAGAAAAGAAATAATTGACTTGATGCAGGGTAAGAGTACTGTTGACTTTAAGATGTACTTCGATTGTCTTGACAAGAAGGTATATGTTACTGTTAACAATAAAACTTTACCTCCTCATGAATATCCTTTTGATTATGTTCTCATCAGGACGTTTAGCTGGGACACAGGCTTCTGTAAATACTTAACAAGTTCTGAGTTTGATTTACTTTATCCAATTCAGCGTGAAATCAATAAGATTGCAGCCAAGAAGCAGCAGCTTATTCGAATGTATAAAGGTTCCGTTCCTGTATTCTCATCTGAAGTTGACCTTGCTATGAAGACAATTTCAAATGGTTCAGGTGAAGCATTATACATTGACAGTACACGTAACCCTGCTGACCTTATGACTGTTATTAACCCGACACCTCTGGACCCGCAGCTTGATGCCGAGATACAGTCATATAAGACTGCTATGTATGAACTTGCAGGTATTCAGAACGCATCATTTGACATGGAAAATATGAGAAGCGCCGCTGCTGTAGTTGCACTTGACCAGACACGTGATAGTGTATTCCAGGCACAGCTTTCAGGATTAGCACAGTTTATCAAAGACTGCTTAAGAATGTACATTCAGTTCTTTGCTAAGTACCCTGAGTTTTCAGATGATAATGGCTCGGTTGACTGGGAGTCAATCAACAAGCTTGTTGACAGATGTTACATTGACCTTAAACCTGTTCATCTTAATGACCCTATGAGTGATGAAGATGAAGATGAAGGCCCTGTAGATTACATGGAGCAGGCAATTGCAAGAGCTACACTTGACATTATTAAAGGTAAGATTAACTTTAATAATTTACCTTATTACCTTGACTGGCGTGAAGTAGCACTTAACATTGCTTATACTTATATCAAGTTTGAAGCATTAGGTGTTGCTATACCTGATACAATTCAGCAGTTCTTAATGGCAGCATTTATCAAGGCTATTGAAGTAGGAGACGTTGTACTATGAGCGAGCCTAAATTAGCATTGAAATTTTTCAAGGTTAAACGTGACCAGCTAGATGAAAATGGCAGACTTAAACCTGAAGCAGAATTACTTCCATTCTGGGCAACAGGCCACAAGGATATCACTAAATTTGGTCAGGAAAAAGATTTAATTTCTCCAGGCTCAGGTATACAGCGTGAAGTAGGGGTACAACGTAATGATGGGTTGTCTTTTAAGAGTGGTAAAGATAAATGGCATGGTGCATCTGCATGGGGTTATGTTAAAGAAGATGAACCTGCTATTGAGTCCAATGACCCTGAAGGAAGATTCGGGCAGCGTGATAAAGGCTATAAACCTGGAGAAGACAACGAGTACAGAAGTACTGTATTCTTAAATGAACCTGCAGTACCATACTCTGAGCAGAATAAAAGAGCGCAGGATGCTTACTTTAAAATGATATATAGAGCTCTTAAACTAGACCCGGATGATAATAGTACTGCTAATGTGCCTATTATAATGCTTGCATCAGATGATGATATTATTAAGTATACTGATTTACTTAATAATAACTTTGATGCATGGCGTGATGATAGTGTAAACCTTCGTCCTGTACATGAGGTACAGTTAAAAAGAGCTATACCTATGCGACAGATTACTAAAGATGATTTTAATAAGTACAGGATGCCTCTTGACTTAGGTAACTATACTGATTACCTTAACTTTGCAAAGAGTATACCTCTTACAGGCAAAGAGGATAAAGAAGATAAATTATTCTCATTTATAAAGAATATGTTTATCGATAAGCACCCTGAGTATAAATATACAGATAATGAGCACTTAGGTCATATATTTGACATGCCTTGGAACTCTACAGCTTCTTTTTATAATGATGTTTCAGAAGATACGTTTAATAAGTTTAAAGAGGCTTATGCCGAAGGCATGTTTGACTCTGCCAAGGTAATGTGTAACATATTCCCCGCTGATGATAAAAGTACTATAAGTGATGAACAGTATAAAAATATACTTAAAGCAGTATACATGGATATACCTGAGCATAAAAAGAGACAGAAAAATATAAGTAACACACTTGTAGATATCTCAAGATTTTAGAATAATATCTCATTTACAAGTACCCTCTTATATAGTATAATGTTAAAATACAGGAGTATTATATGGAAGGCGGACAGAAAAAAGATTTACCATTAAACTCACCTCTTGATACTAAAAGCTCTGATATGCTTGTTTCAGTTGACCAGCCAAAGTTTGCACATAACAGACAGCAGTATCAGGGTCATGTTTTGCCTACATCACTCCGCTTTGAGCACAATGGCTGGGCAGCAGGTGAACAGGTTTATGAATTCGAGTTCGAAGGTGGCAGGATAACTGAAACTGATGCTGACCCTAAAGTTGAATTATCACGTACCAGATTAAATGGTAACCCTGCATATATCCTTAACCTTTACCAGATAGGTAAAGATGATAAACTTGCTACAGTCTGCTTTAACTTTGCTACTAACGGCAACTGTATTGATGTTCCTAACCTTACAGTATCTCAGCCTACAGAAGGCCCTAGAAACATAGTTACATTCACAGGTACATTTAATGACAAGTGGTTTAGCTTTGAGTATAACGTGCTTAATGAAAATATAACCGTAAACACTCCGGCATTTAATGTTAAAAAAGAAGCATTGAACGGTGGTATTGTTACATTCAGACTCACTGACGTTACAGACAGTATTACTGTAGACACTAGAAATGTAAGTAAAGTAATATTCCCGTCTAAATTGTATAACAAAGATGGTAACTATGCTCTTGGAGACGTTACAGGTGTACAGAGTAACGAAAATGGTAAACATTCAGTTATAATTAATAACGGTGCATTCACAATTGACAATATTGACCTTAATGGTAAAACTATTGGTGATGATACAGTAACAGTAACAGCTGCAGATGTAAATGTTAAAGGTATTACAGCTCCATCATTAGCTGATGATAGCTCATTACCTGTAGAGTTTGACTTTAATAAAGATACAGAAAACGATGCACAGGTAACAGGTAGCGTTACAGATAAGATAATTTACATTAAAGATTTGACTGTTAAACCTGAATACGCTACAAGTATGCAAGATAGCTCTGAAAGTACCGCAGAGAACATCTCTTATCTTAACAGGTTAAAAGCATCATTTGTATCTCGCCAGTATAATGGTGTTACATTCCCAAATAATATTGTAACTGCTATACCTTTTACATGGGATAAGTATGATAATAGTGTTCCGTCAGACTTAGAGGATAGAAAAGAAAAGTTCTTTGCTAATCTTAACAGTTCTCTTATAGACGTTGAAGTTCCTATATTTATGGGTACACGTGTACTATTAAAAAATGAACTTGATGTTATTGTTGATGAAAGTAATCTTACTAACCAGTTTATTGATGTTGTTCAACAGGCAAATATTTCAGGTATACAAGATGAAGTATATATAGTATCAAGTTATAAAACTAAGTCAGAGTATGAAAGTGATTGGACAGAGAACTATGACCCTACACGGCCTATGGTTGTACAGCATTGGCCTGGTACTAATAGTAGATTATATCAAGCAAAAGTAATATTAAATAGTTATGGGTTTAAAGGTAATACTAATACACGTGCTGCTATCTCAATGAAAAATAAAGGTAACCCTTACACACGGAAAGTTGTACCAATGTATAGTGTATCATCAGACAGTATTTCAGGTAACGTGTGGTATAATAATACAGATGTTACAGATTTGTTTGATATAAATGGTGGCAATTTATTTATAACCATAGACCTTGAACTTGAAATTGTTTTTGAAGGTAGGGATACATATGATGATGATGATAGTTCACCAACACAGTATGATTTTGAAATAACTGCAAAAACAAAGCTTACAAAGAATATAAGTACTGACCATGTAACGTTACTCAGTGCTGCGTGGGCACCAGGCACACCTAGACCTGCAATATTAAATAATGGTGACTTTATCGAAGGTTTATTATGTGATGATACATTTAGATGTATACTAGAAAATTCTGGTGATTACTATTCTTTGCTTAACGCAAATAGTGAGTATGAGCCTATAAATTATAACGCAATAGAAGGTTATGCTTCTGTAAAAAGTATTCGTGTTTCTAAAGCTACAATTCATTATCCTGAAAATCCAGAGCAGACAACTATAAGTACACTATCTTTTTTATATAACAGTAATGAATCATTATGTTTATTAGATGCACCTGCACATGAGGCAACATTCAGGATAGATGTAGATATAGACTCTGAAACTGGGGGTGCTACTAGTTATAGTCCTGTTATAGATGATAAACGCTTTATTACTTATACAGGAGTAATATCTAATCATGATATAATAGGTAATGAATTTAGCAGAGGGTTCATGAGTGCCTGTTTGTTTAAAGGGCATATACTTAAAAAGATACAGATATCTGACAGTGTAGAAGACACTATCACAGCTAAAGACATTAACCTTGTTACACCTACACGTGAAGAGTTAATTACTAATGGTGTTGATGCATCAAGAGCTTACTTGAACTTTATGTACACAGGGTATAACTCCTATAATTTATTTGACTTAAAACTATATGGTATAGATATTAATGGCTCAAACGCAATACTGCAATTAGTACTTGTTTCTGCAGATAACAGTAACAGTGTAATTTTAAGTTTATTGAAGAATAAAGAAACAGTTACAATTGATGATACTACATACGATTTTACTGATGGAGACATGTTATTCATGCCGGCTAAGTATGTCTATCCTGATACAGATGATACAGGTTATTATGACTTGTTAGTATGTGGTATTAATACATTGGGCACACCTGATTTAAAATGTAGTGAGTGTTTTACAGGCATATATATAAAGAATAATTATACAACTCTCTTGTCTGGTGCCAATATGTACCAGTGTGTATTTGACCTTGAAGGAATACTGAATAAAGTACGTTACATTGATGCACAGAGTATTTATGTACCTGATGAAACAGATAAGACACACAAGTATTTTGAAGAAGTATTACCTTTATTACAGGACTCATACACTGCTCTTGCACAGAGTATTTATTTAAATGAAACTTTCGCACCATGCTACGTAGATAATGAAACTATTGAATTGACACAAGATGAAGTATTGTCTGTAATAGGCTCTTTGACCAATGATATTGTACCTGTTGGTGTTGATACTAATGATGTTGAGGTATATGGTAAAGTTTGTACGAAAGCAAATGGTCCAGTTATATACGCAAAATGTGACCCAGAAGATTTGTTTTCAGTACATTCAAATATTATTGATAATGATGTATACTTTAAACACATGTCATGCCCTGTTACAGGTGTTAATGGTGAACCTATAAATATTATGGGCAAATCAGTTGTACTCCGGGCTATGGATACACAGTCATTTAATACTTATGTTAGAGTGCAAACAACTGAAGGTGGTGTTCCTACAACATACAGTCTTGAAGGCTTTTATTACACATTTTTAGCAGGTACTAATACTTATGACTTTACAGAAGTATTACCAATGTTGCTGTTTACTTCTGTATATGCTCTATCTGAAAGTGCAGCGTTTGTGCAGTTCCTTAATACAAATCACCCATGGTGGGCTGATG
>JAEEGL015074347.1_pt1 | contig 12845 bp, 8 predicted proteins | sample 9134231 | NCBI WGS metagenome assembly JAEEGL01 (sample SAMN16246548, study PRJNA631951) | gut metagenome | biome: gut microbiome; feature: rumen; material: fiber-attached | host: Bos | place: Iran: Karaj | collected 2018-10
ATCTCGTTGTAGGCCCGCTTCCAGTCTTTTTCCGCGCAGAAGCCCTCCAGCCTCTCCACCATCACCCGGCCATACCAGGTGCGGTCGAAAATGCAGATATGCCCTGTGCGGGGCAGCCGCGTCCAGAACCGCCACAGGTACTGCCTGTTGAGCTCATGAGGCAGCGGGGAGGCGATGGGATGTACGTCGAATCCCCGGGGATCCAGAGGATAGGCGACGCGGCGGATATTGCCGCCCTTGCCCGCGGCGTCCCAGCCCTCATAGCACAGGATCACCGGGATCTTTTTGCGGTAGATGATGTTATGCAGTTCGCTCAGGCGGCTCTGGAGTTTTTTCAGTTCCTTCTTGTATTCGTCGTCATCGATCGATGGTGACAGGTCCACCTCGCTCAGATCGGGCATTTTATTCAGGGGGAACTCCTCCGAGAAAGGCTCGCCCACATACCGGCCGTGATCCAGGCCGTGCTGGATGGTATCCCTCAGGAGCTTCATGGCGTCCCTCACAGCGGTCTTGCGGCGGCTGCCGTCCAGGACGTACCACTTGATGGTATCGCCGGTCTTCTCCATGAACTCGTCATAGGCTTCCGTGAAGCGCTTGTACTCCCTGTGCTGCCAGATGTCCTCCTGAGTGACCCGCCACTCCGTCTGCGGATCCTCCGCCAGGGCCCTGAGCCTCTCCCCCTGCTCGCTCTTCTCGATATGCAGGAATATTTTCAGGATGAGGTATCCCCCGTCCCGGAGCTGGCGCTCGAATTCGTTCACCTGGCGCAGCCTGCGCCGGTATTCTTCCTTGGTGATCTCATGCCTGAGATACTTGCGGACCACGCTCTCCATCCAGCCGGAATCCATGAACAGGATCTTGCCGTTTTCCGGGATGGCGGAGGCGTACTGATACAGGAACGGGTAGCGCTCGTCCTTTTCGGGAAGGACCACCGGCGAGACCACATGATAGAAACGCGGATCGATCTCGCTGATCAGCTCCTTGATCAGGCTCCCCTTTCCCGCGGCCGCCCAGCCCTCGATCATGACGATGACGGGCAGTTTGGCGTCCCGGAGCAGCTGCTGCTGGCCCAGGATGGTCTCGCGTACACTTTTGATCTCGGCGTTCAGGGCTTCCTTGTCCTCAGGCTTTCTTTTCTCGAATTCTTTCAGCATGCGTCCGTCCTCCTCAGGAGCGTATGATCTGCCGAGGGGCCACGATATGCATCAGATATGGGTGATCCGCCGGCAGTGTGCCGCGGCCGCGCCGGTATCCGTTCGTCAGATCCTCTCCTTCCGGATGCCCGGGACCGCCGTCTTGATTTTGTGCTGGTGCCATCATACCACATCACGAGCGAAATGACAATCATCGACCGCGGCGCATGGTGCGGATCTGGAGCGGGAGCTGCCAGAGGATCATGGCCGACCAGCCGAGGACGCAGGCCAGACCGACACCGGAGATCCCCATGGACGGCGTCAAAAGCAGGGTGGCCAGGACGCGCACCGAGATCTGGGTGAGCGTCGCCAGGAAAGTCACCGTCATCTTCCCCACGCCCCTGAAATAGCCCTGGATCCCATTGGTGACGCAGGGCAGGATATAGCAGTATCCGATCAGATCAAAATAACGGACGCCGTCTGCGACGATGGACCCGTCCTTTGTGAACAGATCCATCAGGGGAAAACGCGCCAGGAGGATCACGGCGCTCATCGCCATGCCGACGACAGCCTCCATCCCCATCCCCCTCAGGAACCCCCGCCGGATGCGCGGGTCATTCTTCGCGCCCTTGTTCTGGGCCGTGAACGCGGTGATGGCGGTGGAGATGCTGCGCCCGGGCAGCAGCCCGATGTCCTCGATCTTCCTCACGGCGCTGAACGCCGCCGCGGCGGAGACGCCCAGGGCGTTCACGCTGCTCTGGATGATGATGTTCCCCACCGGCTGACTGCACTGCTGCAGCGCCGTCATGCCGCCGTAGGACAAAGTCTTCCGGGCCAGGGCCCGGTCCATGCGCAGGCCGCGCCAGGAGATACGGAGCATCGGCACATGCCGGCCCACATACCGGATGCACATGACCGCGCTGGATGCCTGAGCGGCCACGGTGGCAAGCGCCGCCCCGGCCACACCCATCCGCGCCCACGCCACCAGGATGAGATCCAGCGTGATATTGATCAGGCAAGAGATCACAAGAAACCGGATCGGAGTCTTTGAATCCCCGATGCTGCGCAGTGCCGCGGCATAGATATTGTACAGGCAGGTGAAGGGCATCCCGGCGAAAATGACGCGCAGATACAGTGTCGCTTCCCCGAGCATTTCCCTTTGCACGCGCATCAGGGAAAAGATGGTCCCTGTCAGGGGGATGCCCAGAGCCATGACCGCCAGGGCGAAGATCAGGCCGATCACCGTCATGGTCCGCATCTCGTTCAGCAGCTTTTCCCGGTCGTTCGCCCCGAAGAACTGTCCCATCAGCACCGAGGCGCCGACGCAGATCCCCGATACTCCCAGGATCAGCAGGTTCATCACCTGATCACACGTTCCCACCGCCGCCAGAGCGGCACTGCCGGCAAAGCGCCCCACCACGATGGTGTCCACCATGTTGTAGGAAAGCTGGAACAGGTTCCCCAGTACCAGCGGGATCGAGAAACCGATCAGCTGCCGGGTGATGGAGCCCCTGGTCATGTCAGTCGCCATCGGACGGATCCCTCCTAAAGTCATCATCGAATAAAAAAGCAAAGACCCTGCCGATCATTCTCGACAGGATCTTCATTTTGGTCTGGGTGGAGAGATTCGAACTCTCGGCCTCTTGAACCCCATTCAAGCACGCTACCAAGCTGCGCTACACCCAGGAACCTTTGACACTGCCGTACCCGACAGCATCAAAGAATATACCACGTCAAAAGACGATTGTCAATAGTAAAAAACACGGAAGACAAAAATAACTTCAAAAAGCCGCTCTCTGATCGTCATCACATCGGATGACGCGGGATCACGGCCCTCCATGACATTAAAAGAACGGTCAGGATATGATCAGATATCCATCAGCGCGGACATGGTCTGGCCGATCTTTTCGGGGATCAGCAGCGTGGCCCGGTAGTCCTGGGGCGTGGGAGACTTGTTGATGATCACCAGCCTTCCCCGGTAATGAAGCACGAAGGACGCAGCGGGATAGACGGAGAGAGACGTGCCGACCACGATCATCAGGTCCGCCTTTTCGATCTCGTCCGCCGCCCGCTCCAGGGCGTCTATGGGCAGGGATTCCTCATAGAGGACCACGTCCGGCTTGATGATGCCCCCGCAGAAGCATTTGGGCACCCCGTCCATGGCCATGACATCCGCGAGGGAATAGTATCTTCCGCAGCGCGTGCAGTGATTGCGGTGCACGGAGCCGTGTAGCTCCACTACGTTTTTGCTGCCCGCGGCCTGATGCAGGCCGTCGATATTCTGGGTGATCACGCAGGCCATATGCCCCTTTTCCTCCAGATGAGCAAGGGCCAGATGGGCGGCATTGGGCTTCGCGTCCGGGAAGAGCATCTTTTCACGGTAAAAACGCCAGAATTCCGCCGGCTCCTGGACGAAAAAGTGCCTGGAGATGATCTCCTCCGGAGGCAGAGACCACTTCTGATGATACAGCCCGTCCACGCTCCTGAAATCCGGGATGCCGCTTTCGGTGGAGACCCCCGCTCCCCCGAAGAAGACGGCATGCCGCGCTTCGAGGATCATTTTTCTCAGTTCATCCTGATAATGCTTCAGATCCGGCATATCCATCCCTCCCGTAAAGTATGACATAAAGCCGCGGACGCTTCTCCCCGGTCATCGATACGATCAGTCCCATGTAAATTCTATGCACTCAAACTGTTTTCGTCAAGAAAAACAGCATACAAATCGCTGTTTATATGGTATAATCATCTGTAAGACTTTTTGCGGAGGATGTACTATGACAGTCGGATTCGATCACGATCTGTATACGCGTATGCAGTCTGAAAGGATACTCGAGCGCATCGGTGAGTTCGGCGGCAAATTGTACCTGGAACTGGGCGGCAAGCTGTTTGACGACTACCACGCCTCCAGGGTGCTGCCGGGATTCCTGCCGGACAGCAAGATCTCCATGCTGCTGAAAATGCGCGACCAGTGCGAGATCCTTCTGGCCATCAATGCCTGTGATATCGACAAAAGCAAGGTCCGCGGGGATCTGGGCATCACCTATGACGCCGACGCGCTGCGGCTGATAGACGCGTTCAAAGGCCTGGGCATGCTGGTGACAGGCGTGGTGATCACCCAGTTCTCGGGCCAGAACGGCGCCATCCAGTTCCAGAACAAGCTGCAGCGGATGGGCGTCAAGGTGTGGCGGCACTATCCCATCGAGGGCTATCCCTACGACGTGGAAAGGATCGTATCCGATGAAGGTTTCGGCAAAAACGAATACGTGCAGACCGAGCGGCCGCTGGTGCTGGTGACCGCGCCGGGGCCCGGCAGCGGAAAAATGGCGGTGTGTCTCAGCCAGCTCTATCAGGAGCATCAGCGGGGCATCAAAGCCGGCTACGCCAAATTCGAGACCTTCCCCATCTGGAACCTGCCCCTCAAGCATCCCATCAACATCGCGTACGAGGCTGCTACCGCCGATATCGCCGACGTGAACATGATCGATCCGTTCCATCTGGAAGCATACGGCGTCACCACCGTCAATTACAACCGGGACATCGAGATCTTCCCGGTGCTCAGCGCTCTGTTCACGAGGATCATGGGACAGAGCCCGTACAAATCCCCCACGGACATGGGCGTCAACATGGTGGGCTACTGCATCACGGACGACGAAGCCTGCCGGGAAGCCTCGAAGCAGGAGATCATCCGCCGCTATTACAAGGCCCGCTGCAGCGCGCTGGAGACCGGCGAAACGTCCGAGACGGAAAAGATCCACCTCCTGATGAAGCAGTTGAACCTGACCGACGCGGACAGGCCCGTCATCTCCAGCGCCCGGATCAGGGCAGAGTCCACCAACGGGCCGGTGATGGCCATCCAGATGCCCGACGGGGAGATCGTGACGGGACGCACATCCGATCTGCTGGGGCCTTCGGCGGCCGCGCTGCTCAACGCGGTCAAGCACCTGGCGGGGATCGACGACGAGATCGACCTGATCCCGGCCGCCGTGATCGAGCCCATCCAGAGGCTCAAATGCTCCTATCTGGGCAACCACAATCCGAGGCTCCATTCCGACGAGATCCTGGTAGCCCTTTCCATCAGCGCCGCCGGAAGCGCTATCTCACGGCAGGCCATGGAAACGCTGCCCGCCCTGAGGAACTGCGAAGCCCATTCCACAGTGATCCTCCCCCATGTGGACGACAATATCTACCGGCGCCTGGGCATCCGGGTCACGCAGGACCCCCAGTTCCAGGTCAAGAAGCTTTTCCACCGGTGACCCTCAGGTCACAGAGGACAACGGGATGACAAAGTTTTTAAAGTTCCTGACGGCGATGCTTCTCATCCAGGCCCTGTGCGCCGCGGCCGGGGCCGAGACCTTCGCGCCGGCTGTCGGCGCCATCCTCAGCAGCCCCGGAGGCGCCGCGCTCACCGTCAGCCTCGACTCTGTAAAGGCCCGGGACGAGGATACCACCCGGCTCCTGAACGGGTTTTTCGGCGGGCTCGAGGCCTGTATCGCCGCCGGCGAAGGCGACGGCGCCGTCTCCTTCCGCTGGGGCGGCGCACAGGCTGCCCTCTCAGGCGGTCTTCTGACGGATAAAGCGGATGACGTGAGCCTGCTTCTCCTGCGCGCGGAGGACCTGATCAAAGAGTGCGCCGCCCTCAAAGACGCCTGGTACGCGCAGCTCGACGAGGGAAGAGACGACACCCGCAATTATCTGGACAGAACCTATGTCAAGAACGCGGGCTCATCGGCCTCCGCGATCGAGTACAGCTTTACCAGAGAAGAGATGCCCGATGTACAGGCGGGATTCACGGACCTCAAGGAAGGGTATCCCCTGGCCGCCCTCGCGTGGTCCTGCATGCAGCGGTGGACGGGGTTCGATTTTGACGACGCCGTCTTCACCGGACGCTGCGTGCACAAGAGGCTGTTCGATAAAGAAGGCGCACCCATGGGGGCCGCGACGGACGGCAGGATCGCCTTCGACGATGAAGCGGAGTACCGTTTCACGAGCCTCATGGGCAGTGCCCCGGGCAAGGGCGGCAATTTCAGCCTGGAGCTGAACAGGGTGAGGGGCACCGGTCAGCACCGGTACATCCTCGGCTGGAAGGTCACGGAAAAGACGAACACGGCTGTGATCGAACTGACCGGCTCCTTCATCAGCAAAACGAAGGATCACAGCCTGAACGTCTCCGTCCAGGGCACGGTGACCGTCAAAAGGACGGACACCGAAAGCATATCGGCGGATATCACCGTCAGCGCCAACCGGGACGGGCTCAGATCGGTCCGCGCCGTCAAAGCCGAGCTGAACGCTTCGGAAGGGATCGCCTCCGGCAAGGCTTCTGTCAGCCTCTCCCTGGCGGGCGAAGATACGTGGAGCGTGGACCTGAATATCGGCCTGGGGCCCGGCGGCATCGATACCGCCGCGCTCACGGACACAGAAACTGTTTCACGGATCATTTACGAAGAAGCGTTCAAAAGGTTGGCGGCCCTCAGCGAAGAGGACCGCGTGCTGCTGACACACACACTGTTTTCCGCCCGCTGGCTGGACATCAACGACGAGCCCATAGAACCGGGCGAATGGAGCGTAGAGGAGGAATGAACATGAAAAAGATCATAGGGGCTCTGCTCGCGATGTGCATCGCGATGACACTGACCGGTTCCCTGGCCGCCGTGCCCACCGATTACACGATCGAACAGAAGCTGGAAGGCCAGGTCACCTCTTCCGGCCTGCGGGGCAGCGTATCCCTCACCGTTTCCGGCGATAAGGCTCCCTTTTCACTGGATGAGGAGACCTGGGCCCTGATCGGCAGGATCGCGGGAAGCATCGGCATCGATTTTGAATCCACCGTGCGCCTGCCCGCCTTTCCCGACCGTTCCGCCGCTGTGAGCATCAAAAAGGACGGCACCGAAACGGGCGTGGTAAAGGCCCTGATCGACGGCGGCACCTTCGCCTTCCATTCCGACCTGATCAACGATAAAGCCTGGTATTCCCTGCCGGCGGATACGGACCTGTTAAACGTTCTGTTCCCCGCCGCTCCGGGCGAATGGCCGTCACCGTGGCGCATGCTTTACGCTGTTTACAGCGCCCCGGAGGACTGGGTGACCCGCGCGGCACAGACCTCCGCGTCGTATATGACCAAGCTCGCGATCTGGCTGCAGAACTACCAGGTGATCGGCACCGAGACCGAGAACCGGGACAGCGCCATATCCATGAAGTGTGAGATCCCCGTGCAGGACGCCGTCGCGGAGATAAAGCAGCTCCTGGCGGATATCTATAACGACCCGGCCATGCTGGCCCTTTTCCGGGAGCTGTTCACCGCGGAGGAAAGCGCCGCGTATCTGGAGCCCGGCATGAGCGGGATCATCTTCAACGCGCTGGATCAGCTCAAAGCCGAAGGCACGATCCTGATCGAACGGGAATACGATTATCAGGGCGTTATCCTGAAGGACGCCGTTTCCCTTCCCTTCGCAGAGGGCTTTTTCCTCAACGAGATCACCGTCGATCTGGGAACGGATGAAAAACGCCTGAGCGGCAGCTATCGGGCGGATGACGCTCTCTATCCCTTCGAGATCACCGCGTCCGGGCCGGACGACGGGCTGTATTCCGGCACGATCCGGATCGAATGCCCCGTCCCGGAAACGGGATCCGCAGCCGAAGACGATGCCAAACCCGATAGCGTCTTCTCGGCCTCCTTCTCCCTGAAAGCGGACGACGGCGAAGAGACCTACGACCGGCAGAACGACCTGTGCGAACGCAGGCGCAGCTATACCGTCATCCTCCGGCCCAACGACGACGATCCCCGTGAAATGCATACCCTGACCGCCTCGCTGTCGCTGGACCTTACATCCCAGTCCCGGATGACAGCCCCCACGACCGTCACCGGTTCGCTGAGCCTGATGGACCAGGATACGGAGAGCGGCATCACCCTTGACATGAGCATGAAGACCGTCGCGAAATGGCAGCCCGACAGCCTGAGCACCCTCGCAGATCCCCCCATCGCGCTCAATACCCTGAATGAGCCCGCGCTGCAGCAGATATTCGCGTCCTGGCAGTCCCAGGCGCTCACGTGGCTCGCAAAGTTCATCCTGCCCGTGAGCGGGAACTGACAGGAGGGACCATGACGGACATCAGGCTCAAAAAGACCGCCCTGACCGTCGGGACGGAATTCACTTCAGACAGATCATTGAAGCTTCTGACCGCCGGCTGCGGCCTGTATGCCCTGTTCACTCTGACGGATATCTTCATGACCTTTCTATCCGGGGGCCCGAGCCTCGACAGCGCTGTCAGCGGCGTGATCGCCATAGCGCTCCTCTACCTGACGTTCAGGCTGTTCCGGCTCCCCTCCCGGCCCGATAAGGATCACGCGGGCCACGCGGCCAGAGCGAGCGTGATCGTGTTCGCCGTGATGATCATGGCAGTGCTCCTGCTCGCCGTGATGTTCTACACCACCTATTCCATCGTCAACGGCCTGGACGCTAAAGGCATGGCCGAATACGGGCTCACGCAGGAAGACGTGGACCGCGTCAACGGTTCCGCCTTTTTCATGATCGCCAACATGCTTTTCTCCCTCATGCAGGCTCTCACCTTCCTGTTCTTTTTCCGGGCGCTGGGCGATGTCAGGACCATGCTGGGCGGCATGCGGCCCGACCGCAACGCCTGCAGGCCCGCCAGCATGATCGCCGCCGTCACCGCCGGTCTCGGCATCGCGGCCGCGCTTCTGGACCTGACCGGGAGCTTTGGCATGGTCAATACCGCCCTGTCCGTCCTGTACGACATCCCCTGCATCCTTTTGTTCGCAGCCATGGCCTTCCTGTGCAGGCACACCGCCGATGACGTATCCGTATTAAAAGGAGCCGCAAAGTGAAAGAGCGATACCAGGCGCTTTACCGGGTCTTGAGGCCCCTGACCTTTGACGATATGGTGGGCCAGACCGTGATCCGGAAAACGCTCAAAAATCAGGTGAAGACCGGCCGGATCGGGCACGCGTACCTGTTCTGCGGCAGCCGCGGAACAGGCAAGACCAGCGCCGCCAAAATATTCTCCCGGGCCGTCAACTGCCTGGATCCCCGGGACGGTGATCCCTGCTGCGAATGCGCCAGCTGCAAAAGCATCCTCAACGACACCTCCCTGGATGTATTGGAGATCGACGCGGCCAGCAACAGCAGCGTAGAGAACATCCGGCAGCTGATCGAGCAGGTAGTGTTCCCGCCCCAGGCGGAGAAATACAAGGTGTATATCATCGACGAGGTCCACATGCTGTCCGGCAACGCCTTCAACGCTCTGCTCAAGACCCTGGAGGAGCCGCCGGAACATGTGGTGTTCATCCTGGCCACCACCGACCCGCAGAAAGTGCCGGTCACTATCCTGAGCCGGTGCCAGCGCTTCGATTTCAGCCGGCTGAGCATGGATGATCTTTTGACGCGCCTGAAAATGGCCGTGAGCACGGAGAACGCGCGGGCGGAGGACAACGCCCTGTACCTGATCGCCCATGCCGCCGACGGCGGCATGCGAGACGCCCTGTCCATCCTGGACACGTGCCTGGGCATGACCGATGATATCACCGTGCAGGACGTGAGGAACGTGCTGGGCACCGCCGGAAGCGACCTGATCGACCGGGTGACCGCCGCGGCCTCGTCCTTTGACGGCGCCGAGGCGCTCCGGTGCGTGGACGCGGGCATCCTCAAGGGGATGGATGCCCAGGTGTTCCTCACGGAACTGTGCCGCCGTTTCCGGCAGCTGCTGACCGCGCACCTGTGCGGGCCGGACGCGGATCTGCTCAAGACCACCCCGGACGAGGCGGCACAGCTGCATGCGGCCGCCATGAAGTTCACCCTCCCCCATCTGGAGCGCTGCCTGACCACCCTCATGCGCGCCGAGAGCGACACCCGGTATTCCGCGTCGCCCCGGGGCGTATTGGAGGTCGCCCTGCTCAGGGCCTGCGACCGGGTGCAGGAGCATGATCTCACCGCCCTTCAGGAGCAGGTCAGCGAACTGACCGCGCGGCTGCAGGAGCTCGAGAAGACCGGAGTGCGTGTGCAGCAGCCATCGGCGGACGCGGATAACACGGAGGGACTGCCGGCCGAGAAAAAGGAGAGACCTATCACCCTGCCGAAGACAACGGACCTGACCGGGGACGAGATATGGAACGCCATGATCCGGAACATCAAGGCCAACCGCTCCCTGTACAGCCTGATCAGCCTCGGCATCCGTTTCGGCGGCCGCAGCGGCAGCGAATACACCATCGTGCTGCCGGCCGGGGACGCGGTGCCCCTGCAGATCTTCAACGGCTACCTGGACACCATCAGGGAGGAGCTCGCCAAGGCGGGTGCCGCGGAACCCAAGCTGAAGGTGATCCGCGAGAACACGGAGGATGAAAAACAGCTGAAACGGCAGATCATGTCCAGCCAGGACATGCTGATCAACGTATTCGGACGGGATAAAGTCGTCATTACGGACTAAAATATTTCAAGGAGGAAATAACGATGAGTGACTGTCTGTTCTGCAGGATCGTCGCCGGTGAGATCCCCTCGGCTAAAGTGTATGAGGATGAGACCTGCTTCGCGTTCCGGGACATCAATCCCCAGGCGAAGGTCCACGTGATCCTGGTGCCCCGCGAGCATGTGTCCGACTGGACGGAAGCGGCCGGAAAGCTTTCCGACGTGACCCTGGCCCGCATGATGCGGGCGGCGGCCAGGATCGCCGCGGACGAGGGACTGGAAAACGGATACAGGGTCATTTCAAACTGCGGGAGCGATGCCTGCCAGAGCGTGAAGCACTGGCACATCCACATCATCGGCGGCGAGCAGCTGAGCGAAAAGATGGCCTGACGGCCGTATACCCCAGGATCAAGGATTTTAGGAGGCCATCATGATCGTACCCCGTCATTACGAAGACCCTCATATCCTGCACGAGAACACCCTGCCGAACCGCGCCTACTTTATCCCCTGCTCGGAAAGGAATGACTGCCTGGTGCACGACCGCGCGTCGTCGGACAGGATGATCCTGCTCAGCGGCACCTGGCAGTTCCGGTACTATGACAGCGTGCGCCGGGTACGGGAAGCTTTCTATGAGCCCGATTTCGACGCGTCGGAATACGGCACCATCCCTGTGCCCGGCAACTGGCAGTGCTTCGGTTTCGACCATCACCAGTACACGAACGTCCGGTACCCCATCCCCTTCGATCCGCCCTACGTGCCCCAGGACGATCCCTGCGGATGCTATATCCGGTCGTTCGATTACCAGCCGGATGAGAAGACCCCCTTCGTGACCCTGAACTTTGAGGGCGTCGACTCCTGCTTTTACTGCTGGCTCAACGGGCACTACCTCGGCTACAGCCAGGTATCCCATTCCACCAGCGAATTCCTGGTCAGCCCCTGGCTGAAGAAGGGCGAAAACAAGCTGGCCGTGCTGGTGCTCAAATGGTGCGACGGGACCTACCTGGAGGACCAGGACAAATTCCGCATGAGCGGGATCTTCCGGGACGTCTACCTGCTCCGGCGGCCCGAAAAGCACCTGGAGGATTATTTCGTCACCACATCGATCGGGGAAAACAGCGCGCTGATCCGCGTCGGTATGAAGCCGTACGGCGGCAGCCTGCCCGTGGACGTGAAACTGTATGACCGGGACGGCCGCATCGCCGCGGCGGCTCAGAGCGCGCCCGCGGATGACGCGGACTATCCGATGGCCGCGGTGCTCACCGTCACGGACCCCGAACTGTGGAACGCCGAAGCGCCTTACCTGTATACCCTGGTGCTGTCATGCGGGGATGAGACCATCACCGACCGGGTGGGCATCCGCAGCATCACCGTGAAAAACAACACCGTTTTGCTCAACGGCCGAAAGATCAAGTTCAGAGGCGTGAACCGGCATGATTCCGATCCCGTGAACGGCTACGCTGTCACGCCCGACCAGATCTTGAAGGATCTGGCCATGATGAAAGCGCACAATTTCAACGCGATCCGCTGCAGCCACTACCCGAACTCGCCGGTATTCACCCAGCTGTGCGACGAGTACGGCTTCTACGTGATCGATGAGGCGGACCACGAGGCCCACGGCACCATCGACCTGTACTACGGCAAAGCCGACCGCAAAGATGTGCTGAACAAATGCTCCCGCTACCTGGAGGACAACCCCGAATACGTGGAGGCGGTCGTGGACCGGGTGCAGCGCTGTGTCACCCGGGACAAAAACCGGCCCTGCGTGCTCATCTGGTCCATGGGCAATGAGGCGTTCTACGGCTGCGCCACGGAAGCGGCTCTCAAATGGACCAAGGGTTTCGACCCGAGCCGCCTGACCCACTACGAAGGCGCTTACAACGCCGGCAGCTACAGGGCCTTCGATTTCAGCTGCATGGACCTGTACAGCAGGATGTATCCTTCCCTGAAGGAGGTCGAAGTCTACCTGGCTTCCTCCCCCGCTCGCCCCATCATCATGTGCGAGTACTGCCACGCCATGGGCAACGGTCCCGGGGACCTGGAGGATTACCGGGAGCTGATCGAAAAGAATGACGCCTTCTGCGGCGGCTTCATCTGGGAGTGGTGCGACCACGCGATATACAAGGGCAGAGCGGATAACGGCAAGCCCATCTATTTCTACGGCGGCGATCACGGCGAAAACAGGCATGACGGGAATTTCTGCATGGACGGCCTGGTGTTCCCGGACAGGACGCCCCACACCGGCCTGAAGGAAGCCTGGAACGTGTACAGGCCCGCCCGGGTCACGGGATTCGACCAA
>JAEEGL015085258.1_pt1 | contig 12845 bp, 12 predicted proteins | sample 9134231 | NCBI WGS metagenome assembly JAEEGL01 (sample SAMN16246548, study PRJNA631951) | gut metagenome | biome: gut microbiome; feature: rumen; material: fiber-attached | host: Bos | place: Iran: Karaj | collected 2018-10
AGATGGTCATCACGTGGACGCCGTTCGACTTCGCCAGCGCGAACATGGCATCGTCCATGATCGGCGACTTGCCGGGCGTGAGGTTCGCGGCGCGTCCCCACTGGACGTAGAGGTTGCATTCGGCGTTGGTGACGACCTCGCCGAACTCACGGCTGTCGCCGTAGCCGGTGATGCCGACGAGAATTTGCGATGCGAGTAGAAGTGCGTTGGTCATAGTTGTTTGTGGTTAGTGTTAGTCGTTAGTCGACCTTGCGGAAGAGGTCGTCAAGGGTGACGACATTTTGGACGAGACCAGAGTGCTTGTTGCGCTTCAGACCCGCTGAAGCGACGAGAACCGTGCAAACCGCTCATTCAAACACCTTGTCTGCGGAAACAATATAATCATTCCAGAATTCGCCGCATTTGTCAATAGATTTGGACGGATATCACCTCGGAAGAACGTTTCATGTCACTCCTTTAGATTAAGTGATATAATTAATTTGTTAGAAGCATTTCCGTATCCTATGTCAAGTGAAAACTCCTCGTGGTTCCTTGCAGCGAAAAATGTGTGTTAGAGTGCGCGCACAAAGAAATCCACTTTTGCGCGCACGCCAACACGCGCAAAAAAAAAACTTGCAAGCCCCTTTTTTTTGCCGTATACTTTTACTGTGAGCTAAATAGCCGCATGCACCAGCACTGACTATGTCGGGTTCAATAGGAAGCAGAATACTTTCGACTGTCGCGGTGGCCGTCCTCTTGTTGACGGCCGTCTGCGCGTTTCGCTTTAACGAACCCCAATTCAAGGCGTACCGCGAGGCAATGCAGCATCGCGCACGCCTCCAGGCCGAGAATGCCGCCAAGAACGAGGAGCTCTCCGAGCTTCGCCGCGATCAGGACCGTTTCGTCCATGACGAGGAATTCGTCATCCGTGTCGCCCGCGAGAACAGGAAACTCTTCCCCGGCGAGATTCTGTTCACATTCCCCACACCAGACGACAAGTAGGTAGAGTTTACCTCCACTTCCTCCAGACAATCATGAAGACGACACTAAGGTACGCCGCCTTTGCGGTGTTTTTCGCCCTTTTCACTTTGCCGACCTTCGTGCAGGCCAAGTCCGGCAGCACGGCCGTCACTTCCAAAAAGGCGGCACCCACCACATACAAGGTGAAGTTCAATGCCAACGGCGGCGGCGGGAAGATGTCTTCCCAGGTATTTACGATCAACAAGGCGGCAAAACTTTCCGCCAACGCCTTTACGCGAAAGGGATATGTCTTTGTCGGTTGGTCCACGTCGAAAACCGGCGCGGTTGCCTATGCGGACAAGCAGGCCGTGAAGAATCTCGCCAAAGGCGGGGAGAAGGTCACGCTTTACGCGAAATGGGCCGTCAAAAACTATCTGGTTGCCTTCTTCGCCAACGGCGGTTCTGGTTCGATGGCGCTGCAGAAGCATGTCTACGGCAAGTCCGCCAAACTTTCGGCTAACCGCTTTAAGCGCAAGGGCTACTCTTTCGCCGGGTGGGCGAAAAAAAACACAGGTGAGGTCAAGTACCGCAACAAGGCGGCTGTCAAGAACCTGACGAGCGCAGGAAAGACGATTAAGCTTTATGCGGTGTGGACGGCCAATCCGGTCTCGAACCCCTCCCAGAACCAGCCTGCGACCTCCTCTGCGACAACGTCCACGCTTCCTGGCGACGAGGTCGACTTCACGCAGCTCAGGTGGGCCTACGGCGGTTTCGACGGCTCGGCCGCAAAACTTTCCGGCAATGCGCGTATTTCAGATCTGGCCGCTTCCAACGCGGGCGTGTCTTACTCATGGGCATCGGGAGACTGTCAGGATCTTGGCGCCTCATCCGCGACGGATGCCTCGTGCGTGGCCTGCCTTTTCTGCCTCTCGGGTGGCAGGTGGTCTGGCGGAAAGTTCGACTGGATCTGCACGAACAACAAGTCGCCGAGCTTCAAGAACATTCAGGACCAGTACAAGGGATGGTCAAGCGGGGTCATCTCCAGGGCCGAGGAGTACGCCTTTGTCATCCTGAACCGGAATGGGACGGCACGTACTAACGTGATTCGTGTCAAGGCTCCCGGACTTACGCCGACCACACCGACGACTCCGAGTACGCCGGCCACTCCGACCACTCCGACCACTCCGACAACGCCGCCGACACGGACCTCTGCCGATGACGTCGACTTCTCCCTCCTGCAGTGGACGTATGGCGGGTTCAAGGGGGAGTCGGCCAAACTCGGCGCGGAGCCGCGCATCACGGGTCTCAAGTTGAACAATAGCGGCATGTCCTATTCCTGGAAGAGCGGAGGTTGCGAAAGCCTGGGCGCGACCTCAGGAAGCGATTATTCGCGCACTGTGGCCTGTCTCTTCTGCCATTATGGCGGCAAGTGGGTGGGTGGCAAGTTCGACTGGGTCAGCACCAGTCGTCGAACACGTGACTTCAAGAACATTCACGAGGGTTACAACGGCTGGTCGCCGAAGGCCTTCTCCGGAGCTGATGCGTATGCGTTCGTGATTGTCAGCAAGGACGGGAAGTCACGCTCAAACGTCATTCGCTGCGGGAAGTAGACGGTCCCTGTTCCCTTTTCCCATTCCCCGTTCCTTCAATTCGCGGTAGCGGCTGCCGTAGTAGGGGCCGCTCTGCGATGATGTGACGGATCCGAGCGGGCGGTCGCTGACGACGAGCGTCGGCGGCGCCTGGAGGCGTTTCGCAACGGACAGGCCGCAGTAGAGGTTCCACCAGCGCTCGAGGTCGGCGATGAAGTCGGCGGGCGTAGGGAAGAGCCGGTCGACATCGATGTCGGTCAAATCCAGCTTCTCCTTCAGTTTACCGTTCAAGTACCATTCCAGCGTGTCGGCGGGGGAGGCAAAGTCCTCGACCCAGGCTCTGAAGAGGGCGTCGTGGTACGGGTAGACGAGCGGATCGCCGAGTCCCTTTTCCACGGCCTGTTTCTCGCTGAGCTCGGCGGAGGGCTTGACTTTGAATATCCCTTCGGGGATGAGTTCGCGCTTGTAGAACTTTTCGTTCAGATAGCGGCCGGCGGCGTAGACATCGCCCTTCCAGAGGTCGCCGAGACAGCAGAGCCAGCCTGTGATGTCGCCGTACATCGTGCCGTAGCCGACGGTGCACTCGTCCTTGTTGGCGTTGCAGCTCACGACTCCGCCAAATGCGGCTGCCGCCGCCGCAAGGATGCGGCTTCCCCTGTCGCGCGCCTGGACGTTCTCGACGGCGGACGGAGAGAGGCTCCAGGCACCGGCCATCGCACCGTTCGGACCGTCGGTGACGAGTTCCGCGAACTGCAGCTTGGTCAGCTCGACGCTTTTGCCGATGGGGATCTCGGCGAAGCGCGCGCCGAGATTCTTCGCCAGCGCATGGGCGAGGCCGCGCGTCGTCCCCGACGTGAAGGGGCCGGGCATGGAGACGAGCAGAATGTCCTCGGGCTTCAGGATGCTGCCGTAGAGCGCGGTGGAGACGGCCGAGTCGATGCCGCCGGAAACGCCGATGACGACGCGCCTCACGCCCGCCTGCGCCATCATTTCGCGCAGGCCATAGCGGAGCGCCTCGACGACCTCCCCGATGCCCTCTTCGGGAATCGGGACTTCACGCAGCGCGCACTGTTCGCCGCAGTTCGCAGGGGACAGGGTCAGCGCACATTCCTCGAAGGGCGAGGCAAGGGCCACGCGCCTTCCACGCGCGTCAAAGACGGCGCTGTCGCCTCGGTGGATGTGGACGAGCTTGTTCTCGTCCTGAATGCCGACGGCGTTTGCGTAGAAGACGGGACGCTTCGCGGCGATGGCCATGTCCGAAAGACTCTTGGCAGTTTCAGCCGGTTCCAGACGGTCATACGAGAGGTGGTCGCACACGACGAGAAAACTGTCGTCTGGTTTGCAGCTTGGTTGATCGGCCTCGTATTCGACCATCCAGGACGGGGTAACGAGGCGGAACTGTCCGCTATATTTTGAGACGCAGGAGACTGGACCGAAGCAAGCGCAGCTGTTGCCCACCTCGTCCGTTTTTTCCCCGTCCTCGGCCATGAGAAGACCGTCATAGGGGGTGCCGTCCTTGTCGCAAGTCATCGCGCCGAAAAGGACGGAAATGCCATCGCTCGCCGCGATGACTTGCTTCGCGGCCTTGACGCAGTCCTCGACGAATGCCGAGTTGAACACGTTGAACCCTGAATAGATCCCCTGTATGGCCCGGTCCGGAAAGATGACGAGGCCGACGCCGTCCTTGCGCGCGTTGTCGATGATGTCCGCCATGCGCGCCGCGTTTTCCAATGGCGCGCCGGACTTGTTCTTGAACTGGATGATGCGAACTGGCTGGAGAGTTTTCATGGCAGGTTGAATGGTTGAAGGTTATCTGCTATCTGCCGCCAGTACGCAGCGAAAACGGCAATCACCGTTTTCGCTGCGTACTGGCGGCGGCGTCGCGCATTCCTGCGTCGCGAAGGCGCAGCGGTCGCGGAAGCGGCAGCCGGCGGGCCAGTCGAAGGGGGAGGGGACCGAGCCTGGAATGGCCGGAAGGCGTCGTCCGCGCGTGGCGGCGGAGGGAAGGGCGGCGAGGAGGGCGCGCGTGTAGGGGTGCCGCGGAGACTGGAAGAGCGCTTCGCAGGGAGCCGTTTCAACGATCTGGCCGGCGTACATGACGGCGACGCGGGAGGCCATCTCGCTCACGACGCCCATGTCATGGGTGATGAGCAGAAGTCCGCTCTCCCGGCCGATCAGCCTCCTCATCAGCGCGAGGACCTGCGCCTGGGTCGTCACGTCAAGCGCCGTTGTCGGTTCGTCGGCGATGACGAGATCCGGGTCGTTCACTAGCGCCATCGCAATCATCACGCGCTGCTGCATGCCGCCTGAAAGTTCGTGCGGCCATGCCGAATAGGCCCGCGTCGGATCCGATATGCCGACTTTGTCAAGCCACTCCAGCGCCAGATTCCGCCGTTCGCCCGCAGGCATCGGCCTGTGGAGCCGTATCGCCTCCTCGATCTGGTCGCCGATGCGGTGGAGGGGCGACAGGGCGGTCATCGGCTCCTGGAAGATGACGCCAATCCGCTTTCCGCGCAAGGCCCAGCGTTCGCGCGGGGCGAGGCGCTGCAGGTCAATGCCGTCGAGTTCCATTCTGTCGGCGGTAAACGAGGCGGGGGGCGTCGGGAGAAGACCGGGGATAGACATCGCCAGCGCGGATTTCCCGCAGCCCGACTCGCCGACGACGCAAAGAACCTCGCCGCGAGAAAGCGTGAGCGACACGCCGTCGACGGCGTGCAGCAACCCTTCGTCCGTGGCGAAGCGGACATGGAGGTTTTCGATTGAAAGAAGCGAGGCCATGCAGGAACAAGTATATCACAATCGGCCCTTTACCCGCCGATTGTGATATACTGGAAGCATGTTGATAGCAGACTATTTCAAACGCCGAAACGCACGTGCGCAACTTAAGGGCGCGATTCGACAGGCAACCGCCATCCGCAACATGCAGTGCGATCTCGTGGGCGAAGCCAACGACGCCGCGCTGCGAGACGTCATCGCCTCGGCCCGCGCGGCGTACCGCGGCGCCCGTTCGCGTACCGAGCTGGAAGAGGCGCTTGGACGTCTCTCGGCCGCCGTGGGTCCGGGTACGGCGTGGAAACCGCTTCACCCGAACGCGCTGGCCGAGAACTTCGAGGTCCTTGTCGTAGCCATCTGCGTGGCGATGGCCTTTCGCTGCTACTTCTTCGAGCCCTTCAAGATTCCGACCGGCTCGATGCAGCCGACCCTCTACGGCATCTATTCGTCCGACCAGGCCGCACCGGGCTTCTGGGATCGTCAACCTCTTAAGGTCCTCAAGTGGATTGTCACGGGCGACTGGTACACCGATATCCGCGCCGTGGCCGGCGGGACCGTCCACCAGGTCTCCACAACCGTGAAGCCTGGTTATGTCTCCTTTGAAATCGCCGGCAAACTCTATCACGTGCCCTCCGACGCAATCACCGAGCGGCCGCAGCCCTTTACCGCGAAGCTCCGTCAGCGCGCGCAGGTCTCCTCGGGTGAGCGGATCTGGTCGGGTGTGACGCATGCGGGTGACCATGTCTTCGTCAATCGCATCCTCTGGAACTTCCGCAAACCCCGCCGCGGAGAGGTGATGGTCTTCAACACCAGCGGCATCGCCGGCCTCCCGCAAGGCACCCATTACATCAAACGCATGGTCGGTCTGCCCGGCGAGACGGTCGCCATACGCCCGCCGGAGCTGATCGTGGACGGGAAGCCCGTCTCCGAGCCGTACACCATCGGCCGCATCGTGAGGCGCGAAGCGGCCCCTCATCCGGAAGCTGGTTATCCCGCCTATCTTGGCTACCAGGTCATCGGCCCCGTCCCCCCGTCGGCGGCCCCTTCACCCTCTCCCCTCCGCGTCGCAGGCGACACGATTGTCCTTGGGCCGGACCAGTACCTGGGCATGGGCGACAACACGGGCAACAGCTACGACGGGCGCTACTGGGGCGCCGTCCCAGCCCAGAAGCTCCTCGGTCCGGGCGCCATCGTCTACTGGCCCTTTACCTCGAAACGCTTCGGCCTCATTCACTGAACCATGTCCGACGGCGGAGAGCGAAAGCATCCGAAACGGCTTGTCTTCGTCTGCACGGGCAATACCTGCCGCAGTCCGATGGCCGAGGCGCTGATGCGGCCCCTCATGCCCAATGGCTGGGAAGTGCTGTCGGCGGGTCTCCACGCCTCCGTCGGCCATCCGCCCACGCCTGAGGCCGTGCAGGCCGTCGCCGAGTACGGTGCCGACATCTCGGGCCACCGGGTCCGTTCCATGACGGACGCGCTGGCCTTTTCGGCGACGCTTCTCGTGGGGATGACCGAGGACCACGCCTCGGAGCTTCGTGTGCGTTTTCCGTTTGCCGCAGGCAAGGTGCGCATGCTCGGCGACTATGGTCCCGCCCCAGTCCGCGACATTTCCGATCCCTTTGGCGGAAGCCTCGCCGACTACCGAAGCTGCATTCGCGCCATTCGCGCCTGTCTCTCCGGGCTTGTTGTTAGCCTTTAAGGTGCAGCCGCATGGCGGCACTTTATGTTCAGAGTAGGCCAAGCTCGAGGCTTAGGAAGCCGTTGTGTTCGTTGGAGACGAGGATGGCGATGCGTCCGCCGGGGGAGTAGGCGCCTAAGAAGCTGCCCAAGGCGTTGATCGTTGACGTCTCCTCTTCGTCGAAGCGGACGATGCCGACAAGAGATGCGATCCGCGTCAGCGCCAGAATCTGCCGGACCTCGTCGGCGATGGGGGCGATGTCAATCCACAGAAAACCAACTGGAGTCCCGCCGCTCTGCGCCGAGATCCGCTTTGCGAGCCAGTCGCGCCAAGGGGCCTTTGCGGCGGGTGAGGCCTTCTGCTGCGCTTCGTAACTCATCCGTGCCGAGCAGAAGGTGAAGCCGTGGTTGACACGGTTCAGTTCAACGACACCGTACTCTTCCGGGAAGACCTTGAAGATTGCGTTGCCCTTTTGCCAACGGATGGGGACGAGGACGCGGCTCTTTTGGTCGACTCCCTCCAGAACTTGCGGATACCTTGCGCCACCGCTGATGCTTGAAACTGCGCCAACGACATTGTCCCGTCCCAGAACGACACCGGGGCAGAGCGCCGTCACGGCGGGGATGCGCACGCCGAAGAGCGAGCCATGGTACGGCTCGCCCGTCAGGAAGAGGACTGCGTCCTCCTCGCGATCGATCCGCTGGGCGGGCACTTTGCCCTTCGGGTAGAGAAGTTCGTTCAGGGCGCGGGCGGCGGCCTTGTGGGGCAGGAGGGTGAGCAGAAAGGCCGAATCGGCCGCAAGCGCCGTCGCCTTGGCGTTGTCGCCTGTAAGACGGTCGGCGTCCGAAAGCTTGTCCGCAAGCCAGGCGGGACGGGACATGCGCGCACCGACAGAAAGGCTGTCGTTCGAGAGTTCGGAAATCCAGACATGGATCGGTTCGCCCACCCATTCTCCGATGAAGTCGCCGCCGATCCAGAAGCGGTGCAGATGGGAGTGGGCGTCTGCCCAGGGCGTCGCTCCGCCGAAGACCGCCGGGGCAGGGGACTTCTCCTCCAGGCGGCGCTCAAGCTCGCGTACGGCGTCGCCGTCCGTGGAAAGCGCCGCCAGAAGCACGTTGTCGCGCATGGCGAAACCGACCTTCCAGTCGCTCGGATGGCGCTTCGAACCCAGTTGCAGGTAGCGCGAGCCACCAGGGGCGATGTCGAGGCGTCCGAGTCCGGGAATCCAGCGGGTGGCGAGGAGGAAGCGGAGCACGAGGCGGCGCCATCCTGCGAAGCTCGCGCCCCAGAGGACGGGCTGGCCGTCGGTGCCGTAGGTGGGCGTGCAGGCGAGGACGGTGTTGCGGCCGGTTGTGAGCGGGATGAGGATGCGCCAACCGGGCTCGTCGCGGAATTCCGCGACATCGAGCCCGATGGCCTCAAGGGCGTTCGAGACGCCGGGAATGAAGACGAAGTCGCGCCAGCGGCCGCGCACGTCAGCGTGGTCGCTCGCCACAATGGCGGACTCGGGCATTGCGCGGTAGGGGAGGTCCGGGTGTTCCGTCGAATGCGCGATGATTGCAAGCGCTATCACAAGCAGGGTGCAAATGATGAGAAATAGTCTTTTTTTCTTGTTCATAAAGCATCCAATCTCCCAATTCCTCCTAACCACCTCTCTCCCAGATGCCGCCGGCAGTCACGGCAACGGGGTGAAGAGACACGAGGTCTCAGAGGATGCGCTGGGCGATTTCGGCTACGGATTCGACGAACGGCAGGTCAGGGTATTTGGCACGCTCCTCTGGCTGTTGCGCGAGCCAGAGGACGTTCATGCCGACGGCTTGGGCGCCCTGGATGTCGAAGACGGGGTTGTCGCCGATGAAGAGGCATTCCTCGGGGAGGCATCCGGCCTTTTCGAGGCTGAGGTCGAAAATGGCGCGGGCGGGTTTCTCGGCGTTCGCCTCTTCGCTGGAGACGACGAAGTTGCAGTCGTCGATGAGCCCGAGCTGGATGAGCTTTTTGAGCTGCCAGTCGGCGGTCATGTTGGTGCAGATGCCGATCTTCCGGCCGCTGGCGCGGATTTGCTTGAAGAGTTCGGGAATGCCGGGGAAGGGGTGTATGGAGGAGATGTAGGTATTCCAGTAGAGGTCGTTCAGGATGGGCGCGTGACGGAGGGGAAGGCCCATCTTCTCGCAGACGAGTTGGCAGCGGATGGCACGGCTGTGGCTTCCCGGTGCATCGCTGTGAAGTCGCATCTGCAATCGTAGCATCTCTACGAAACAGGCCAAAAAGGTGTCGCCGTCAACACCGAGTTCGCGTTCGGCGTAGTCGCGGATGGCCTCACGGCCGGTCCGCTCCGCGGGGTGGAATTCGTAGAGAGTGTCGTCGAGATCGAAAATGACGGTCTTGATCATAAGGAACTTGGCGTTGTTGCGTTGGTAGGGAAAATCCAGTAAGAGGATTATAGCAGGGATTCGGCGATTTGTGAATCTTGTTTTGCAACGCGCCTCGCTTCTTTCTTCTTGCCTCCGCGTCGACTTTCCAGTACACTCATAGCCGACGATTTCGTTCAAGGCCCCGATGCGCTTCAAACTTACAATCGCCTACGACGGCACATCCTACGCCGGCTGGCAGGTCCAGCCCGGCCACGCGACCGTGCAGCAGGCCATTGAGGAGGCCATTGCGGCAACCGTCGGAAACGAGGTGAAGCTCCACGGCAGCGGACGCACCGACCGCGGCGTCCATGCACGAGGGCAGGTCGCGCATTTCGACGCCGACACGCGCATGTCAGCGAAGTCGATGATGCTCGCCCTCAATTCGCGCCTTCCGGAGGACATCCGCATCCTCGACGCCGGGATTGTTGCGGAGAACTTCCATGCGCGCCGCAGCGCCAAGGCGAAGGAGTACCGCTATGTCGTCTGGAACGGCCCGGTGATGCCGCCGCAGGAACGTCTCTACGCCCTTCTGGTGCACCGTCCGCTCGATCTGGACCTTGTCCGCGACGGCGTCCGGCGCTTCATCGGCGAGCATGACTTCGTCGCCTTCATGGCCAACCCGCAGCGGACGCTTGAGACCACGGTGCGGACCATTTACGAGTTCGAGGTCGCGAAGCGCGGGCGGCGCATCACCTTCCGCGTCAAGGGCAGCGGCTTTCTCTACAAGCAGGTCCGGAGCATGGTGGGGATGCTGATCCGCGTTGGCACTGGGGCAGAGAAGGCGGAGCGGATCACGGAGCTCCTCGACTCCTCCGCCCCGCGTACGGCCCACGTCCCCAGCGCCCCGCCTCAAGGACTGACACTCTGGCGAGTGTGGTACTAGCCGTTTGCGCTTTCCGCAGGTGAGTTTGTTCGTCCTGCACGCGATGACGGCGTTTCACTTTGCGCGAATCGCCCGGCTCTCTGGCGGCGGCCATGGTATAATAGAAGCCATGAAAACTTCCTTTACGACCCTTGCATGTCCCAACTGGACGATTGGCCGCGTCATTGACGCGGCTGTGGAAAGCAAATACGACGCCATCGACTTCCGCGGCTACCTCGATGTGGTCGAGGTCGTCGACAGCCCGCATTTCCGTGGCGATGAGCTGCGCGACATGGCGTCGCGCATCAAAGACGCCGGACTGGAAGTTTCGTGTCTCTCAAGCAGCGCCACCATGACGACGCCGACGGAAGCCGCCCGTACCGAGCAGATCGACAAGATGCGCCGTTACGCCGAACTCTGCCAGGCGTTCGACTGCCATCAGGTGCGCATTTTCGGCGGGAATGTCACGGACATCGCCGATCCGATTGCGTTTGCCGCTGAAACCCTCGTCAAGGCCTCGGAAATCGCCCGCGACGCGGGAATCCTCTTCGCCGTGGAAACGCACGATGCCTGGAAGAACACGGGTATGCTCCGCTCGGCGCTTCGCGCGGCGGGCGATCCTGAGGGAGTCGGATTGCTCTGGGATCTTCAGCATCCCTGGTATTTCTGCGGCGAAGAACCAGAAGTCTCGGCAAGGAACCTCGCCGGCAAAGTCTGCAACACTCACTGGAAGGACCTTGTCCGTCTGCCCGACGGCAAATACCGGCTCTGCCCCGTGGGCGAGGGCGAACTTCCCATCGCCAGACTCTATGCCGCGCTCAAGTCGATCGGCTACGACGGATGGTTCACCTTGGAGTGGGAAAAGCGCTGGCATCCGGATATCGAGGAACCCGAAGTCGTAATCCCCGCCTTCGCGAAGTTCATTCGCACACTTACCGCTAACGACTAGCGACTCGTCAACAGGCCAACTCGGCAACTCCTGTGAACGTCATTCGCGAGCGCCAGGCCCTGCGCCTGGCGGAAGTCGCCGCGCCGACGAAGGAGCAGCTTGTCACCCTCACCCTCGCGGACGTCGGCATCTCCCTCAAGGACCCCGACGCCTCAGCCGAGGACTGACGTGCGCGGCAATCCGATCCCCATTCCCCGTTCCCCATTCTACCGCGAGCGCCGCATGAGCGACGCCAGCGTCGTTCCGTACTTGGCGGCGAGCAGTTTCTTGAGGTAGTGGGGATTGTCGAATCCGCACGAGGCGGCAAGCTTCGAGAAGGGCATTTCCGAAAGGAGAAGCCGCGACTTGACTTCGGCGAGCCGTGCCTCCATGATCGCCGCGTTGACCGATGTGCCCTCGAACTGGCGGAAGCGCAGGTCGAGGAGTCGGCGCGAGACGTGGCAGTGGTTCACGACATCCGCCACCTTGATGTTCCGACCCGCATTGTCCGATATGTATTCCATCGCCCGCCTGATGAGGTGCGCAGCGGGAGCCACCGGCCCCGTCGAGTTGCGCTGGACAAGGCGAATCGCCTTCGATTGGACGGTCTTGGTTTTCCACGGCTTCCTCGCCCGCATGAGAACGCCCAGAAGCTTGGCCCCCTGACGCCCCACCTCCGGGCCGTCGCCCCCGATGCTTGAAAGGGACGGTTCCTGGAATTCGTCGATGAACGCGTTGTCCCCGACACCCAGAACCGCGACCTGCTGCGGAATGGCGATCTTGGCGCTCTTGCAGGCGGCAATCGTCTCAAGGCCCAGTATGTCGCACGCCGCCATAACGGCAGTGGGCTTGGGAAGTCCAACCAGCCATTCCCGCAGCTGACGCGACCGTTCCAGCCCCTGTGGCGCGCCCGAGAAGACGTTCACGGTTCCGCCCGCCTCCTGAATGGCCCGCTTGAATCCCTCCAAATGGCCCCTTGACCACCCGGCGTCCCCCGGATCCGGCACATACCCGTACGAGCGGGCTCGTCCGAACGAGAGGAAGTGCCGCGCACCGACTTCGCCGATGCCGACGTCGTCGGCCATGACGAAACCATGCGGGGCGGACTTCGACCCCTTTGTCGTTCTTGTCGCGCCGAAAATGACGAGAGGCGTCTTCGTCTGCATGATGATCGCGTCGAGATCGGGGATGTCCGTCTCGCAGACGATGGCGCCTGCAATGCCGTCCTCCTCGTACTGCCGCCAGCGTTCAAGCGTCAGTTGCTCGGGGGTGAGGTCGAAGACGACCGTCCAGTTCGGATTTGGCAGAACGACCTCCGCCACGCCTGTCAGAAAGCGTTTTTGGGAGTATCCATCGAAATCCATGCAGATGAGGATTTTTTACATGAGTCCATTATACCACAGGCGTTATGGCGCTTTTCCAGTAAATTCGGCTATTTGTTGCTTGAGATTTCTGAAGTGCCTTGACGCCATTGCCTGAATCGTGCTAAAGTCTTTTCTGAAACGCCACAAGCCATGCACAATTCTGCGCAAAGGCGAGGCCCTTTGAAAAGAGCAAAACAATGACGACTTACCGAGAGATTCCCTTTTCGCGGAGCGACGCCGTCGAGGACGACGGCCCGCTGCCCGACCTTCTTGTCTTCGCGGACGGCACGCCTGTCCGG
>JAEEGL015187519.1_pt1 | contig 12845 bp, 10 predicted proteins | sample 9134231 | NCBI WGS metagenome assembly JAEEGL01 (sample SAMN16246548, study PRJNA631951) | gut metagenome | biome: gut microbiome; feature: rumen; material: fiber-attached | host: Bos | place: Iran: Karaj | collected 2018-10
TAAATGACGGTCATTTTGCAAATGATTTGTATAGTCGAAAATGATATCATCATATATTTGTCGATTGTTCAGAAACAAACAAAAATCTTTCAAATCCGAATCATATGCAATCATTGTTTTATCAGACAGGTTTTTCGTGGATTTTATTATACTTAAGTAGTCGCGTTTTATTTGCTGAATATTCATACTGTTACACCTCGTTTTATAATAAAAAATTATTGAATATTTTATCAAAACAAGATATAATATTACTATAATAAACTTACAATAACTATTAATTATTATGAGATTACTTTTAAAATGAGGTGACATCATGTATAGAGTATGGATCGGAAACAGAGTATCAGAAATATTGACCTATTGCTTATATTATTAAAGATTATTTATCTTATTTGACCTCCCTTCGATTTGTAATGATACATAAAAAATATCGCTCGTAGTCCGTTTGGGCAATATTTTGTTGAAATACAATTGATGCGTGACCTTATTATTCATTAGAAATATTGACAAAAATGTCAAAAAAGCATACTCGTTTTATTGAGAAAAATATAAATAGAGGAGTAAATGGTAATGGATAAAGCTACCGTTAAAGATTTCATTCTAAATATTGCTGTTGCAGATAGTTCACAAAGCGAGCTGTTTGCAATACTTTTTTCTCACGATACATATATCGACAAGCAAAGATTGTTGGGATTTCTTTTTGAAAAGATTGACACAAATGGAGAATTATCTCCAGATGACAGAGTTGCTATAGATGAAGAATTTAATGATTTAGAGAAAAACAAATTGGATTATGATTTGTTTATCGTCGGGCTGAAAAATAAACTTCTTTTCCAAATTCGGAAGTCTCTTGATTATAAACGCTTAACGGATGGTGCTTTTGACACTTTGACGCCCGAAGTTTTTTGGCCGATGATGGTTATTGCAATGAAAAAATGTTTGGGGTCTAAAAATGCACGAGCTAAAATAACCGATAGAAACCATTACTTTGATCTCGTTTCTGAAGAACTAAACCTTTCCCAGGAAAAAACGCACAATAAATGTATTGACTACTTTTCTAATAATGCTGATGTTTTTTCTATAAGCACAAATTCAGAACTTCGAAAATATTTGCACCCATTTAAATCAAAAAACAGAAGACTAAAAACTCAAAAAAAGAACCTGCGTCGAGTTGAAAAACGCATCAATAAAATAATGCAAGTCTATAAAATTTCACATGACAGAATTGATGGTAATATCTTTAGTAGAGGTAGATATAAAGTCCCTGAGCAATTTGCAGACTGCATAAGAAAGATTTATTTAACGGCTCGATAATTAAAAGGGAGGCATATCAGATGATAAAGATAAACTCTACTCTTTTAACTGCATTATTCATCTCCCCAAATCCGCAACCACAGAAGGCGGAAGTAGGCAAATTCTATAATGAACTGAATAATAGAATATTTCCGAACCGGGATTATTTCACTGAATATCTTCAAGCTCAAACGATTGATAAACAGTACGAGCTTGCTACGAAAATCATTCACAGTCTCTGTTTCTATGCAAACTTCCCACCGTCTTATTACGCCCTAAATGATGTCCTTTGTATAGAAAACTATAACAACAGATTTGTTGATAAAGAAAACTCATATATTCCGAGAGATCACTATCTTCATATAGTTAATCTGTATATTCTAGGGGTATATGTTTTTTTCTATAACTCAGAATTCTATTCAAGAATTGTTTTTGAGAATCGATTTGAGCGTCAAAATTATTTAATTGAGAATTCAAAGAAAGATTGCATTAAAGATTTTATCAGCGAATGGAAATATTTTTGCCTTTTTCACGATGTAGGTTATACGGCAGAATTGCTAGGCAACAAAGGGAAGGATGGGCAACGGGAAAAAATAGTTGAAGATATGTATAAAAATAAAAGTCACTTTCAGGCGTCATTTTTGGTCGGAAAAACTTTAAGTCAGACTTCTTTCTTTGGCACACTTGAAATAATTGCAAAAATACTGTTTTTCTTTTTCGTGTTAAAAAATTCAACCGAAATCATTTCCAGTAACCATAGACTTTTTCGCGATATTAAGACCACCCAACTTCTATGTCTCAACCAATCTTTAGATACCTTTGAGCCAATATCATTTAAACATATAGCCAATCATTTTGAAAAATGCAGAAAACTTGAAAAAATATATTCAAATCACTGCCTGAAAACACTTTTGCCAATCGTTGATGAAAAATCAATCTCTATTATCGGAACTAATAAAGAATCCGGCGAGATATTATTCTTATCATACTTTGAAGAATCCAAAAGGAAGCTTGCGATTCTATCTGGATGCAAGGACGTTCCCGAATTGTTGAAGCTTGCTTACACGCCAGACTTGCTTCTTTTTGATGACTATTCTTCTAATTATGAATTAGAATTTTTGTTGAAAGAGGACAATGGACTCGAACAAATATACACCTTTATTGACGAAGATAATCTGGTGCGAACTTACACGACTGCAAGCCGTTTTCTAGGGAAAAAGTATTTAAATATTAGCTCAGAGCAACAATTTCTAGACTTTCAATATACTATCTATTTTTGGTTATATGAAAAACTTGAGAAAAGAGTAATAGGAAGTGTACTTGAAAAACATTTAAATACATGGAATTTCGCATTGGATAGTTATTCTGCAGATGCTATCAAATTTACTACAAAAAGAACGCAACTGATTGTGGATGCCTTAAAGGATAATTATATTTCTGACATCAACAAATTGTGTATGGACTATTTGCAAAAAGATCTTCCCCAAAAGCCTCCTAAGTATAAATCGCGCAAACCCCAAAATGCGCAGGAAATGCTCAATGCTACTGTTGATCAATTCTATAATTATATTAAAAATGTTGCAAATGAACCAACCACTATTAATGCGCTTCTTGAAAATGCAAGAAAAGCTCATCTTGAATTGCTCGAAGATGATATAACACTTCTGCAACTTTATTCGCAGATATATGTAATATTAAAACACACTCTTGATAAAACAAAAATGTGTTTTTCATATGATTATATACATCGTTCGACCCAAAATACTAGTTTTCTAAGTAAATGTATTGGTAACAAAGTTAAATATTATTTTTCTGAAAGAACTGTTGGTGATATTAAGCGAGAGTATAAGCTTCAGCATGGCAATACCGTAGATCATGGAATGTTTTCTGCCCAATACTCTGCGGGTGTTTTTGAGATGTATAGGAATGCACTATTGAAAGCAACAACATTTCAAGAAAAAATTCTTCTTTCGATATTGCTGGATATTACTGGAGAGTACTCTACTTCGAAAGATAAATATATCTCGAATTATGATCATATTTTTCAGAAAACACTATTTGCAATTTTTATTCACAATCTATATCCTGAAAATTTTATAAAAAGTGTTGATTTAGCGGAATATAAGACAAGAATTGATGATCCTTTTTCTTATTTTGCTCTCGTTTGTGATGCTCTGCAACAATGGAATAGACCTCACGCGCTCTTTCCTTCTGCGCTTGCAGTTCGCCCAAATGAAGACGTGAGTGAGGAATACAATTTATTGATAAATGAGAATCAAATTCTCATTCATGAACAGAATTCACCTCGATCACAAAAACATATTATCGACACAATAAATGCTATGACGACATATCTTTCAGACATAGATGCCTTTATAATTGCGGAATTGTAAGATAACAATTAATTTCTTATTATCAGTGAATTTAGTATAATACATGTTTTTTCCGGATAGGTGTTTCATATTTATTGTGTCCTGAATTTGAATCTGTGATAGATCAAATAGTTGCCTTTTGGGACTCGTTATTTTCATCAAAAATAAGAAAGAAGTATAGCTTTTGTAAACATAAGGGCAGACCTGAATATGAGGAAATAGAAAAACTAAGTAGTGGTCGAGTAATGGGGTTTTATATTGTGAATATGAAGACAGGACAGGTTACTCAAGTTGCATCGAATTCTAATGATGTCAGGTATTCTTTTTCTCTAGAAGATGCGATATTAGAATTAAGAGATTTTGATGACAATGTTTTGTTCCCGTATATCCAAAATCTGATTAATTCAATTGAGAAAGTATTGCAGCCTTCACCGATGTATTATTAATCTTTATCCAATAATCAACCCCATGTTGGCTAGGTGTCTTGTATCATATGGTTGAATGTGGTCTTTAGTTGTTCTATATGCAATATAAAATTTTTTAAAGTTTAACGAACCCCGTAATTTGAACTTTTATTCTCGATTATGGGGTCGTCATTTTCTCTTAATCAGTTGACAGTATTGATTTTATGACTCTTTTTATAATCAAACACTTTTTACGAAAAACCTTTCGTTTTGAACTAAAACCGTCATATAGCACACTTTGTATATGTTTGTGTATTATTTTGTTTTATTAAACTTTATCCAATAATCTGATTTAAGAGCTTTAATTGCTTCGTATCTGTTACGCAAAGGAGCTGAAACCGAACAAGGTGACTTTTTTAAGATTTCAATAATCTTTTCTTACTTGTCACATTTTGATTTCAAAAAGTGATAGTCGCGAAGATTCAGATTTGCCTTTGAAGTGAATTGATTTTTCTCCGATTCAATCCATGAGTAAAGAGTGCTTCTTGAAACTCCGGTTTCAACAGAAATATCGGATATGGATTGCCCATCTAAATATTTTCCGACGATTTCAGTTTTAAATTGTTTGGAATAATGTTTGTTCATTTTTGATGCCTCCATTTTTATTTGGAGTGTATTATACTAGATTTTTCTTTGAAAAATAAAGCTTTTGCCCGAGTTCCCAACGAGCTGATTGAGAAAATAGTCATTCACGAAAAAGAAATCATCGACGGCCAAAAACACCAGACGGTTGAGATATATTACAAGTTTGTTGGGTTGGTGTGAAGGGAAATAATTAAAACTTTGTTAACATAAAAATTGAATAAGGACTTGAATTTATGGAAATACTAGTATATAATAGCATCACAACTGTATAAAAAATACAGTTAGGAGGATTTGATATGTTAACTAAGGTAGAAATTAAAAACATCAACTCTATAGTTGAAGCAACAATCGACTTTACAAAGTGCAAATATCAATACAAAGACAACATGGTTTACAACAATAAGGTTGTAAGCCCCGTTGCTTTCTATGGCACGAATGGTAGTGGTAAATCGTCATTTTTGACAGCAATTTCACAATTAATTACTTTGTTGACTAGCGAACCAACTCAAATCCATCCTTTTATCCCACACTTTAGAAGCGAAAAAGTTGAAGAAGTTAAAGAGCATGAAGGCAAAGAGCAAAAAGTCAACATGATTACTGAAGAAACGTCTTCGATTAGATTGTTCTTTGAATTAAATAAAGATTTATTTGAATACTTTATCGAAACATCTATACAGGGTTTTATTAATAATGAAATACTCATAAAAAATTCTGAAGAGTTGTTTAAGAGGGAAAAAGATAATTATTATTATCAAGGCAAATCAATTGAAGTTGTTTCAAAAATGTTCCCGACGTTAAGAGCGTTAGACATAGATAAAAATGATGAATCTATTCATCTATGTTACGATTATCTAAGCAATATTGGCTTTTTTGACGCAGCAAAAAGACAGTTTCAATTGAAAATAGCACAACAAAAAAGTTATTATGATATCATTGTAGAAAAATCAAATGAAACGAAAGAGATTCTTTCAAAATATAAAGAGTTTCCACTCTATGATGTTCATTCAAGCATGAACGAACTTGGCGAAAAACAAATTGTTGCCATCATTAATCATAATAGTGGGGAATTGGTATTGCCTTGGAGCTTAGTTTCTAGTGGTATGAAGAATCAAAGCATGTTACTTTCTGCAGTGCTTTCGATTCCTGAAAATGGTGTGTTAGTAGTTGATGAATTGGACGATGCATTACATCCGATAACAATACTGGATTTTATTTCTGCTGTTAAAGAAAAGAATATTCAATTAATCTTTTCATCACACAATACATTTATTCTTCAATCGTTAAGACCGGATCAGATATTCTTTGCAAACTGGGAAAATGGCTTTTCTAAGTATAAGAGATTGTCAGAAATATATCCAAACATTAGAGAGATTAACAATATTGAAAAAATGTATCTGTCTAATCTTTTTGAAGAGGATATAAAAAAATGAGCAGAAATTATTTATTGATTGTCGAAGGAGCCGTAACAGAAAAAGAGATTTTAGAATCCGTCTTAAAAGGTACAAATGTTACTGTTGAAAGATGCGAACAGGTTAACTTACAATCGGATGTTGAAGATTTATTTGCAGGTATATATGAAAAATCAAATAACGATAAAATCTATATTATTCAAGGCCATCGAAATCGAATACATGATTGGCTGAAAAGCATGAAAACAGAAGCAGAGGATTTCGAAAATTTCTTTAGCACATTAAATGAAAAGTTTGCAGGAATATTTATAATATTCGACGTGGATCATACATCAAAAGATGAGCTTGAAGAAATGTTTGAAAAATACAACAATGAAACTGGAAATGGCATTTTATTATTGAGTTCACCCTGCATTGAAGTTTTAGCGGACACGAAACGCACGGAACCATTTGAAGGAAACCATTTAAGAGATTATAAAACCTTACTCAACACGGAATGGAATAAAGCAGGGTATTCCTCGGCAAAAGATTACATAGTGAAAAACTTTAACGAGTTAGCGCTTTACTATTTAGATAAGAATACAAACGATTCCGGGTTACAAGATGTAATGTTACATCCGCAATTCGTACTAACGAAAATTAATGAATTGAACGACAGAACATGTATTTCAAACGATATTCAACCGGTGATATATAGGTATTTTACAACGGTACTATATGTATGTATTGCATATATAAACGGATTAACAAAAGAGTTTGATAATGTACAAGCTGTGAAAGAATATTTCATTATGCAGCAATAATTGAACGAACCCCGTAATTTGAACTTTTTTGTTTGATTGCGGGGTCATTTTTTCTCTTGATCTGTTGTCAGCATTGCTTTTTGACTCTATTTAAAATCAAACATTTATTAAGAAAACCCTTTCGCTTTGAACTGAAATCGTCATTTAACATATTGCCTTTTACTTTTTAATTTCAAAAAGTGATAGTCGCGAAGATTCAGATTTGCTTTTGAAGTGAAATGATTGTTCTCCGATTCAATCCATGAGTAAAGAGTGCTTCTAGAAACTCCGGTTTCAACAGAAATATCGTATATGGATTGCCCATATAGATATTTTCCGACGATTTCAGTTTTAAATTGTTTGGAATAATGTATGTTCATTTTTGATACCTCCATTTTTATTTGGAGTGTATTATACTAGATTATTCCTTGAAAAATAAATCTATTATTAAGGTTGCACAATTGCCCAGTAAACACAAAGAAAAGAGACCACCATCCGGTGGTCTTTTTTCTTTCCTTTGTTGCCTCTGCACAGTCCTCATACCTGTGGCAGAGTGGTTGCAAAAGCCACGTACAAAAGACAGGGGACCCCGAAATCGGATTGATTACATACAAGGCTGCGCCTTGATTACATCCCGACCTTCGGTCGAATTACATGCCGCCTGCGACGGATTAGGTATGGATTTTATTTCATCGGCAGTACTATTTAATCCCCAAAAAAATCGTCTTAAATCCATTGATTTTTTTATATAAAACATATATAATTATTTTACATTTTATACTTTTAACAGTTAACTTTTTGACAAAATCTATCGGAGGTTTGGATTATGTGTAAGAATAAAAACAAAGCGTTATCGTTACTTATCGCGCTGATAATGATGTTTGGCACTGTTTTCGTCATCGGCGGAGGAGATGCGGAGTTGTTTAAAACTATAAGTGTTACCTCTTACGCAGAAGAAGAAAACGATTTGGCTGATTTTAACAAAGACGAAGAAGAAGCAGAGTCAGATACAATCAATGATTTAGATGGGCAAAAGGTAATCAATGAAGATTACGTAATTGATGTTCAAGTTCTCATTGATGAGGGAACGTTCGCCTGCGGAGACGGCTCGGAGGCGGATCCGTTTGTCATCAGTTGCGCCCGAGAATTTATTAATTTCAGAGATGAAGTCAATAAAGGAAATAATTTTGAAGGAAAGTATATCAAACTTGAATCGGATATAAGCCTTAAGAATTACTGCGGTGAAGGCAAGGGAGATTGGACGCCTATAGGTAGCTTTCAAAATATAAGTTCTAACGAGAAAGCTTTTAACGGATCATTTGACGGCGACGGACATACAGTTTCCGGACTGTATATCGAGAACGGAGGAGATGGTTCAGGTTTGTTCTCGGAGATAGAAACGAAATGCACAATTAAAAATCTCAACGCGGAAGGATTTGTACAATCAACAGGAAAAACCGGTGGTATCGTGGCGCATGCCTCAAGAAACACTGTTATTGATAACTGCAGTTTCAGTGGAACAATAAGCAGCTCGGGATCGAGAGTCGGCGGAATTTCGGGAGAAGCATACAATATAATAAACTGTAAGGTTGAAGCCAATGTGACCGGAAACGGCAATACCGGCGGAGTTGTCGGTTTTCTGAAATCGGGAGGAAAAATCGATAACTGCAGTTTCAGTGGAACGATAAGCAGCTCGGGATCAAGAGTCGGCGGAATTTCGGGAGAAGCATACAATATAATAAACTGTAAGGTTGAAGCCGATGTGACCGGAAACGGCAATACCGGCGGAGTTGTCGGTTTTCTGAAATCGGGAGGAAAAATCGATAACTGCAGTTTTAAGGGAAAGGTTACCGGAACCAGCGCAACAGGCGGTATTAATGGAATGGCAAACGGCAATAATACAGTTGTTAACTGCACCGTCAGCGGAGACGTGACAGCCGCGGAAGGAATATACATCGGCGGCGTTTCGGGAAAGATAGTAGACAGTAAAACTGAAAACAGCATTGTAGAAAAATGCACCTTTGAAAGCGGAACAGTCAAGGGTCCCAATTGTGTTGGCGGTATTGTTGGCGGTTCCAATTCGAGTATTGTAAGTTGCTTGTTCAAAGGCTATGTATTGGCAACCATTAAAAGAGTCGGCGGTATTGAAGGATTATGTTACGGTCCCGTAACGGGCTGCATCAACATGGGTTCGGTAAGTGGACCCAATGAAGTCGGAGGCATAGCAGGTTCATCGGATGAATGTAAAGGTCACATCGGAACCATAACGGCTTGCATCAATCAGGGAGACATCGAAGGAGGAAGATTGACGGGAGGTATTGTCGGCATTACATATCAAACCGTTTCCTCCTGCCAAAACCACGGAAAAGTTAATGGTGTTGCAAATCCGAATAACATCAAGGGAGGCGGAAACGGTAAGATTGTTTCCTCGCTTGTGACCGGTTCAACCTTTAGCAACGGCAGTCTGATAGTACTTACTGTTTTTGCTGCGGCGGGGATTGCGGCTTTTGTTGCAGTGATATTGTTCAAAAAGAAGCGCAAAATAATTGCTCGTGACGATGCCTCCGCAGACAAAGAAGAATAGAGATTTGAAAGAAACCGGTTTAGTTACTGTTTTGAGTTTAAATAATTATGGGGCACCGGTCAAAGCGGATATCCTTTTGGGTATCCGCTTTGACTTATGTACATTTTCAAAATCAGTATGACACCGCGGTTGCAAAAGCCGCTTGCAAACGATAAGGGAACACCGAGGAATATTATATAATATATTATTGAACTTATTCTTGACAACATTTCCGATAGAATTTATAATTAAAAAAAATGAATGTAGGTGATGGAATTTGAAGCAATATGATGTAATTGTTATCGGAGCCGGCAACGGCGGACTTACTGCTGCCGCAAATTGTGCCAAAGCAGGACTTTCAACTTTACTTCTTGAGCGGCACAATATACCCGGCGGTTCGGCATCTTCTTTTGTCAGAGGAAGATTTGAATTTGAGCCATCTCTTCATGAATTATCAGGCGTCGGAAAAGAGGATGAAGTCGGTTCAGTCAGCAATATGTTTCATAAGCTCGGCGCGAAAATCAACTGGATTACCGAAAATTCCACTTTCCGTCTTGTTGTTCCGGCAAAAGAAGGAGATAAAGACGCGTTTATTAATGATGACGGAGTTCTTGTCAGCGTCGATGCGCGCATGCCGGTAGGATTTGAGAATTTCGCTAAAAAACTTGATGAAATTGTTCCGGGATCTTATGAACCCGCAATGAAAGCTTTCAGCCTTTCCACAAGAATGTATGAAGCTTTTGACGCGCTGGGTGAGGGTGACGATTTTTCCGGAATTTTTAAAGCGTTACCTTATTTTCCCGACCTTATGAGAATGACTACTCATACTCTTAACGAGGGACTTGACGCTCTCGGAATGCCCAAAAAAGCTCAGGATATTTTCTCAACATATTGGAGTTATATGGGTGTACCAGGCGCGCAGTTTGACTTTTTGTATTATCTTACTGTTATGCACAGTTATGTTATGAACGGTGCAGGTATGCCTAAATACCGCAGTCACGAGTTAAGTCTTTCTATCGATAAAGTAATCCGTGATAACGGCGGTGAAATATGGTATAATTCTGAAGTAACCTCAGTAATAATGAAAGACGGCAAGCCCGTCGGCGTTGTAGTTAACGGAGATAAAGAGATTTATGCAAAACAGTTTATCTGCAATGCTTCTCCCGATTTTGTATGGAGCGATCTTATCGGTAAAAAAGATGCTCCCGAAAAGCAGCTCAGAATGTCAAATGCAAGAAAAACCGCTGCGTCACTGACGACAGTCTATCTCGGTATGAACAAGACCAAAGAGGAGCTCGGAATCACTGATTATTCGGTATTTATTGCCAATTCAGCTAATTCCGATGAACAGTTTGCCGGCTCTCAGAAATTTGACGGCAATTACTGTATTATAAACTGTCTTAATCATGTAATTCCCGATTGTACGCCTCCCGGAACAAGTATGTTATTCCTTACAACAATAACATTTGATGATGTTATGAAAGATGTAAGGCCGCAGGATTATAAAAAGTACAAAAATAAAGTTGCCAAATTAATGATTGAGCAGTGCGAAAAAGCATTGAATATAAAAATTCAGCCGTACATTGAAGAGATTGAAATAGCTCTGCCGCCGACATTTTCCAGGTATCTTAATACACCTTACGGTACTCCTTACGGATACCGTCTTGAGATGTGGGACAGTATGATTCCGAGAACAATTCAGTTCGCTCAGGATCAGCCGTATGACAATTTCATTTTCTGCGGCGCTTCTCAGGAACGCGGCGACGGATACGGTTGCGCCTATCACAGCGGTGAAAAAGCTGCAAATATTGTTATTAAATCATTATCTAAGGAGGGAAAATAATATGTCGAGTCCGATTAAATCATTAACAATCAAAAAGTTTCCCTCGTTGCTCTCCGGCAGGCAAAAAAAGTTTAAGACCGGTTCGACAGAATTGCCTTCGGGTACCGATTCAGCGCGTGAACTTGCCAGAGCGCTGCATCCTGATTTTCAGTATTTGACAGTTGCGGAAGTTATAGAAAGAGCTCCTGACTGTAAATCTTTCAGACTGATTCCCGATTCAAACAGAGGAACCAAAAATCTTGCATATTTCGCAGCCGGAAAATACCTCACTGTTTTTGAAAATATCAACGGTTTACAGGTTACAAGAGCATATTCGATTTCATCTTCGCCCAAGGATTCTCTTGACGGTAAATATGAATTGACAGTTAAAGGCGTTGAAGGGGGAGCGGTATCAAATTATATTCTCAACAACTGGACCCCGGGTACCGAGGTAAAGGTTTCAGCTCCTGCGGGAAATTTTGAATATCAGCCTTTGCGTGACGCAAAAACGGTTATCGGTCTTGCCGGCGGAAGCGGTATTACTCCTTTTGTTTCAATGGCAAACGCGGTTGCGGACAGTGACGAAGATTTTAACCTTATACTTATTTACGGAAGCAGAAACGAAGATAATATTTTATTTAAAGACGAACTTGATAAAATCGCGGGTAAAACAAATAAGTTTAAAGTAGTTCATGTACTGAGCGAGCCCGAAAATTCCGATTCCAGTTCGGGATTTGAGAAAGGCTTTATTACTTCCGAATTAATCAAAAAATATGCTCCTTCCGATGAACCTTATTCGATATTTATCTGCGGTCCTCAGCAGATGTATAATTATCTTGATAATGAACTGAAATCTCTCGGACTTGAAAAGAAATATATTCGCCGGGAAACATTCGGTGAGGTTCACAATCCTGCTTCATTTTCAGACTATCCGTCGGATGTCCCCGATACGGTTAATGTTACCGTAACGATTTGCGATGAAACAAAGACTGTTTCGGGTTCTACTTCGGATACTGTTATGCAGATTCTCGAAAAGCAGGGAATTGCCGTTCCTTCGAGATGCCGCAGCGGTGAGTGCGGATTCTGCCATTCACATTTGATTTCGGGAAAAGTATATATCCCGGAAAATCTTGATTACAGAAGAATGGCGGATAAAATGTATGACTGCATACATCCGTGCTGCGCTTTTCCTCTGACCGACATTGTCATTAATGTCCCCGCAGCAAAATAATTCTTGCCGGGTGTTCTTCAAAGAGAACACCCGGCATCAGTTTTTTTATGTTAGATTTTTCAGACTAAATCAACTGTTACATCATACTTTGTCAGCCATGTTCCAACAGCAAAATTTCTTGCTCTTATCATTACTTTATCTGAGTAAGCTTCAATAACATATCCGCAGCCGTTTGGCACATGACCTCCTCTTTGTAAATCAAAGTACATATAACTCGGAAGGTTAACCAATGTTATATTATTGCCGCGGTCATTTTTAATATATTCAACGGAGGAATATTTAACACCGACATTGGAATCTTCTGTTTTTTGACCCGCGTGTATA
>JAEEGL016204091.1_pt1 | contig 12845 bp, 9 predicted proteins | sample 9134231 | NCBI WGS metagenome assembly JAEEGL01 (sample SAMN16246548, study PRJNA631951) | gut metagenome | biome: gut microbiome; feature: rumen; material: fiber-attached | host: Bos | place: Iran: Karaj | collected 2018-10
ATTGATTTCTTTTATAATATCTTTATTTATTGGAGTTGTTTCATTTTCCAATACATTTAAAAATTTTTTGATTTAATATGGAAAATAAAATATTAAAAAATAATTTTATATTATTTAAAAAAAATTAATTGTTTTATTTCTTTTAAAATTGGAATACATAAAATAATATATATATATTAATCAATATTTTTTATTTATTTTATTTTCTTAAATTTCATTTTTTTTACTAATATTTCCATTATTATTAATATCTAAATTATTTAAAATCACTTCAAAATATAAATATATTTAAAAAATATTATGATATTATATTTATTGAAATATAAGAAATAAAAAAGTTTTTGTTTTTTTATTACTTTAAAAGCTAAATATTATGTTTTAATCAAAATTAAATAAAAAAATATTAAGCTAATTTTAAAGTTATTTACATTATCTATCAAAAAAATAGTTTTTATTTTCATTTATTTTCCTAATTACAATGAGTAAAATTAATTTTTTAAAATTTATTTTTTTTTTAAATTTTATTTTGAATTATAAATTCTTTAATTCCTCATTTGTCATTAAGACTTAATTTTTCAAAATATTTTTTAATTAATCTATAATCATATTATCATATTCGTACAGAATTGTAGAATCACTAATAATATCCATAGAAAGATCATCAGGACTATATAAAATTTGATTTGAAGCATTAACTTTAATAGAAAGTATAAATAAATCCCTTTCAAAATTTTCTCTATACATTTTCATTTTTTCATATAAAATAATAGAATTTCTATAAAATGAAAAAAAAAAAATTATATAAAAAACAAATTTAAATTACCTTTTATTAGGAATTAACTTTAAATCAACATCAAAAAATTTTCTTGCAGTTTTTTCAATTTCAATAGCATTTGAAATTATTTTTCCTCTTATTTTAGGATCTCTTGTAAAATCTGGAATTTCATATTCATAATTAAAACTACTAGAATTAGTTTCATTAAAATCATCTTCAGATAAATCATTTATATATTGATCATACCATGGTAATTTATAAATATCACTACTTGACATTTCAAAATCATCTTCATCATTTTTATTATCTATTTGATTATTTGTTTCTTTTTCTATTATTTCTAATTTTTTAAAATCATTTTCACCTTCATTTAATTCTATTAATATTGATTTAGAATTTTCATATGATAAATCATCTGATGTTTCTTTTAGTTTTTTTGTAATTATGTTTTTAGATGATATTTTTTCAATTTGAAATTGAGATCTACTTGTATTTGTCATTGATATGAAATTTCGAGGTTTTGGTTTGTTAAAAATATTTTGATTATTATGAAATTGCGTTTTTTGAATTTCATTATTTTGTTTGTTCATTTTTTAAGTTTTGAAAATTGGGTTCTAGAATTTTTTTTTATTTAAGGATTTTTAAATTAAATAATTTTAAATAATTTAACTTATATAATCTTTCATTATTTTATTTTATTCGTTATTTTGTTTTTTTTTCGTTTTTATATTTTTTTGCTTAATTATTTCCTATTTTATTATAATTCAATTTTATTAATTAAATAAAACAGTTAAAATAGAACTAAAGTCTAATCTATTTTATTTAATCAAAAAAAAAATATTTAAATAAAAATTTTTATTTCAGAATTTATTTTAATTTAATAAAAATATTTATTAAATAAATTAAAAAAATTAAGTCTGTTGTTTAATTTATATTTTTTTCTATGGTAAAATAATATACTAAGAAAACTGTAATTTTAAAAATTAAAAATTAAACAATTTATAAATGACTAAAATTATCAAAATTATCACTTCCTTTTCTATTACGTGGAATTTTAAATAAAAAATTATCCTCAATAAAATAATTGTCCTCTTTTTCATTATTATGAATAAAATGATTAATATAATTTTTTTCTTTTGTTAAATCAAAGTCAAAATTAATATTAAAAGGATCATTATTACCATTTCTTTTTTTTCCACAAAAAACACAATTATTATTTCCATCACTTTCACTTAAAGTAGAATTAATTTCATTATTTTTAAAAGGAGAAATATTATCCATTGAATAACCTCTATAAATTGTAGATGATTCATCATCAGATAAATCTTTATTATATTTTAAGTTATATGTTGAATTAAATGATTGTTTTCTTAATTTATCTTTTGATATATCAAATATTTTTTTTTTTGATAAAGTTATAAATTTATTTAAAATATTTTCTTGAGTTATATTTTTTTTTATATTTTTTTCTATTATTTTTTCTTCATTATTATTATTATTAACATTACTATTATTATTACTTCCATTGTCATCATAATCAATATATGAAAATTTAGAAACAAAATTTAAAAATTTTTCTTTTTGTTCTTTTGAAAGTTTTCCACTATTATTATTAACTTTATTTTTATCTTTTTCTTTCTTATCATTTCTATTTAATAATTCAAAAAAGTATTTAATAGAAAATTTTTCATTATCATTAATTAAAGAATTTGTTGAATTATTTTCATTTATATTCATGTCATTATTGATTTCATTATTTTGTTTTTTTAAACATAAATTTTTTTTAATTCTTAAAAAAAATTTTTGAGCATGTGATCTTGCTTGAGTACTTGATCTAGTTTTAATAATTTTTTGTACTTTTTTCCATTCATTTCCATATTCTAAAATTCCTTCAATAAATTTTTTATGTTCTTCTTCTTTCCATCTTCCTGAATTAAATTGAGTTTTTAATTCTTTAGAATTTGAATTTTTTTCATTTTTTTCTTTTAAATTTGAATTTGGTAAATTTTTTATTTCTGTTTCTTTTTCTTTAATCATTATAAGTTGTTTTTTTTTTTTGTTTGTTATTTTTTTTTTTTTATTTTTTTTTATATAGGGTTAAAAAGGAATTTTTTTAATGATTTATTTTGGAAATGAAAATTGTTGATGGATAATTTATTAAGTGATGTTAATTTGAATTATAAAATATATATAAATTTTGTTTTTTTTGATAATTTATTTTAATTTATATTTATGTTTTTTAGAAGTATTTTTATAATTAGTTTTTTAAAAATTCAAGACATTTTTTCCTTTTTAAGGTTAAACTTATTTTTTTTAATTATATTTTTTTAAGCAAAATCATAATATTTTGAAGATGTAAAAAATTCATCTTATTTAATTAGAATATAAAAAAGTTTTCAAAAAAGAAAAATAATAAATTAAAAAAAGTTATTTGAATAAATTAACCATTTAAAATTGAATATATACTGTGATTTGGAACAATTTTTTTTTTCATTATTGAATAAAATAACTAAAAATTTAAATGAATAAAAAAGTCTTTATATATAATTTTAATAATTACAACACTATTTTAAATAAAAAAAAATTTAAACTAAATTTAAAAATAAATAAAAAATACATTAAAAAAAAACAAAAAAAAAAATCAAATATTATATAAATAATATATACAAAAATAAATATTCATTCAAAATTTACAATATTATTCAAAGGAAAAGATTCTTTTCCAAAACTTTCCTTAGCAAAAATTTGAATATTATAAATTCCTTTTTTAATCTTTGGTAACTTAAAACTAATTTCACTTTTTCTATCAGAAGGCATTAAAAAAAAATCAGAAAAATAAACAAATTCATATTTTTTTCTTTTTCCTTTTCTTAAAACGATTCTATATGAATTAACACAATTTTTATGATAAGCTTGATTAAATTTAATATAATAAAAATCATCATTAACATTTTCTTTATAAACAAAAACAAAAGAATCATCATTAAAAACAGGTGCAATAGAACTTAAAATTCTATCATAAACTTTATATTTAAAATTTTCTTTCTTAATTGGAATTTCAACAAACCAATTTTCTCCATAAAACAAATTTTTTTCTAAACAAATCCTTTTAAAATTAACTAAAGTACTATTAACATTGACAACATAACCCATATAATTACTAAATAAATGATTTAAATTATTAATTTCATTACCATTTAATTTTCCTTCTTCAAATTTAATATAAGAAATACTTTGAGTAGAAATTGCAGTAAAATCACCTTGCCAAATACTTCTTTCATCTATTATAGAATAATGACTATGTCCACTTATATTAATAACATTAGGATAACTTTTTAATACTTCATAAATAATAACATTTCCATATTTATCACTTCCATAAATTGTTCCTTTTGGATTTAAATGAGTAGTAATAAAAATAGGTTTTGAAGAATCATCTTTTAATGCTATTTCAATTTGATTTTTTAACCATTTTATATTTATATTACATGTTACTCTTGTTCCATCCATTGAACTCCAATTTATAAAATGATATCCATTTATTATTTTATGACTAAATGGTTTTTCTTTTAAAATATCTGAAAATCTTTTTTGAAGTAATGATGGTATATATGGAAATGAATAATATTCATGATTTCCCATTATTAAATTTAATATTGGTTTTTCTTCTTCATTTAAATATATTGAATTAAATATTTTTTTAAATTCTTTATATTCTTCTTTTTTTCCATTTTCTGTTATATCACCTGCAAATATTATTACATTTATATTATTATCTTTTAATGTTTTAAATGCTTTTAATAAGTTATTTGAATAATTTTTTTCTTTTTTTTTTGAAAGATTTATATGACTATCACTTAATATTCCTATTTTTAATGTTTTTCCATCCCCTATTGTATATGATTTTATTTTATCATATGGTGAATAAATTATATTTACAGTTATTATAAATGTTAATAATATTAATGTAAAAGTTGATAATATTATTGTTAATGGCTTTGATGGTTGCTCCATTTTAATTTTTTTATTTCTAATATTTTAATTTTATTTTATTTTAATATTATTTAATCATGAATTATAGAAAAAAAAAATCAAGTTGTATTTTTGATAAATTTATAAAAGCAAAAATCGAAAATGATAAAAAAATTAATACTTTTATTAAACATAATGATAAGAATAAGGAGAGTTATCATTTAATTATAAAAGATTCTATAATGTCTGAAAAAATAAAGAAAAAAAATTTATTAAAAGATGTTCAAAAAAGATTAAATTCTCTTTCAATAAATAGAGAAACTGTGAAAGATTTAAAAAATCAAAATGAAACTTTTTTAAAATATTTTTCAAATATTAAAACATTAAAAAAAAATTATATAAAAAATTATAATGATAAAATACTTGAAAATTTAGTATTAAAATATAAAGCAAAAGGATATAAAATTCCTAAATTAAATCAAGAAGATAATAATATTTTTAAACAAGAACCAATTTTAGTTACTAATAATAATGTTCAAGATATGTATGAAAGTATTATGTATAATCCTAAATCAAAAAAAAATATTTATTATTTACAAAAAACTAAATCTTTAATTGATAATATCTTATTAAAGAAAGAATATAAAAAAAAAAAAATAGATAAAAATAAAGAAAAGGAAGAAAATAATAATAAAAATAATAGTTTATTTAAAAATGAAAATTTGAATTTAAATTTATTAAGTTTTGAAAAATCAAATGCTGATTTATTTAATAATAATATTAGTAATATAAGCAATAATAATTATGATAATACTACAAAATCATATAAGAATAAAACTTCAATTCATAAATTATTAAAAAATAAAGGAAGTAATTCAATGACAAATATTACAATAAAAACAAATTTTACTCTTAAAAATAAAGATTTTAAAAAATCATTATTAAAAAAATTAAAAGAAAATAAATCATCAAAAAATTCAGAAAAAGAATTAGAATTGTCAACTAATATTATAAATTCATATGAAAAAGAAAATGAACATAATTTATTTTTAAACAAAACATCTTTTTCATGTGAAAATAATTATATGAATAGAGTAAAATATTATAATGAAGAAGAAAAACAAATTTTATTAGAAATAAATGATTTAATAAATAATATTAAAAATATTGAAGAAAAAAGAAATTTTTCTTCATTAAACATTAAACAATTTAAAAAATATATGTATACTCCTATTCAAAGTTATAGAAAAAAATCAGTTGTTGTAAATGGTAATAAAAAAAATATAATAAAACAATTATCATTAACAAGATATAAATCAACTGATATTCATCAATTTTTAAATAATTTTAATAATATTAAAGATAACAAAAATAGTTTAATTCATAAAAATCTTAATCAATCAATTATAAATAAATCTGAAAATAAATTTCCTGAAATTAATAATATGAGGGATAAGTCAAAGTTAATTTTTGATAAAATAAAAAGTGAAGAAGAATTTTTTAAATATATTGAAGGAGTTTTAAAAAAAAAAAATTTTGTAAAAGTAATTTATTTATTAAAATTATTTTTGAAAAAATTTAGAAATTTATCAAATGATGAAATTGATAAATTAATAAATATTAATGAAAAAAAAACTAGTGTTTCAATTCTTGAAGAGATAAAAAAAGTAAAAAAAATAATTTTAAAACATAAAATATATGATAAGACTAAATGTTTATATTTAAGAAATAATTCTTTCCAAAATATTCATCATAAAATGGATAATTTATTAAAAAACGATAAAGAAATAACAGAATTAGATCATTGTTTTTTAAAGATTTTAAATCAATAAATAAATTTCAAATAAATATTTTATTAATGAATTATTTAAATAATATAATTATAAAATAATTAATAATATAATATTATAATAAATATAATAATAAAATATTATTCATTATTTTCAATGTTTATAAAATGCAATAATAATATATAATAAAGTGAAAACAAAAAAATTTTAATAAAAAAAATGGCAAATATTAATTATTGTAATTCAAAAAACTATTATATTGATGAATCTGATAATGTAAATAATAGAATATATAGAAGTTATTGTGTCTCTAAATCTTTCCTTCCAAAAAATTTTGTTCCTATTTTAAAACCAAAAAAATGTATTTTTGAAGAAGAAATCCCATTTTCTTTACAATTTTCAAACCAATCAATTGAAAATGAAGAAGTTAAAACGAATGATTCATATTCAAATAATAATAAAAATATTGAAAATGATTATAATAATGAAAATTATAAAAGGGAAAAAAGTTTATCTTTTGATAATCATGTTGTTAATAAAAAAAAACATATAAATACAATATTAGGTAAATTGATGGAAAAACATTTATTAAAGGATAAAGAATAGTTAATATATAGTTAAATAAATGTTTTTTAAATGTAAATAAAGATGATGTATTTGCTTATATATATAGTATCTAGATTTTTATTTATTAAAAAATCATATTTTTTTATATTTTTATTCAAATAGAAAATATAGAAGGCAAAATTGTAATGAAAATTAATCTATTAATTATTTTAATAAAAAGATTTAATTATTTGTTGGTTTTTTTTTTGATATATATAATTATGAAAATATATTTTAAATATAAAAATTAGAAACAATTTTTTTTTTAAATTTTTTTAATTTAAATGTTTTGATTTAAACATTAAAAATGGAAGAAAAAAAAGCTTCAATTTCAATAAAACTATATAATAATATTATGAGAATTTATTCAATGATGAAATTATATAAAACTGAAAATATAAAAGTAAATGATGAAAATAAATTACAAGAAATACATTCAAAATTACTTATTTCATTATCTGTTTTTTTTTTAAGTCGATTTAAATATAAAATTATTGAACCTTTCCCAGAAATGAATCAAATTCAAAATTTAATTAAATTCTTAAATTATATGTTAAAAATATTAAATTCAAAATTTTTTATAATATCAAACCCAACAAAAGAAGAATTTATAACAATAACATTATATTTTTTCCAAAATTTTGATATATTTCAAATTTTATATAATGAACTTAAAAAATTTGAAAATGATAATATTTTAGTTAACTTTGATTTAATAAATAAGAGTATAATCCCAAAAAATAATAATGATAATAATGATATTAATAAAAATGATAATTTAAGAGATGAAGCATTATCAAAATCAAATAGTGCAATTGAAGCTTATAGTAAATTAAATTTTATATTAAAAAATATAAAAAAACAAATAGATTTATTTATTAATTCAATATATAAATTAAATGAATTAAAAAATGAACAACCAAAACCTTTAAATACATTAAAAGTTGAAGAAATGTTAATTTTATCTAATGATAATTTATTTGGGGACTTTTATCAAAATATTTTCCTAAATGCAAATTCTCAAATTTTATTTCCTTTATTAGAAAATTTACCTTATTCAGTTGAATTATATGATGATTCATATGAAATTTTTGTAAAAGAATACTCTAATTATAATTTATCAATTGATATTTTTAATCCTGATTATAATAATAATAACTTTAATATTAAAATAGAAACTGTTCAAAATTTTTTCCAAATTAAGGTTTATTTGGAAAATTTTTCTTTTGATTTATTAGATAAATATATTAAACAACTAGAAAATAATTTAAATGAGAAATTATCACAAATAAAAGAAAATAATTCTAATTTAATAAATGATCCAAAAGTTACTGAAATGTTATCTACAATTGCAGAAGAATTAGAAAAATTTATTGCAAAAAATCAAAAGAATATTGATAGTGCTTTAAATATTTTTGATGATAAAACATGTGATTCTTATTTAGAAAAAGAAAAAAATTTAATTGAATTATTTTCAAAAGATTCAAATTTAGATAATACATATTTACATTTTTTAATGTGTTTTAATGGAGTAGAAGATATATTTAAAAAATATAAAAATGAAATTAATAAATTAATTTCAAAAGATACTGATATAATAAATAAATATTATGATATATATAATAATAATATTAATATAAAAAAAGAAAAATAAACTATAAAAAATATAATTAAATAAAAAAAAACTTATATAAAAATAATAAAAAAAATGTCAGAACAACAAGATGAAAATAACAATAATAATTCTCAAATAAGTAAAAATTCAAATTCTCTTTCAAAAGGTATAAAAAATGAAGAACAATTAAACCTGAATAATATATCTCAAAATAATCATTCAAAAGCAAATTCATTTTCTCATTCAAATTCATATCAAGAGAATAATAAAAGTAATGTAACTAACTCAAAAGTAAATACAGAAAAAATAAATAATTACTCAACAAATATATCAAGAGATTCACTTGGAAATTATAAATCAAAACCTCATTTTGAAGCAGGAGAACATACAATTGATTCAAAAGGTAAATTTATGGAAATAAATCCTCATTTTGGAATAATACAAAAAAATATAAATGACCTCAAAGATGGTATTTATAATAATACAAAAAAATCTTTAATATTAAAAGGTTCTATTCAAAATAGTAAAAATTACATAAAACAAAATTCTAATCGTGTTTATAAAAGTATTGTTGATAAATTATATGATATTAGACAATTATTTAAAAAAGAAATGGAAAAACAAAAAGATTCTCATTTAGAAAATATGAATTTGTTTTCTGGTGTTATTGAGTATAATAAAAAACTAAAAGAAGAATTAAATCAATGTGAAATTATGTTAAATCATTGTGAAAATCAAATTGGTTATAAATTATTAAGAAACCCTTGTTATTCTTTTTTAAATACAAATGATAAAAAAGAAGGTATGTTTAATAATAAAACATCTTTCAATTAAAATATAAAAAAATATATTTTATTTTTTAATCATTTTTAATATTTTGATAATCAAATTTAATACTTTAATAAAATTGAATAAATAAAAATAAAATATTTTATTAATAATTCATACTGAAATTCTAAATTTTTAAAAAAATTAATATTAAATTAAAATAAAAATGTCAAAAGAAGAAAATCGAATGTTTACTAAATTATCATCAACAAAAGAAAGTAGTTTATATAAAGGAGAAATAAATGAATATTCTTCAATGGATTCTTATAATGATTCAAATTATAAAAGTCCAGAAAAAAAAAAATTACAAAATAATTCAAGAAGTTTTAATAAAAGAATACATCAAAAATTATCTTTTACTAGAAATTTATCTCAAATAAAAGAAGAAAATAGTGATAAAAAATTATTTCAATATTCAATTTCAATAAAAACTCCAAAAAAAAAAAATTTTTCAAGTCGTGTATTAACGACAACTCAAAAATTAATAAATGTAGATTCAATAAAATTAATAAATGAAAATTTAAGAAAATCAGGTAAATTATTAGGAAATAATAGAGAAAAACCAAGACATATTAGTTCACAAGAATATTCAACTGAATTATCAAGAGTAAAAAAAAGAATTTATAGAGATAAAAATTTTTATAATATAAAGAAAATTTTTAGTAGAAGTGATATTGATATTGCATATTCTTTTTTAGATAGAAGAAGAGAAAATTATTATATTGAAAGAAAAAAACATCCAGAAAGTCGTTTAGAAAAAATAAAAAAAAAATTAAAATTTCCAATTATTGATAATAGAAAAGATGAATTTAATTCATATGTTGATTTTAAAGGAAGAAGAATGAAAAAATCAAAAACTCAAAAATATCAAAGTAAAATAGAATTAATAGTATCATTAAATAGTTTTTTAAATACAGAAAATAAAAATTCAATTGAAAATACTCATTCAAATACATCAAAAGTTAAATTTAAGACAAATTATAATGCTAGAAATATAGAAAATTATAATAGTTCATATATTAAAAAATCTCATACTAGAAATTATAAAAATCCAAATGTTCGTTTTGATGAAAATACTAATTTTAATATAAATAGAATAAAAACAGCAAAATTTAGAATGAGAAAAGGATTTCATATAAATGAAAAAACTTGGTTAAAAGAAGTTTCTGAAATAGTTTCTCGAAATTTAAATGCAGATGAATTAAGTGAAATAATAAGAAATCATTCAAGTAGAAAAGGAAGTTCTCTTAATGTTCAAAATTTTGTTAATAGTAGACAAAATACAGAAAATATTGTTGAAGAAGAATCAAGATTTACTTTAATATCAGAAAAAAAAGGAGATAAGAAAAAATTAATTTTTAAAGATGATATTATTTTAAATGAAAAATCAACAAATACAACACCAAAAATAATAAATAAAAAAGATATTAATAAATTTACAAATGTTATTCATATTTCTCCAGATAATACAATTTTAACTCCAATTAGAGCAAATTCTCCTGGTAATTTTCAAAATAGTTCTGATTTAAATTATTTATCTTTATCAAATGATAAAAGTGGAATTATTGGAAATAAAAAAAAAAAAAATAATTCTTTTAAAAATAATAGTGATTGTGAAGATAATAAAGATAATGTATCTAATTATTATAATAGTGATGAAGAATTTAATTCAACTAATAATGAAATTTCTAATATGAAAAAAAATAATTTTTCTGATGAAAGTGATAGTATAAATTTTAGAAATAAAAAAAGAAGATATACAAAAAGAGATATTTTAATAGTAGAAAATCCACAAACTGGAAAAAATGAAATAATTGATAATGAAACTGGGAATAAAGTAAAAGATTTAATTTTAACTCATAATAAAAATGGAGAAGAAATTTTATTAAATACTAATACTGGATTACCAGTTATAATGAATCAACTTCAAATTGATAAAAATACAGGAAATAAATTTGTTGCAATTTATGAAGATAAAGATTTAGTAAAAGAAGATTTTTATAAAAAAGATAAGAAACATTATCAAAATGAATTTGATAATGATGATATAATAAGTACAAGTAAAAATAAATTTCAAAAAAAACAAAAAAATAAAAATAAAAATGATAATTCTGAATATGAATGTTCAGATTTAGAATTTATAATTGAACCTAAATATGGAAATGAAGTATTAATTAATAAAGAAACTGGAGATGAATTATTAGATGCAGAAAAGAAAAAAATTGATGGTAATAAAGTTATTTTTATTAATAAAAAAACAGGAGAAAGAATTAATAATATTTTAAGAACAATTGATCCAAAAACAGGAAAAGAAAGATATTTTGAAATTAAACCAGTTAAAAATGAAAAAACAAATATTAAAATTATTAATGATCCTAAAACAGGAAAAGAAATTTTTGTTGATAAAGATACTGGAGAAGAAATTGATAATATTGAAAAGAAAATAGATGAAAATGGAAATATTATAATAATTAATAAAGAAAATGGAAAAGAACTTAAAGATATAAAAATAAAAAAAGAACCTTTTACTGGAGAAGATATTATTTCAGTAAAAACAAGTAATATTAAATGTGAAAAAATTGAAATTATTAATCTTAAAAATGCTATTACAGGAAAAGATGAATTAGTAAATAAAAATACAGGAGAAAGATTAGATAATTTAGAAATTAAAATTGATAATAAAACAGGTGAAAATATAATAATAAATAAAAAAACAGGAATTCCAGTTTCTAATATTAAAATAAAAAGAAATAGTATTACTGGAGAAGAAAGTTATGTTGTTTCTAAAATTCAAATTAAAGATTTATTAAATGAAAATAAAGAACACATTATTATTAGTAAAAAAGATCCTAAAACTGGAAAAGAAATTTTAATTAATAAAAAAACAGGAGAAAAATTACCTAATATTGCAAAAATTGTTGATAATGAGACTGGAGATATTAAAATTATTAATTTAGATAATGGAGAAGAAATTGATGATGTACATATTTTAAGGGATCCTAAAAGTGGGAAAGAATTTATTTATGTTAAAAAAGAAAGTGAAGAACCTAATAAATATGAAATTATTAGTAAAAAAGATCCAAAAACTGGAAAAGAGATTTTAATTAATAAAAAAACAGGTGAAAAATTACCTAATATTGAGAAAATAATTGATGATGAAACAGGAGAAATTAAAATAATAAATAAAGATACTGGTGAAGAAATTAATAATATTCATATTAAAAAAGATCCTATTAGTGGAAAAGAAATAATTATAAAA
>JAEEGL016372537.1_pt1 | contig 12845 bp, 7 predicted proteins | sample 9134231 | NCBI WGS metagenome assembly JAEEGL01 (sample SAMN16246548, study PRJNA631951) | gut metagenome | biome: gut microbiome; feature: rumen; material: fiber-attached | host: Bos | place: Iran: Karaj | collected 2018-10
AGCATCATGGGAGCCTTGGCGTTCATGACAGTTGAACCCGCAAGACCGCCGCGGATTGCCTCGAACACCAGCTGGGGATCTACGCCCGCCTTCTGCGCGAGGGTAAGTGCCTCAGCCAGAGCCTGGATGTTGCAGGCTACGATGATCTGGTTTGCGAGCTTTGTAGTGTTGCCGGCGCCGATTTCGCCGCAGCGCACGACTGAGGAGCCCATGGCAGCCAGGACGTCCTTGCACTTGTCAAAGATTTCCTGTTTTCCGCCGACCATGAAGCTGAGTGTGCCGTCAATGGCCTTCGGCTCGCCGCCGGATACTGGAGCGTCGAGCATGTCAATGCCGAGCTTTTCCATTTCCGCAGCTATTTCGCGGGAGTCCACCGGGTTGATGGAGCTTGTATCGATGAAGATGCTGCCGGGCTTCATGTGTGAGGCTGCCCCGCCTTCGCCCAGCATTACGGATTTAACCTGCGGTCCGTTGGGAAGCATGGTGATCAGGATGTCGCCGAAGGCTGCAGCCTCCGCGTAGGTTCCTGCCGCTGCGCCGGCTTCTACGAGCGGTGCGCATTTATCCATGGTGCGGTTCGAGACCATCACTTCATGGCCTGCCTTCAGCAGATTCATAGCCATAGGCCTGCCCATAATTCCGATGCCGATAAAACCGATTTTCATTTGAATCCTCCTTGCTGACAGTAAATATGCTCCGTCTGTAAATATTCCGAGAGTAACTGACTATGTAAACAATTATTACAGGTATTATAATAATTTTCACAGAAACAATATATCCGGGAATTCGTTTTTTTGTCTTTATGCTTGCTTTTGAGGAGAAAACTATTGAGGAGGAAACAGCCATGTCACTGTTAACACTTCCGGTTGATGAACGTCTGGAGTATCTGCAGGATATTCTTTCCTGCAGCGGGATGATGTATACGTGGACCTATGACACGGAGGGGAATCTTATCAGGACCAACTGCGAAGACATGCTCCTCGACAAGATATTCAGTTCCTCGGGCTTTAAGGAAAAAATGCTCAGGCACGTGGAGGAGCATCCGGAGCCTCTGGTGCAGAGCCACAGTGCGGGGCTTTTATGGGGAGCCGCTTCAGAGAGGAAGGACGGCAGGGCTGTGCGGATCCATGTGTTCGGGCCGGTTACACCGATTGATCTTTCTGAAGAGAGGATTAACAAAACCTTCCGGAGCGCGAAGATCCCTCCGCGGTGGAGGCCGAAGATGATCCGGATCCTGCAGCGGATACCGCTGTATTCGCTGAGTGATTTCTTCCGTCAGGTGCTGATTCTCCACTATTGCGTCACCGGTGAGAAGCTGATGACGGCAGATATTGCATTCCGGACAGAGGAACTTGATACCGCACTGACCGGCGAGCAGACGAGGGAGGAGCCGTCCCGGGGGAGGGACCGGACAAAAACCTGGAAGACAGAGCAGGCTCTTATGAACATGGTCAGTCAGGGAGAACTGAATTACAAAGAGACACTGAGCCAGGCAGGGCTGATCAGCAAGGGCGTCGATATGGGAAAAACCGGGACTCTGGAGCAGGTCAGGGTTACGCAGATCGTCTTTATATCCCTGTGCACGAGGGCAGCCATAAAGGGAGGGGTCCTGCCGGAGGAGGCCTACACCCGCGGGGATGCCTACATACGGGACGCCATGTCCTCCAGGACGATCGCGGATCTGGCGAATATAGGCCACAGCATGTATGAGGACTTTATCCGTATGGTTCGCAAAAGAAAAAGCAGTCAGACCTATTCGAAACAGATCCAGGACTGCTGTGACTATATCCGGCTTCATGCCGACGGAAAGCTTTCCATAGCCGACGTCGCTAATTTCGCCGGCTACACGGACTACTATTTTTCCAGGAAGTTCAAGGAAGAAACCGGGAAAAGCGTACAGGAATACATAAAGGAAGTGAAGGTGGACAGGGCAAAAACGCTCCTCCTGTCCACAGACCTTACGATCCAGGAGATCAGTGACAGGCTGAGCTTTGGCTCACGAAGCCACTTTGCAGAATCATTCCGCGAAATCACCGGGATTCCGCCCGCCGCCTTCCGCTCTCAGAACTCGTAAACATTAAGTCGGCGGCATACAGACGGCGGAGCGCCGGCGGGCAGACCCGGGTGAGCAGGCATGCCCTTGCGCCGCAGACGGCTGTCCGGTAAAGAAGAAGAGCCGCGGGATAAGTGATATGTTACCCACGGCTCATTTTAGCGGCTTCCTTATTTACTTGCCATCTTTTTTCGCCTTCTTAGCTGCCTTTGCGGCATCTTTTTTAGCTTTCTTTTCAAGGTACTTCCGGTTCTCCGCGTCGAAGTCAAGTCCCTTCTTTGCGCAGTATTCTTTCAGTTCCCTGATGCGGTTTTCTTCCGCTTCCTTCTGCTGGAGGGCGATCTCTTCTCTCTGCTTCTCCTCGAACGAGACATAAGGGATTCCCTTTGCTTCACATTCTGCTTTCTTTCTCGCTGTCAGCTCTGCTGTTACAGCCGGCATCTTCTTATCGATGTCAAAGAAGAACAGGAACAGGATCAGGAACAGGAGTGCGGTAAGGGCGATGGCTCCCTGGTAGGAGAAGTTGATCCAGGTCGTAGCCGATGCGGGCTGGTCCGCGAAGAGCTCGATGGTCTTGCCCTTCTTTTCCATGGTTCCGATCGCGACGGGAGTGACGTAGCGCGTAGCGAGAAGTCCGAGGTTGAAGAGGCCCTGGCCCAGACCGTTGGCAAGGGAATGCATGAAGCCGACAAGAGCGGCCGTGATGCCCTCGACACGGACCTTCTGTGAATACTCGACATGGTCGATCGCGTCACCGGTAAAGCTCATCATTGTATAGACGTAGAACATTGCGCCGACACCGCCGAGACCTGTTCCGCCATAGACTGCCGCAGTATTGCCGGCGCCCATGAATGCGGCAACGGCACCGATGAAGGCCATGATGGAACCGATGATGATCATCTTTGTCCTGCCGAATTTCTTGATCAGCGGGACGACAACGAAGAGCATGGGACCCATGGGAGCCATGGAAATCATGGTAAAGCTTCTCTGGATGGCTGCGTATTCGCCGTAGGCATTGCCGTTTACGACCCAGCCTGCGTAGTAAACCTGGGAGACACTCTTAAGCGCGTTCAGTACCTGATAGATGAAGATCAGGATGATGAACATGATCCAGTATTTGTCCTTCAGGCAGGCTCTGATCTGTGTGCCGAAGCTTGCTTCCTGGACCTTGTTGCTCTCTTCATCGGTTTCTGTGCTGCGGCGCTCTTCAGTAATACGCTCACGGGTGTAGAAGTACTGGACGAAGGTCAGCGGGACCGCGATGACGCACATGAAGGAAAGGGTAAGAAGATAGCCCTGCTTCATATCGCAGTGTGTCATGCCTTTTGCGATTGCGCCAAGGAGAGTAGGGAAGATAATGGAAATCATTCCCGTACCGATGTTCTTGGTGATCTGGCCCGCGATGGAGTTGCCGGAGCGTTGTTTGACGTTGCGGGTCGAGAGCGCGGCGGAGAGCTCATAGGCCATGTACCACATGGTGTAGCCGACAGAATAGAACAGGTTGTAGGAAATAACTACCCAGACTGCCTGTGCCTTTGCTCCCATATTCGGGATGGCGAACATCATGATAATGCTGAGGACAGTGATGGGGAGCGAGAGGATAAACCACGGACGAAGTTTACCCTGACGGCAAGTCGTCTGGTCAATCAGCTTCGCCATGATTACATTCGTAACCGCGTCAAGGAGCTTTGAAAGAACCGGGAACACGACCATGAAGCTCGCGATCCACATGCCGCGTGTTACAGTAAAGCCGAGTGTATCGGTCAGATACTGGTTGAAATAACTGTTTACGATTGACTGAAGCAGCATGACGCCGAACGGACCGGCGACATAACCAAGCCACTTTTCTTTGCTGTGAACATTCGCTGACGTAATTTTCGTATCCCAGAACGAAGAATTAAACCAGCCGTTCAGCAGACCCTTTTGCTGTTTTGCTTCCTGCATGATAATCTCCTCCTCTTGTTGTTGACAGCTTCTATTTTGAACCGGCATATTCCGAGGCGGGAACTGCCGTTTCGGTTACCACTTAATGATTGTTCGGGTTCAAGCCCCGGATTGCTGCGGTTTAGTTTGCTATTACCAGATCAGTTATGGCCTGATAACGATGCATGCGTGGAACCCGAGCTTTGGAACGGTGAGCCTGAGCATCCCGTCTGTCAGTTTATAACTGACATTCCCGGGGTCATCGAGGTTTTCGCATGAGACACTTTCGTGCTGCCACGGGATTTCGATGCTCTGGTCAGACAGGACCGGCGGCTGGAAATAGCTGTTGCCGAAGTGTCCGCTGCCGTTTACAAAATGAACGACTTCAAAGCCGTCGCCGCACCCGCGCGTTATCTCTGTCATGGGGCTGATGTCTGTCCCCGCGCTCTTTACGCCGCAGAGCTTCTCCAGAATATCACCGGCAAGAAGACGGAAGCCCTCGTGGCCGTCAGTGTAGTAGCAGGTGCCGGGATGCCAGGGAAGGCAGATCCCGAAGCCGTCACCGAAGGCAAACCTTGTGACACATGGCAGGTCCGTGGGCGCCTTATCCGCGTAGCAGAGTTCCGGGGGACCGAAGCGCTCGGGCTCGCAGAAGGCTCCGTATTTTTCCGTGCCGTCCGCGAATTCTGCAGTGAAATAATCCTCGCCGGCTATCAGATAAGTCCTGTCGGCGAAGGAGGGGAAATACTCCGAACCCGCGCCGTCAAAGCGGAACATCGCGCCTGTCGTATCTCCGGCGGGTTTCCCTGCAGATACAATGCCGCAGCAGGGGAGGGACGGAAGGCGTCCGGAGGCGATTACTATGCCGCCGTCCTTAACATATGCTTCAAGCTTCTCGGCAGCAGGTCCGGCGACCCTGAACTTCTCGGGGAGTATGACAGCCCTGTAGCGGTCAAGCTCTGCCTTCGCAAGTCCTCCGGCCAGTGTTTCCTCAAACAAAATATGGAGTTCTGTCAGCATCCGCACCCAGCCGCGCTCTTCTTTGTTGGGCATGACATAGGAATCGCGCACCAGCAGGACTTCGCCGCAGGGCTTAATATTGTACAAATACTTCTCGTTGTCTGCGGCATAGGAGAAGATTCTCTTTACTGCGGGGAAAGTGCTCTTGTCGGCCTTGTCGTAAAGCCTGCCCATTACGTAATAGTCAATTCCGCCGAAATTGGAGAGCGTCTGCCAGAGGCGGAGCTCCTGGAGCGCACGGTCGCAGGAAGTGTGACGGTAGGGGAAACCCATAAAGTCAACATTTGCGACGGTGGCTTCAACGCCCATGCCGCGCATGGCGCGGGCAGCGGAGGATGCCTGGTACTGCCAGTGGGGGAGTTCAGTGTTGAAATCTGTGTGCGCCTCCTGGCGGGAGTAATCTACGGAGCAGTAGGCAAGGTCAGGACGGATTGTTCTGAGGAGCTCTGTGATCCTCTTCTTCTGGCGGGAGGCAATCTCCTGCTGGAAGCCGAAATACATCATGCTCGTCTTGTCGCCGGGCCTTAACTGTTCCGGAATGTCCATCCCGAAGCGGGAGCTGAAGGCTGCCCTGCAGCTGTCACACTGGCAGGGGCCGTGGCGCTTCATGCTGTAATCAACGATATATCCGGTTGCGGAGCCCATGTTGCAATAGATACCGTCGAACGGAATCAGGGTGAACATCTCCCTGAGAATTTCATCCATGTAGCCGCCCTGGTAGCCGCCCAGAAGACAGGTCTGCACATAGCCGTTATAATCCAGCTCGCTCCCGTCCGGATGACGGTACGCCCAGTCGGGATGTCTTTCGAAAACCTCCCTCGGAACTTTGGAAAAATCGGTTCGCGCGATTACCTTAATACCCTTTTCATGGCAGCGTTCAACAAGGTGCTTCAGGTCAAAGCCTTCCAGATATCTGCTGCGGATATGCTCGGGGAGCTCTGTCGGATAGCTTGCGATCAGTCCGGCTGCGTTGAGCATTACTGCATTGCAGGAGAAAGACTCAAGCTCGGCTATAAAGCGGTCCTCGTCAAAATCCTGCGTATCAATTTCACGGAAATTGGGCTGAATTACGCGCCAGGGATAATTGTTCCACCAGTTCTTCATAAAGCTCTCTTTTCTCTGCGAACCATGCAGCACAGCAAAATTACATGTTTATGCATCACAATTTTCATTTTCGATTTTATGATACAGCGCTGACGGCGCATATCTTGGAATTCGTTTTTGCGTTCCTGATTTTGCTCTGTTTTTGTGAAATATTCGGGCTGAATTCAGGCTGATATCGGAAAGCCAATTCAGAGACAGGACAGCGAATCTGCGGATATTCCGCCGCGGTGTTCTGTGCAATAATCGGATTTGATTATCACAGTTGGAACAGGCTGACAACAGCGGCCAGGAAGGACGTTGACTGGTCTGGAAGGACAGTGCGCGGTCGGCAGGACGGTAAACGGTCGGCAGGACGGTAAATGGTCGGCAGGACGGTGAACGAATCGGCAGAGACTGGCAAACCGGAGGGATGAAAGGAAGAAATCATATGGGTAAGATTAAGAAGGTAGTGACGACGGTCTGGTACAACAGGAAGAACATGTATGACCTGCGAAGAGTCTTTCCTGATTCCGAATTTGTTTACGTGGACTTTTATGATAAGGAAAAGCTTGCGGAAGAAGTTAAGGATGCGGATGTCGCATTTGTAATGGGTGATGTCGATCCCTGCCTTCTTGGAGACAACACGCTCAAATGGATCCAGTGCGACCACGCCGGCCTGAACGGATCGGCAAGGCCGGAGGTTTTTGAAAGAGGGATCCCCGTAACAGGCGCAGCCGGAAGGAGCGCCCCGGTGCTCGCCGAGCACGCGGTTTACTTTATGCTCCAGAGCTGCTACCACACAAGAGAACTTCTGAAGGCGCAGGAGGAATGCCGCTGGGGGGTCGAGGGGTCTGAGAGCTGGAGAGGTCTGTTCGGCCGCACGGCGGGAATTATCGGAATGGGACACACGGGAAAGCTCCTCGCAGAGCGCCTGCACGCTTTTGGCATGCGTCTTATCACCTTCAACCGCTCGCCCTTCGAAGGAATGGATTATATTGAGAAGAAGCTGGTCGGGAAGAACGGGGATACGATTGATCCTCTTCTTGAAGAGTCGGATTTCATTATTCTCACCGTCGCGCTTACGGATGACACCTTCCACATGATCAGCAAAGATACCCTCAAAAAGGTTAAGCCCGGCGCGTTCCTTGTAAACATGGCAAGAGGCGGTCTTGTATGCACGGAGGACCTTATCGTGGCACTCGAAAGCGGAACGCTCTCCGGCGCAGGCCTGGATGTTTTCGAGGAACAGCCCCTGTCTCCCGATTCTGTCCTCTGGCATATGCCGAATGTGTATATTACACCGCATTCCACTCCGCAGGTTCCCGACAGGCAGGCTGCGACCATCGAGATTATCCGCGAGAACGCAAGACGTTTTGAAGCCGGCGAGCCCCTTCTGAATCTCATGAAACCCTCGGATGCCGTGAGCGGACAGAAAGCCGAAGGCGGATGGGCCAGGATGATGAATTCGGGACTCAGCAAGGAGCAGATCGCAAAAATGCCTCTTGAGAAATTCCTGGGCAAGAGAGGATGGTCCGATCCGTCCGAGTGGATGTAAATCCGTCCGAGTGGATGCAAACTCGTCCGGGTGGATGTAAATGATTATTCGGCTCTGCGGCGTGCAAGGGCAAGGAGTATTTCCACGTTCTTTTCCATAGACTGGATCGGGACGTATTCAAACCGTCCGTGTGCGTTTTCATACCCGGCGCTTAAGTTGGGGCAGGGGAGTCCCCTGTGGGAGAGGGCAGAGCCGTCTGTCCCCCCGCGGAAGGGCTCGCACACGGGCGCAAGTCCTGCGTCTGTAATAGCCTGCCGCAGGTCCTGAATCATATCGGGAACGGTATCGATCACTTCCTTCATGTTGCGGTAGGTCGGCAGAATCTGAAGGCTGACCGCGGTTTCACCGTACTGTTTTTTCAACTCTTCACAGCATTTTCCGATGAAAGCTTCTCTGCCTGCGAATCTGCCGCCGTCGTGGTCGCGGATGATCAGCCTGATTTTTGCATGTTCGCAGACAGCTTCACAGGATACGACATGATAGAAGCCTTCCCTTCCCTCTGTCGTCTGCGGGCGTTCGTTTTCCGGCAGCATGGAGATAAGCTTTGCCGCGATGTCGGCGGCATTGACCATGATCCCCTTTGCCGTGCCCGTGTGCACACTGCGGCCTGTAATGTTTATGACAGCCTCCGATGCATTGAAGGTCTCATCCTGATACCAGCCCAGGTGATCGCCGTCCATAGTATAGGCGACGGGAACGCCGAGGCGTTCAAGGTCAAGGTCTTTTGCAAGGCCTCCGACCTCTTCGTCAGGCGTGAAGGCTAGGCTGATCATGGGGCGCGGGATCTGCGGATTCTGCAGAACATACTCTGCAAAGGTCATGATCGCCGCAATCGAGGCCTTATCGTCTCCCCCAAGAAGCGTTGTCCCGTCTGTCAGGATCAGGTCCTGCCCGATATACGCGCGAAGGTTACGGAATTCATCCGCACGCATGATGATATTATCCTTCTCGTTCAGCTTTATATCGCCGCCGTCATAGTTTTCCAGAACCCATGGCTTTACGTCGTGACCACTTGCATCCGGCGCCGTGTCCATGTGGGCGATCAGTCCGAAGGGCTTTCCGGATTCCCCGGATTTCCCGGATTCCTCCGAAAGCGCAGGGGGAATCTTTGCGTAAACGACGCAGCACTTCTCATCCAGAAAAACATCTGATGCGCCGATGCCTTCCAGCTCATCCCTCAGCATTCGCGCAAGATCAAACTGCTTTATGGTCGTAGGCACAGCCTTCGAGCCGGCCTGCGACTGTGTATCGATCTTTGCGTAGCGGATCATCCGTTCCTTAACCTTTTCATAAAACCAGGTGTGCATCGAACCCCTCCCTGCAGTATTTGTAGTGGTTACACAAGACATTCTATCATTATAAAATCCATGATGTCTTTGCAAACCCGGTTAACAGGATCAGCAGGAAGCTACTTGACGAGCTGAGGATGATCGGCAGTGCAACTTTTGAGGTTGACAGCTTGTATTTTCTAAATTGTGCCAGGGAGTAGGACGAAACAGCCTCAGGTAGGCACTTTCGCCCTACTCTTCCCCGGTGCCAGCCCCTTCAGGAGAGTAATCCGCGAATATGCTATATTCGATGCCTTTTGTCCTGCATTGGACTGGACGCATGGGACGCCGGACAAAGCATCACAATTCAGCAAACTCGCAATATTTGATGCCTTTTGGCTTGCTTTTGCCGCATGGGAAGCCGGATAAAGCATCACAATTCAGCAAATTCACAACATGTGATGCTTCGCTGTAGGACGAAACAGCCGCGGGAAGGCACTTTCGTCCTACGCGGGCGAGCTTGCATCAGATATCCCAGTCACGAAGCAGCCTACGCGGGGCAGCGGTTATGGACGTTCCGCCGCAAATACAGCCGGTACAGCCGGCAGCTTTGCGATCTGCCTGGGAAACACCTGTCCGGCCGTGCTATACTGACCTTGCTTTGATACATTGATGACAAACAAGATATAAAGGAGGTATACAGACCATGAGCCACGAAATAATTCAGATGAATGAGAACACCTGGCAGATCCTGGACGGCGGCGTGCGGTTCTTTCTGCTGACAGGAACAAAGAAAGCTCTTCTGATCGATTCCGGAATGATGGTAAACAACGCGCGGGATATCGCGGCAGGCCTGACCGACCTTCCGATTTCCTTGCTGAACACACATGCGGATATCGACCATATCGGGAGTAACGGACAGTTCGAGTCATTTTACATGCACCCGCTGGAAGAGCCGGTTTACCGCAGGTCCGGAAAGCCCGGGACGATAATCCCGGTGCAGGAGGGCGATGTCATCGACCTCGGGGAAAGAGAACTTGAAATCATTGACCTCCCCGGCCACACACCCGGCAGCATTGCGGTCCTGGATAAGAAGAACAGGGTGCTGATCAGCGGCGATCCTGTTCAGCGGCACGGGAGAGTCTTCATGTTCGGCTCACACCGCAACATGGATGCCTATATAAAAAGCCTCGAGAGACTGGATGAAAGAAAGGATGAGTTTGACGAGATCTGGCCGTCTCACGCGGATATCCCGATATCGACGGATACCATCCGCATGCTTCATGACGGAGCCCTGGATATCCTTGCAGGGAAAGTAAAGGGCAGCCCCGAAGAGATGCACGGACAGAGCATTATGGCATATGATCTCGGCTTCTGTACCGTTTTGTGCGGCAGATGACTTTGACCGTCCTGCCTTGAAAAAAGGACGATCTGCTGTCATAATAGTAAGCGGATACTAACCTGCCTTTTTCGCCCGTCACTGACTGATCCCGGAATGGACAGTTCGGACGGGCGGTTTTTTACACGACTGTTAGCTTTACCTAACAGCAGGCAGCTTTTACAGCACAGCTGCAGGAGGGAAACATCAGAATGTCAAAAAAAGAGTCAAATTTTCAGAAAAAGGCTATGTCGTTCATATACAGGGGCAAGGAAATATTCAAGCCGCTGAACACAGGCTGGATCGATGACCGCACGGCATGCGTCAGAGAATGGATCGCCAATATCTTCTTTTACACTAAGAACGGAACGACGATCATGATCGATGCCGGATACAATTACGAGCGTCTTGCGGAAAAGATGCGGTGGCTGGATATTAATCCTGCGGACATAGGGCATATCCTTCTTACCCACCAGGATACTGATCATGTCGGGGCGGTGGAGCGCGACTCAGACGGTCTTTTCAGCAAGGCTGTACTGTATTTAAGTGAAACCGAGAACCGGTACATGACAGGTGAAGCGCGCAGGAAGGTCATTTTCGGAATGTATACACTGCCGCCGGTAATCAGCGACAATCCCCGTGTGCTGTTAAAGGACGGGGAAATCCTCCATTTCGGCGACATAAAGGTCGAGGCGATACTCGTGCCTGGCCATACCTGGGGACACATGGTTTACCTTATCGATGATGAATATCTGTTTACCGGTGATACCATATGGTTCGGCGCGGACGGAGGCTACAGCTTCATCAATGCCCTCGCAGAGGACAACGAGCTTTCAAAGAAATCGCTCGGAAAGCTGGAAAAACTTCTGCGCGGCAGGGGCCTTTCTCCCAAGATTATCACCGGGCATACCGGCTGGTCAGACAATCTTGATTTTGCTTTTGCGCACAGGGACCAGGTCTGCAACAGCATGAAAAGGAGACAGGAGCCTCATGACCCGTCTGCTCCTTATGACGGCTATATAGAAGATGAGGATACCGAGGAAAGGGCAAGATCCGGACGCCTTCCGGCAGTCAGTACAAAGATCTATGAGGAGCAAAAACTTCAGGAGCAGAATAATCAGGCTGACAGCGCCGCGGGAAGAAAAAGCCAGATCAAAAAGTCTTATAAAATGACAGGCAGCAACGCGAGCTTCTACGACGGCATGATGACCTGTTCCACCATCTCGGGCAAGCTGATCTGCCGTGCCGTCTGGAATATGGACAGTGAAAAAAACAGACGATACATCAAAGACGCGCTTTCCGGCATTCCTGCAGATTTTAAGGGCAGGCTCCTCGAGGTTCCCGTAGGAACAGGCGTGCTGTCGATGCCGGTGTACCGAAACCTTCCGGAGGCTGATATTACATGCCTTGACTACTCGGAAAACATGATGGCGGCTGCCCGAAAACGCGCCGAAGGCATGGACCTTGCAAATGTGCAGTTCGTGCAGGGTGATGTCGGCGCTCTGCCGTTTGAAAAACGTTCCTTTGATATCGTCCTGTCACTGAACGGATTTCACGCCTTCCCCGATAAAGAGGCTGCGTACAGAGAAACCTACCGTGTCCTGAAACCGGGCGGGATCTTCTGCGGATGCTTCTATGTCCAGGGCAGATGCTCGAGAACGGACTGGATCATCAAACATATATATGAGCCCAACGGGGCCTTCACCGCTCCCTATGAAACAAAAGAGAGCCTTAAGAGAAGACTCGAGAGAATGTATAAAAGTGTAAATGTAACCTGCGTTGAGGGAATCGCCTGCTTTACATGCGTGAAATAGAATATTGAGTTCACAAGAGTGTAACATTGCCGTGAATTGATTGACTGCCTGATGCTTAGATGCTCTAATGTAATGTATAGTATCGTACATTGCATGAGGAAATAGCATACAATGAAAAAGAAAACAGCACGAGCAGCTGCAGTCATTCTTACATTTATTCTGTCCATATGTCTGATTACGGCAGCCGTCCCCACGGCTGGATTTGCCGCTGAAACAGAGCCGGAAATCAGCGTCGCCGAAACAGAGCCGGACGTCAGCGCTGCCGAAACAGAGCCGGAAGGCGCTGCTTCTGAAGCGGGTTCGGAGAGCGCCTTTATTGAAACGGACACAGAAACCGTCGCCGTCGTAGAAACAGACTCGGAAAGCGTCGCCGTCGACGAGGCGGCTCCGGACGTCAGCACTACCGAAACAGTTCCGGAAGGCAGCACTGCCGAAACAGTTCCGGAAGGCAGCACCACGCCGGAAGAGCCCTCGACCGGCAGTACGGAAATCGATGCATCCTATCCTGAAACTGCAGATTCAGAAGCATCAGCTCCTGAATTAGTCCAAACACCTCTGGAACTGGAAAAGTATGTTATTCAACTCGGCGGCTTTCCGGAAGAAGAGGACCCGTCTTTACTTTATGCTGCTGCAGGGGCCGACTATGACGGCTTCTACGCGGCGCTGGACGCTGCGCTGCAATCGATGCAGAAAACGGTCCAGGTCGAGCGATACAACATACCGCGGGGAAGCTTAAAAACTATAATAAGCA
>JAEEGL013851743.1_pt1 | contig 12844 bp, 6 predicted proteins | sample 9134231 | NCBI WGS metagenome assembly JAEEGL01 (sample SAMN16246548, study PRJNA631951) | gut metagenome | biome: gut microbiome; feature: rumen; material: fiber-attached | host: Bos | place: Iran: Karaj | collected 2018-10
TATTAAAGAATTAATTTTATTTTGGGGATTGGGGATTGGGGATTGGGGATTGGGCCCAATCCCCAATCCCCAATCCCCATTTATTTATTGATTCATTGTTATAATGAAAAATTATTTTTTTTTTCAATAAAATTGTTTTTAAAAAAAATAATTGAATAAAGAAATTATATTTAAAAAAATCAATAATTTAAGTAAAATATTATATAAAATAATTTGATTATGAAAGATTTTTAATCTTTAATTAATTGAGAGAATGTAAAAAAAATTCTGTTTTTGCTGAAGGTATTCTAGAATTAATATTTTTTTTAATGACTGTTGAATCAACAATTCTATAATCTTTAACATAAGAGTTAAAATGAATAGGAATAAAATTTTTAATTTCATTAACTAATTCATCGAATTTTTTTTTTGTAAAATATTCTAATTCAATTAATCTTTTTTCGACATTACATTTATTTTTATCAATTTCAACAGAAGATTTATGAAAAGGAATAAGAGGAATATCAATAATATGTTCATCAGGAATTGATTCAATATAATTTGATCTTTCATTTGGTTCTGTTAATACATTTTTTTTAATTTTAAAAGGTGAAATTAATCTATAATTTGTTTTATTATTTATATTATTTATTATATTCGAAGAATGTAAACTTGAAATTGTTTTATTATTTAAATTCTTTATTATTTCTGATTTTTTTTCCTTTTTACTCATTATATTTAATGCTCTTATTGTATTTGGATTTGATTGATTTAATTTTTGTTTTTCTATTTCTTTTTTGTTTTTTATTGACATTAAATTTGGGGATAAAGGTTTATTTATATTTTTTTCTTTGTTATTTAAATTCATATCTATATATACATTGTTAAGTACTTTTGCATTATTTCCTTCTTTAAATTTACTTTCTTTATTTTTCACTGTTACATTATTATTTATTATATTTTGGAAATTGTCTTTATTATTGTTAATTTCTTCTTTTTTTTTTTTTTTATCGTCGTAATTTTCAATGACATCTTTTTTAACAACATCACTATCAATTATTTCTTTTTTATTAGTATTATTATTTTTAATTTTATTATTATATGAATCAATTACATCTTTAGAAACAGTATTAATATTTTTAGGAGGAGAAGTATCTTTTTGGATAATATTAATATTATTATTAACATTAACTTCTTCTTTTTTAATATTAGTGTTTTTATCAATAATAAATTTTATAGAAGATTCATTTTTAGGTAATTTAACATTATTATCAATGTTACCTTTTTTTTCCTCAAAAAAATAATCATTTTGTTTTAAATTTGGTTTCATTATTAAATTTTCTTTATTATTATAATTATTATTATTAATATTATCATTATTATTATTACTATTATTATTAGTATGGTCTTTTTCAATTTCATTTTCATGTTTATGTTCATCAATAGTTTTCATAGATGGACTTCTTAATTCTAAAAGAGAATTTCCGCAAGTTCTAGCACTTCTTTTTTTAATAGTAGATTGTCTAAGAAAAGAATTTTCATTTTGATTTAAAAGATTTAATTTCAAATCAAGAAAATTTCTTTTTCCAAGTATAAAATCATCATCTTGAAAATCTTTTGTTTTTGAAATATCCTTATTTGAATTAAAATTTAAAGAATCATTTTTATTTCCTAATAATATTCCTGTTTTCATTCTATGCTCAAAAAAAAATTTTGGTTCTTTTAAAGCAGAAATTGCTTTTCTTTTAGGTAAAGTTGTTTTTTCTCTATTTTTTTTTCTTATATTTTCTTCAAATAAATTTTTAATTTTTTGTAATAAATAAGTGTATTTATCATTTCTATCTGATTGAAAACCATCATTATTAATTTCAATATCTGTTATTAAATTTTTTGCTAATTCATATAATGATTTTTTAATAATATTGAAATTAGATTTTGCAACTTCAATTTCCCTTAAAACAGTTAAATCCATTTGTTTAGTTTTTTCCATAGTTTCATTCATTTTATTTATTAATTCTTGTTTAATTTTATTTGAATCATTCATTTTATTTATATCAGAAAATGAACTTCTACTTTTATCCATATTATTTCTTGTTTTTCCTAAATTTTCTCCAGATAAAATATTTTTCACATCTTTTTCAATTAAAATCATTCTTTCTTCTAATTTAACTTGTAATTCAGCAAGTTTTAAATTAGTTGAATGATTTAATTGTTGTTTATAATTTTCAATGACGTAATTAAATTCATTTATTCTATTTTCAAATTTACCTTTACTTATATTCATATCACTTAAAACTTTTTTATTAGTATTTGCCATATTTGACATTTCATTAATATTATTTTTTATATAATCTCCTATAGTTTTATATTTACATCTATCTCCTATTATTCCAGGTAAAGTTAAATGATTTATAAATATTTTATCATATTTAAAACATGCTTCTCCTATTTCTTTATTTAAAGCTGAAATTCTTATTTCTAATTCTGAAAATTTTTCATCAAATAATTTTTTGTTGGTTGCCTTAGTTATTATCGCTTTTTTTTCTTCTTCAAAATCATCTTTTGTTAAAAATATATTTGTTTCATTTTTATATTTATTAATTAATTCTTTTGTTTCTTCTATTTTTCTATCAAATTGTTTTAAAGATTCATTCATTTTTTCTAAAAGTTTTTTCTCAAAATCTTTTAATGAATGAAATATTTCTTCTTTAAAATAAATTAATTCTTTATATGATATTGAATCTGAGTTTCCTTTTTTATCATCCATTATATTTTTTTGTTTTAATTTTTATAATTTTTTTCTCTCCAAAAAATAAATGTAATTAATAAAAAAACATTTAAGTTATGAGTAAAAAAGATTTAAACAAAACAATTGAAGAAGAAAAAGAAAATATATTTAAATTAAATCTAGGAAAACAAATTAATATATTAGAAGAAGAATTTAACACAAAATATAAAGATGATGATTTATTTATGAGTTTTCTTAAAGATTATATTTCATATACAGATGAATATAAAACAAAAATAAATGAAAAAATTGTTTCTCTTTTACAAAATAATTATAACTTTTTTGAAAGATATTTTTCTTTGTTTAGACAAATATTAGAACAGCAAGTAAATAGTTTTCAAGATTATTTAAAACCATTGAATCAATTTTTCTTTTTAAAAATAGATTCTAAACCAAAGAAAAAAGAACTTTTTGAGCAATTAAAATCTATTAAATTTGATAATGATATTAATATATTAAATAAAAAACAAGAAGAATATTTTCTTCAATTAAATAAAGTTGAAAGTTATTTAACTGAAAATGAATTAGGACAAAAAATAGATCAAAATATTATAAACAGTGAAATACAAAAAGGAGAAAAAATGGAAAAATCATATATAGAATATATAAAAGAAATAAATCAAAAAAGAGAACTTTTCTTAAATGAAGGAAATTTTGTGATAAATGAGTTAAAAGAATTAAATAAAGGTATTTATGAAAAAATAGAAAATGTAATTAAAACACTTGGTTCAATGTATTCAATAAAATTAAATCAAGAAATTAAAATAATAGAAACAATCAACAATGGAATGAAAAATGTCTCAATAAATACAATTATGAATCAAAAAGAAAAAAATTTAAAATCATTTCAAATTGATGAAATAAAATTTATTCCATATAAATTAAAAGTATTTGAAGTGTTAGAAAAAGAAAGAAATTTGAAAAAAAAAACAATTCCAATGAAAGTTTGTATAAAACTTGTAGAACAAATGAGAAAATATTATAAAGACATTGCAATAGATTTTGATTTAGAAAATGAAAAAATTAAAAATAATATTTTAGAATATGCAGAATATTTTGTTGATTCAAAAACCAGTTCTGAATTAGCTCAAGAAAAATATAATAAATTAATGGAACAATTAGAAGATAGAGATAACAGATTATTTTTTATGTTATCATTAAATAAAATTAGAGCTGAAGGAAATTTTGAAATATGTGTCAGTACTTTTAAACAATTAGGAAAAATAATGAAATTTATTTTAGAAAAAATTAAAAAAGAAAATGATTTTGAAATTATGAGATATATTATTATTATGTGTCAAACTTATTTTACTTTAGATGTTGCAAATAATAAACTTTATTTAATTAAATATATTGAAGAAGATGAAATATTTCATTCTAAAACTTTTTGGAATACTTATTTTCAACAAATTATTGATTCAGAAATTGAACAATTAATTAAAACAAATCATTCAAATTTTCAAAAAAATGAAAGTGAAAATGAACAAAATTTAAAAATTACTAATTTAGTTTTTACTAAAATTCTTTCAATAATTCATAATATGTTAGAATTTAGAGTAAATAAAAAAGAAATTAAAAGTTTTTTAAAAGAATTTACAATAAAATATAATATTGAAAATGAAATGATGGAACAAATGAATTTATTAGTAGGAGATGATGATTATAAACAAATTGAAAAATTTGATGAAGAAAAAGCTTTTAGTGGTAAAATTGAATTATTTGATGTTAAAATAAATAAAAATATTGAATATATTACTCCACAAAATGAAAATTTTATAATGAATGAAGTAGATGAAGAAGAAGAAAAGCAAATTAATATTGCTTTAAATCAAAAATATTGAAACAAAAAAAAGTAACAACAAAAAATTTAAAAAAATATTTATTAATATTAAATGATTTAACTTACTTAATGATTAAACTTTTAATTAAATTATTAATACTTTAATATTTAAGATTTATTAATTAATTAATTAATATATATTCTTTGCATATGGAACAAAACAATGAAAATAATAATACAGTTGAAAATGTTAAAAATATAGAAGAGAATAAAGAACAAGATATAGAAATAAAGGATAGCATATTAGAAAATGAAATAAATTCATTGGAAAAAACCCAAAAAAATGAAGAAAATAATGATAAATATGATTTAAATAAAGATTATAAATTTCTGTCAATTTTACAATTTGTAAATTTATTTCATGAAATATTAAATCTAGAACAAATTTCTACAAATGAATTAGAATTTAGTTTATATCATACAGATATAGAACCATTATGTATGAATATATTATCAAAATTATTAATGAAAAAAGAAAATATGAGAACTAATAAATTAAATAAAGAGCAAAATAAATCAACTTCAAATTTAAGTGAGGCGCCATCAAATAATAATTTAAATTTAAATAATGAACAAAAAAATGCTTTAAATAACATTAATAATATTCCAAAAGAAAAAAATGCTTTTTCACAAAATGAAATTAATAAACTTAATGAAATTCTTTTTAAGAAAATCAATTTTTTTTATAAAACATATATAAGATATTTAAGAAGATTATATAATATGTCAGATTTATCGAATATATTTGAAATAATAAAGACAGATATAGAAAATTTTAAAAATAGAGCAGATCCATTTGCTTTAACAAAAGATAATTTAAATGATAAATGTTATAATGATTTAGATATTAAAACAATGTTAATAATAAATTTTTTTCGAGAATTAGGAGGAAATAATCCTTTACATACAATTTCTTCTCAAATTATGATGGAAAAAATGTTAAGTAATAAGGAAGTTGAATTTACTGATGAAAGTGATTATGTTTCTTTTAGTGAATTATCTATTGAAAATAAAGTAAATTTCTTATATTTTTTTTGTATTTATTGTATTACTTTTTCTGGAAGAGCACAAATTTTTAAAGATGAAATGAATAAAAATAAAGATGAAAATTTTATTTTAAATAGAAGAATTAATCCTTTTTTCAGTGATAAATCAGGTAATGATTATTACTCTTTTCCTTATAATAAAGATTGTAGAATTTATAAAGATAAAATTAATGTGGAAAATCCAATTGAAAATGATTTAGAAAATAATATTAAAAATTATGAAGATTTAGAACAATTTTTAGAAAAAGAAACAAACAATCAAATAAAAAAGAAAATAAATGATCATTTATTAGAATTTAAAAATAATGATAAAGAAGAAAAAGAAAAGCAAAAAGAATTTTTAAGAAAAGAAGAAATGTTTGAAAAAGCGAAAATTTTAAGAGAAATGAATAAAAATTCAATAAGTGAAGTTGAAAAATATCAAAACAATGAAATTTTAATGAATATATATAAAGGAGTAATAACAAGACATCAATTAAGTAAAATAACACAATTAAAACAATATGATAATAAAATTGAACAAAAACCAAAAGAATTAACAGAAGAAGAGAAAAAAAAATTAAAAATTGAAAGAGAAAAATTAGAAAGAGAAAGAAGAATGGAAAAAAGAAATAAAATTCATGAACAAATTCAAAAAGAAGAAGAATATAAATTAAATCATAATGGTGAATCTATGTTTGGAAATAAAAAAAGAAATAGAGATAAAAAAAGAAAAAAACATAAAAATTCATGGAGTGATGAAGAAGAAGATGAATATAATGAAGAATTAGAAAATGAAATGAATTTAGAAAGTGATGATGAAGAATATTACAATCATAGGAAACGTAAAAATAATAATTCAAATAGAAATAATTCATATAATAATAATAATAATTATTATGATAATTCATATGATGTTTCACAAAAAAATGAGAATATTTCTCAAGATATAATAAATGAAGGATATTTATTATATAGATATTCTTCTAATCAAATTGAAATTGAAGGTTTTTGGTATGTTAATGATGAACCAACATATAAAGAAAGAATAAGTTATTTATTTACTAACAGTAATTCTATTAAAAATGTTATTATGCCAATTGAAAATAATAATGTTAATGTTACGATTTGTTCTGCTAATTTAATTGAAGATTTTTCTATTGACTTTTTATTTAAAGAATGCTTAAATTTCTTAAGTGGAGAATATGCAGGATATTTTATGTATTATAGTAAAACTATTGAAGATAGGTTTAAAATGAATTTAGAAATCGAAGATTCTTTAGTTAAATTATATGGAAATGGCGCTAATAATTTAGGAGCTTTTAATGTTGATGGTTATATGAATTTTTATAGAACTAAAGAAGTACTTTTAGAAAAAAATAAAATTGAAGAACCTGTAATTAAATTAGCAGAATTTAAAATGAAAAAAGTATATAATGAATTTAATCCTACTGAAAATGAAAGAGTTATTAAGTCATATAATCATAGAAGGAAAAAAAATGATGAGGATAATTACTAAATAATTATATATAAAGTTTAATTAAATAAAATATAGTAAAAAAAGAACAATGTTTTCTTATAAAATATAAAATTATGAAATTAATTATTTTAAGAGTAATTTAAATAATAAATGAATGATATAAAATTGTATAAATTATTATATAAAAAAATAAAAAAATAAAAAAAAATGCGTATAGTAGTTACTCAAAATGGAACAAGAATAATAAAAGAATTAGAATATTTACCAAAACATAGAAGTCATACAATAGATATATCAAATATATCATCAAAAAATGATGAAGAAAATGACCTTTTTCAAAATATAAATCCAAAATTAAATAATTATAAAGAAATATCAATTACAAATCAAAAATTAAAAATACCTCCAATAATGGAAGAAAAATATACAATTACAGAGCCATCAGATAATAAAGAATATGAAAATTCACAAGTTATTCCAGATATTTTTTATTCTATAAATAAAACTATTGATTCTAATTCAAACTATTATTCTTCTTCAAATGGAAAATTACCAATTATAAGAAGTTCATTTCCAATTAAATATATTATTAAACCTGAATCTTATAAAAAATTACAAAATGATATTAAAAAACAAAAAGAAAATTTAATTAAAAAAGAAAAAAAAGTAAATGAAAATAATTTTAGAAGTCAAGTTTTTGAAGATCCAAAAAAAAAATTTGATATAAATACATTAAAAGAAATAAATGCTGAAAACAGGAATTTAATAATGTATTTAAATAACGATAATACAATTAGTGATAAATATATAGAAAAATTAAATAAATATAATTCAGATAGATTAAAGAAATTAAATAAAATTTGTCAAAGTGCTTTTCAATATCAAGAACAAGAAAAAATAATAAGAAAATTTATAAAACAAAAATTAAGAAGTGATGCAATTCAAACAAGTGAAGATTATAAAGATACATTAAATGAAATGAAAATAAAATTAGATAAATCTAAAGAACACATTAAAATATTTCCTGAATATAGTAAAAGAGAAAGATATGCTGCAGGAATTAAAAAAGCAGAATATGATTGGGTCAAATTTAATACTGCTAGATTATATAAAAAAAGTAAACCTGCTATTACTAATCTTTATTTTGAAAACGATGATTCTAATTAAAATATTATTTTCTTTTATAATTTTTGTAAATAATAAAAACAAACACTTCAAAAAGTTTTTTGGAAATTATTTAAATATTATAATAATGAAAAACATTTAAAAAATAAATAATTATGAACCCCAAAAATACCCAAATGCTCTTCCCATTAAACTCTTTTGACTTTTAATTTTATCTTTTAAATCAGGATATTCTAATTTATCATAAACTAAATCATAAACAATAGGTTTAGGAGGAATTAATTGAGTATTCATTGGAAGTTGCATAATATGAGTATAATTATTATAAGTATTTTCTTTTCTAACTTGAATAAAATCATTATAGGGTAAAGTAACATAATTTTCCATTGTTAAATATTGTTCTTTTGTTAAATTTGATTTTCCTTCTTTAATAATTTCATCATATAAATAAGGATTATATTTAATTTTTTTTTCTTTTTTTGTAGTATCTATTTCCATTAAATCTTTATTATCTTTATTATCTTTATTTTTATTTTTTAATTTTGGATCTTCAATATTTTTGTTTTGTTGAATTTTAGAATATGACATATTTATTATAAAAATACACATCTTTTCTATTGAATTTACTTTTTCTTTTAGTATTTTTAATGATGATATATTATTTAATTTATGCATATCATAATATTCATTTACTTCTTTTATTTTTTCTATTGTATGAAACATTAATGTATGTGTATCATTATATTTTTTATTTAAAATATAAAATAATCCTACATAATAAACTTTGCATAAAGAATATATTTTTTCTCTAAAATTAAGATCTATTAAATATGATTGATCTGGATTTTCTTTTTCTAAATTTATTAATTGATTTTCATATTCAATTAAATTATCGTATAATTTCATAATTTCTTGTGGTTTATATTTTAATTTTAAATTATCTTTTTCAAATAAATTGGTTATTGTTTCTAAATTGTCAAAATCTTTTTCATATTCATTAATAAAATGATTATTTTTTTCTATATAAGCAATTAATCTTAAATTTTCAATATAAGATAAAAGACTTTGATATATTTTTGCAAAATTTTCAGTAGACTCATTTCCTTGATCAGATTTTTCTTTTTTAGTTATTTTATTGGCTTCATCAATTTTATTAAAATAATCTTGAAAAATACTGACTTTTTTATTTAAATCACTTTCTTTATTAATTTTTTCTTTCAATTCGTTCATTTTTAAAAAAGTTTTTTTTAAAGCATCATTTTTAATAGGAATATTCATACCATGATATTTAATTTCATATTCATCTGCGTTATTAATTGGTTTTTCTTGATTTTTTTTTTTAATTTCTTCAATTTTTTCAGTAATTTCAATTTCATCTATATTATCAACATTTTTTAAAAAAGTTTCTTCATCAATAATTTCATCTTGTTCTTTAGTTAAATTATAAATACATAATCTCATAGAAGTTTTTAAAGAATTTATTTTTTCTTTATATTCAATACTTTCAATAGTATCTTTCAATGAGGATATTTTATCATAAATATTAGAAGCATTTTTCAATAAAGTTAAAGCTTCATTATATTCTCTTTTAAAAATTAAATAATTAGAATTTATAAAAGCAAAATAAGCTTTTGCTTCAAGTTGAGTTTGTGAATCTCCAATTTTTTCACATAAATCTAAAATTTTTTTTGCATTCGTAACACTTCTTTTAAATTTTCTCATAATTTGATATCTTAATCTTTTTATATCAGTTCCTAAAGCAGTTAATTCTTGTTTATGATACATTCCATAAGCCCAATTACGTTCACACTCTAATATTACTATTAATAATATTTTATTATCTGTTATTTTATCTGCAGTTATTTCATTCTTTTGAAATTTTCTCTTTCCTTGTGTTAATTTATATAATTTACGTAATTTATTTATTTTCTTTCTACAAAAATGACTATATCTTAAATAGTCATTCACTCTTAATCCATTTTGATTTTGCATTGATGATGTTACTAAAAGAATGTCACACTTTATTGAATTTGGCTTATAATTTATTTCTTCTTCTTTCATTTCTGGGTCAGTCATTTTTTTAAATAATTTTTTTAGATATTTATTTTTTTCATTTTCATAATTTAAATATTATTTGATAATAATTTATTATTAAAAATTAAAAAAAGAAAATAAATAATTACATCAAGAAAAAAAACAAAAAAAATCATAAAATAAAATTAAAAAAACCCAATTAAAAAAGTTTGAAAAAAAAAAACAGAACAAAAAAAATTATAAAAAAAAAATGGAAACAAACTACCCTCTACCAATATCTCCTCCTCATTCCTTCACATACATAACTCGTTCAATTCCTTCAGTAACAATATCTCAAAGAGAGCGAGCATTAAAATCGACTCACTACAACGAATTTGCATTTCCAGCAGGTTTATTAACAATAGACATGTTATCAGATTCAGGGACAACTGCAATGACAGATTATCAATGGTCATCCTTATTCTTAGGAGATGAATCATATGGAAGAAATAAAGGTTATTATATTTTATTAGACACATTCAGAGATATTTTTGAAAGAGGAGGAGAAAAAAATTGGAAAAAAATAATAGATTTAATAAGAACTGATTGTAATGATATAGAAAAATTAATGAATGAAATCTATTTATGTGAATATGAAGGTGGATTATTTAATGGAGGAGCAGCTCAATTAGAAAGACCAAATAGTTTTATTATTCAACAAGGAAGAGCAGCTGAAGCAGTTTTAATGGATACTGTTAAAAGTATTTTAAATAAAAGATACCCTGGAAAAGTGTTTACTATACCTTCAAATGGTCATTTCGATACAACTGAAGGTAATATTAAACAAATGGGTTCTATACCTAGAAATTTATTTAATAAAGAATTTCTTTTCCATGTACCAGAAAATGGAAAATATGAAAAAAATCCATTTAAAGGTGATATGGATATTAAAAAATTAGAAGAATTAATTGAAAAATTAGGTCCTGAAAATGTTCCATTAATATTCACATGTATAACAAATAATCCAGTATGTGGTCAAGCGGTATCAATGAAATCAATAAGAGAAACAGCTAAAATATGTGAAAAATATGATATCCCTTTAATATTTGATGCTGCAAGATGGGCAGAAAATTGTTATTTTATAAAAGTAAATGAAGAAGGATATTCAAATAAATCTATTGCTGAAATAGCTACTGAAATGTTTTCTTATTGTGATGGATTTTGTATGTCTGCAAAAAAAGATGGTCATTCAAATATGGGTGGAATGTTAGCATTTAGAGATAAAGGAAGATTCTGGAGAAAATTTTCAGAATTTAATGAAGATAAAAGTGTAAAAACTGATGTAGGAGTATTAATAAAAGTAAAGCAAATATCATGTTATGGAAATGATTCATATGGTGGAATGAGTGGAAGAGATATAATGGCATTATCAGCAGGATTATATGAAAGTTGTAAATTTAATTATTTAGATGAGAGAGTGAAACAATGTGATTACTTAGCAGAAGGATTTTATAAAAAAGGAATAAAAGGAGTAGTATTACCAGCAGGAGGACATGGAGTATATATAAATATGGATGAATTTTTTGATGGGAAAAGAGATCATGAGAGTTTTGCTGGTCAAGGTTTTGCTTTAGAATTAATTAGAAGATATGGAATTAGAGTTGCTGAATTAGGTGATTATTCTATGGAATATGATTTGAAAAGTAAAGAACAAAAAGAAGAAGTTTGTAATGTAGTCAGATTTGCTATTAATAGAAGTATGTTCAATAAAGAACATCTTGATTATGTTATTGAAGCTGTTAAAGCTTTGTATGATGATAGGGAAAGTATTCCTAATATGAAAATCGTCTGGGGACATAATTTACCTATGAGACATTTTCATGCTTTTTTAGAACCTTATCCAAATGAAGAAAAAAAATAATATTGCTTGTTTTTATATTTTTTTAAATGGTAATTTAATTTATTTATTTAAGGTTAAAAAGAATTTTTTTAAAAGATAAAATAGTTTTTAAATTTTTAGGGTTTTAATTAGATATAATTAGAAATTTATTTGTTTTTTAATATCGTAAAAAAAAATCATTAAAAATATTTGATAAAATATGTCTTTTTTTGAAAGAAATGTAAATTTTTATGATAAATTATATAAATAATTTTAATAAAAACCAGTATTTTAATTTATCATTTTGATAAGTCTGGAATTTATTTTTGGAATTGAATGATATTTAAACAAATTTTCACATAATTAAAAGAAATTAATAAAAAAAAATTTCCCAACATAAGCATAATAGAAAAACAAATTAAATGAAAAATGATGGATAAATTAAAATGTTAAATCGTTTTTATAAAATATTATATATACTATTTTATATCTCATTCATTTTCATATCAATTTATTTAATTTCATATTAATTAATTTTATTTCTGTCATTTTTATATTTTAAATATAAAATAAAGTTAGAAAAAATAATCAAAATATTAATTATTGTTTGTTTCTATTAATTTTCCTGTTTTTAAGTATATCCCCTAACCCTCCTACATTGAATAAAAAAAATAAATATATTGTATAATTAATTCTATGAGTTTTCAAACGAAAA
>JAEEGL013909265.1_pt1 | contig 12844 bp, 13 predicted proteins | sample 9134231 | NCBI WGS metagenome assembly JAEEGL01 (sample SAMN16246548, study PRJNA631951) | gut metagenome | biome: gut microbiome; feature: rumen; material: fiber-attached | host: Bos | place: Iran: Karaj | collected 2018-10
CCAGTTGAGCCAGCACGACAAGGCCGAAACTACTGTCACAAGGGCTATTGCAGCGGGGGCACTCTGAGGCAGGCGAGCCATTGCATTGATGCCTCGCTTGATAACAGGTGCGGCTGCCAAAGTCGACCCACACACAAGAACCAGCGCCATCTGCATGGCAAACTCTAACAAATTCCATACGCCGTCGCCCCAGTGCTCGACCACCTCGAGGGGAGTCTGGTGACACAATGGCATCGCCACCACCGCTGCCACGAAGGTGAGCAGTATGGCGAATATAAATGGTTCGGGCAGCCAACGCTGCACTAATCGCACGCAAAATTTAATCATAAGTCTTCTTTTGAATTTGACGCTGCAAAAGTAATACTTATTTTCCAGATATTACCAGTTCAACTATGGTTTTCAATAAAAATCATAAGCGTTATTTGCATGTATTGGCTAAATCCCCTTCAAGTGCCGCATCTCGGCTCGCTTATTCGCATTTTTGCTTTCCGTTCAGTTGCGAGCGTTTGTGGCTTTGCCCATCAGTGCACCTCTAAACTCCGTTATTCCTTAGCGTTAAGGAGTCGTAGAGCCGGTCAATCACGCCACACAGTCGCGCCTCGTCGGCAATAAGCGTCCGCAACTCGGCCAGCCGTGCCGCATTGTCGCTCTCTGGTATCCACAACTTCAGATAACCTCCTTCGCCATACTTCTCGCGCAGATGCTCTACCGTGCGCTCACGGCTCTCTTCCCTCGAGAGGCCGGGATACTGTTTCATGCCAAACTGAATGGTGCGCCTGATCACTGTCTCCACCTCAATCTGCCGGTCGGCCTCAGCCACAATGCGACCATAGATGGTGACAGGCGCCGTTTTGGCCGAAGCGCGGTGGTCGAAGGCCGCCTGCGCCATCACCTCCACCTGTTCGGCCGTGAACCAGCGATGCAGCCGCGCGTCGGCACGCAGCATCGCCGCACTGTCGGCATGGTGATGCTCCCGCCCGTTCGCCAGTCCCACATCGTGATAGGCGGCAGCGGTGAGCAGCATTGCACGGTCAACCTCGGGGTAGAACTGCGCCAGATGCAGACTCTGCGTCATCACATAGAGCGCATGTTGGCGGTCATGCCCAGCGTCAAACGCATCGTAGCGCGGCACAATCTCCGTCATCAGGAATTGGGCAATTTCCCGATTTCTTGCGCTCTCAGCGCTGAATTGCTCCAGCAGTTCCAGTTTGATTTCAGTTGCCATATCTATTTAGATGTAAGGGCCTCTATGATAAGGTGGGCAGTGTTGTCGGTGCAGTCCTGCGTGGTCAGTATCGCCTGCATGCGGCGGTAGCCCTCAAGCATCGCTTGGCGCTCGGTGCTTTCGGTGAGCAGCGGCGTCAAGTGCGCGTCAATCGTGTCGGGCGTACACATGTGCAGCAGCAGCTCCGGAATGATGGCGTCGTCTACAATCAGGTTAGGCAGCGTCACATATTTTCCCTTGATCAACTTGCGGTAGAACTTGAACAGCCACTTGCTGCCGTTCATGCGGTAGCACGCCACCTGCGGAGTGCCCAGTATGGCAGTCTCGAGCGTAGCCGTGCCGCTCGTCACCAGCGCCGCCCGCGCGTGGTGGATGAGTTCAAACGACTGATGATGCACCAGCTTCACCTGCATCCCCAGCGGTTCCATCACCTCGCGATACAGGCTCTCGTCGATGTTGGGTGCGGCGGCAATCACCAACTGATAGCCCTCGTGACGACTCGCTGCCGTTATCATCGACGGCAGATTGTCGCGAATCTCCTTGCGGCGCGACCCCGGCACCAGCGCAACGATGGGCCGCTCGTCGAGCAGGTTCTTCTTGCCAAACTCCTCGCGCGAGCCGAAGCGGCTGCGCTGCTCCTCAATCTCCTTCACTGTGGGGTTGCCCACATAGTTCACCTTGTAGTCGTGTTTGGCGTAGAAAGCCGTTTCAAACGGCAATATCGAGAACATCCTGTCAACATATTTCTTGATGCTCTTCACCCGATATTCCTTCCATGCCCACACCTTGGGCGAAATGAAGTACATCACCGGAATGCCGCGCTTGTGGGCATATTTCGCCATCTTCAGGTTAAACGACGGATAGTCCACCAGTATCAGCGCGTCCGGCCTGTCGGCAGCAATGCGCCGCTTCGCCGTCTTCATGAAGCCCATGATGCTCTTCAGGTGCTTCAGCACCTCGATGAACCCCATGAACGCCATGTCGCGATAGTGAATCACAGGTTCCACTCCCGCTGCATCCGCCATCAGGTCGCCGCCCAGAAACTCAAACCGAGCCTCAGCATCGTGCGCCTTCAGAGCCCTAATCAGTTGCGAGGCATGTATGTCGCCGCTCGCCTCCCCAGCTATCAAAAAATACTTCATCACCGCAAAAGATGTTTCATCCCCGCAAAGATAATCAAAAACTCCCTCTCCCCCAAATCCCCCACCCCAATCATTTATCCCTCACCAGCCACTTGCCTTTTTGTTTTTCCAGATCATCTAGTACATCTAGTCCATCTATACTTTCTAGTTCAACTAGATTTTCTAGTTTATCTAGAAAAAAAGAGGATTGCCGTTCGGTGATTAAGATGCCTAATCGCCGAAGATTTTCGGTGAATAATCTTGCTATTCTCCGAATTTTTTCGGCGAATAATTTGGATAATTACCGAATATGCTCTATTTTTGCCCCAAAACTTGATTTATGCGATACATACACGATTACGAGAACTGGTGGCAATTCCGTTATGATAGCCAGCAAATAATGAAAGAGTTGGGACGTGTGCGTGCCAAGCAGGGGCAGGTTATGGGGCGAATGCTATCGCTGGGATTTGACTCTCAAGACGAAGCTATACTTTCGAACATGACACTTGAACTTGTTCGTTCATCAGAAATTGAGGGTGAAAAACTAAATATTGAAGAAGTTCGTTCTTCAATAGCTCGCCGGCTGGGTATCGAGACTGCAGGGCTTGTGCCTGTGTCCCGCTATGTCGAGGGTGTGGTAGAAATGCAACTGGATGCAACTCAAAACTACAACAAACCTCTCACTCATGACAGGCTTTTCGGGTGGCACAACGTATTATTCCCAACCGGAATGAGTGGTTTGTATCGCATAGATGTAGGCCGATATCGCACGGGCAACATGCAGGTAGTTTCGGGCGCTATGGGCAAAGAAAAAGTTCATTATCAGGCGCCGGCAGCCGAGCGTGTGCCAGCCGAGATTGATCGTTTCCTTGCTTGGGTCAATGGCAACGAGGATGTCGATGCAGTGTTGAAGGCAGCTATAGCTCATTTGTGGTTTGTATCTATACATCCCTTTGATGATGGAAATGGCCGCATCACAAGAGCATTGACTGATATGCTCCTTGCCCGCTCAGAACATTGTAGTAAAAGATTTTATAGTATATCTACCGAAATCAAAGCATTACAAAAAGAATACTACGAAGTGTTAGAACACACGCAGCGAGGCAATGGCGACATCACAGAGTGGTTGTTGTGGTTTCTTGGGTGCTTTGAAAAGGCACTGGAATCAACTGAAGAGACTTTATCGTCGGTAATGCGTAAAGCTAATTTTTGGGACACTTACCACAATGTTTCATTCAATGAACGGCAACGGAAACTGCTGAACATGCAGTTCGATGGTTTCTTCGGTAAACTCACCAGCAGCAAATGGGCAAAAATCGCTAAATGCTCTTCCGATACGGCACTGAATGACATTAATGACCTTATTTCAAAAGGGATATTAAGAAAATCTAGTGAAGGTGGCCGGAGCACAAACTACATCTTGACCTTCCCGAATTAATCTGACCTTCTGTCTAAAATTGTGAGGGGAGAATTTGGGAAATCGTGGATTTCGGTGTAAATTTGCGTTTCGATAAAGTGGGTGTGTTCGATAAAACAGAACTCCCCAACAATAAACCTGAACTCATTAATTAAGAAAATATGACAACGAAGAAGAAACGCAAAAAGAAGATGTCGAAAGGCCGCATAGCGCTCATCGCGGCGCTCATAGTGGCCGTTGTGCTGGCCGTTGTGGCAATGCCCTATGTGATGACCGGCGCCGACAAGGAGGCCATGATATACCTGCGCAAGGGCACCACCACCGAGGCCCTCAAGGACTCGCTCACCGCCAAACTGGGCGAAAGCTATGCAGGCAAGGTGATGACCCTGCTCAGCCTTACCGGGGCCGAAATAGAGAAGCGCCACGGCGCCTTCCGCATCGGCAAGGGCGACTCGCCCCTGAAGGCGGCGCGCCGACTGCGCAGCGGAGCCCAGAGCGGCATCAAGTTCACCTTCAACAATGTGCGCACCAAAAAGGAATTTGCCGAGCGCGCCGGCAAGCTCTACATGATGGGCTACGACAGCATCTGGAGCGCGCTGAACGACCCCAAACTGTGCGCCAAGTTCGGCCGCACGCCCAATAACATTGTGGGCATTCTCATGCCCGACAGCTACGAGTTCTACTGGGATGTGTCGCCCATGAAGCTGCTCGAAACCATGAACGACTATCACGACAAGTTCTGGAACAGCGAGGGCCGCAAGGCCAAAGCCGAGAAACTGGGACTCACTCCCGACGAAGTGGAAATCATTGCCAGCATCACCGAGGAGGAGACCAGCAAGGCCGACGAGCGCGGCAAGGTGGGTCGCCTCTACATCAACCGCTTCAAGAGTGGCATGCGCCTGCAGGCCGACCCCACCGTGAAATATGCCCTGGGCGACTTCTCGATCAAGCGCCTCACGCACGACATGCTGCAAGTCCAGTCGGAGTGGAACACCTATCGCGTGAATGGCTTGCCTCCGGGCCCCATACGCCTACCGGAGAAGGCTACCATCGACGCCATCCTGAACTCCACACCGCACAACTACACCTATATGTGCGCAAAGGAAGATTTCTCGGGTTACCATAACTTCACCACCAGCTACGACGAGCACCTGGCCAACGCCCACCGCTACCAGGACGCTCTCAATGCCCGCAACATCAAGTAACTCACTTCCAGGTCTGCCGGAACAATGTTGAATTGGATAAATATATATTTCTAATTAATGACCGAACAAGTAATCAAAGAATGTCCTCAATGCAAGAGCGTGCTGAAGGTGACCAACACAGCAGGCTCAAGAGAACGCACTGTAAAATGCCCAAAATGCCAGACACCCATCACCGTGCAATTTGGTGATGTGCCGGCAAATGCGACTTATCAGGCCTCACCCTCGTCCACGCAAGCAAAAACACCTCAAAAAAACCACAAGTGGCTCATTGCTGCCCTTGTGGCAGTCATACTGATACTTGCCGGGGTGGTAATAGGCCTGCTGGTATCAAAGGGAGCCAAGCAAGAAACCAAGCAAGAAGCCCAACCGACAGAGCAGGTGGAAGAAGTTTCCTACCCCACCGGCGATCCAGAACTCGACGCCCAGTATGCTGGCGAACTGGTTCTTTCAATTTTGAAAAGCGTAGAACGGGCTGAAGACTGGGACGAAGCCGAAAAGGAACTAGACGATGTGCAACAAATGTTTGAAGACTACTACAAGGACAGAAGTGAAAAAGACTGCAATCGTTTTAACGACCTCCTTAACAACGACACTGTACTGAATGCTGAGATTGATAGCGAAATACAAAGAATTCAAAACTTAGCACAAGAGTAAATAGTTCAGAACGAAAAACTAAAAATGATTACACGCAATCAAGCAGCCCCAGTTGAAACAATTTATACCACATTAAAAATCTGTTTCAAAAAAATGGTTAACAGGGCAATTTTTCTTTTGTTTTTTTGCCTCATAAGTCAAAAAGTATTATATTTGCAAAAACTTTTTTATTAATCTTTTAAATTATCTTACAATTATGAAGAAATTTATGTTGATGACTGTTGCAGCTTTCTGCATGTGCTTAGCTGCTTGTTCAAGTGGCCCCACTGGTGATGTTGCCAAGGATGCTAAGGCAGCTGGTGAAAAAGTTATTTCTATCATGAAGGGTATCAAGAGCCTCGATGATATGAAGAAGGCCGAAGAAGAAATGACTAAGGTTCAGAAGGAATATGAAGACTTCTACAAAGCTAAAGGCGAAGAAGAACTGAAGAAATTCAACGAAGCTCTCGAAAACGACAAAGAGCTCAATGCCGAAATGGAGAAAGTTCAGGAAGAACTCATGAAGAACCTCATGAAGTAATCATCGACAGCTTTTCGACACAGTCACCCGCCCCCCAAAAAGGCGGGTGATTTTGTTTTTTACCGTTTTTGATTCATTACATGTAGTGAATATAGGATGCACCTCGGCATAAAAAACGAAAAAACTTCGTTTATCGTTTTGTTCTGCACTCGGTTTTCACTATATTTGCAAATAGTTTTTATTAACCCCTTAAAAAAATACTACTATTATGAAGAAATTTATGTTGATGACTGTTGCAGCCTTCTGCATGTTCCTGGCTGCTTGCTCGGGTGGCGGTGCCCCTTCTCCCACTGGTGATGTCACTAAGGATGCCAAAGCTGTGCTCGACTACTCAATTGAAATGATGAGTAACATCAAGGATGAAGCCAGCATCAAGGACTTTGAGACTAAGATGGAAGAGCTTCAAAAGGAGTTTGATGCCTACTACAAAGATCCCGAAGCTAAGGCTAAATTTGAGGAAGAAGGCAAGAAGCTGACCGAATCGCCCGAGTACAAGAAGAAAATGGAAGAGGCTACCCAGAAGATGATGGAAGTTGCCTTGAAGTCGCTGAAGTAAGCAACCAGCACCATTTTAGATTTCACTCACAGTCACCCGCCTTTTTGGGGCGGGTGATTTTGTTTTATTGCCGAAAATCATATATATTTGCAACAACAAAACGAATAAAGCTTTACTATTATGGCAAACGAAAATGATATTGTGGTACTGGCTTCGTACGATAGCCCCTTTGAGGCTAATGTAGTGGCAGGAATGCTCGAGGCTAACGGCATCACAGCCGCAGTGATGGGCGACAGCACCGCCAACTGCCTGCTGCAAGGTTTCAAGCAAGGGCAGATGAATGTGGTGGTGCGCCAATGCGAATTTGAAATGGCAAGCAAAGTGCTTGCCGCCAATCCCATTGAAGCCATCGACGAGGATGTGATTGCCAAACTTGACGAGATGGCCTCTCCCGACAGCCCCATATCAGATGACTGACCAAGAGCAACAGACCAGCCGCATGGCTACAGCAGCCGACAAGGCTGCAGCATGGAGCATCATCAGCCGCCAGCAGGAACTCATGCGCCAACAAGGCCGCAATCAGTGGCAGCAGGGCTATCCTAACCCCGAAGTGATTGCCGATGATGTGCAGCAGGAAATAGGCCGCGTGTTGGTGCTCGACGGCAAGGTGGTGGGCTACTGTGCCCTCATCTACGCGGGCGAGCCGTGCTACGACACCATTGAGGGCCGTTGGCTCACCAGCAGCGACTCGTCGCACTGCCGCTACTCGGTGGTGCACCGCATTGGTGTCGATCCCGATTATGCCAATCGCGGACTGGCTTCACGTTTCCTACAACTGCTCATGCTAGAGTCGCGCGATGACGGATGCGAGAGCATGCGCATCGACACCAACAACGACAATGTGCAAATGCTGCACATTCTGCCCAAACTGGGCTTCGAGCGCTGCGGCAATGTGGTGCTCCCTGACGGTCCACGCATCGCCTTCGAGCACCTGCTGTAATAATAAGTTTTTGCTATTTCAATCATTCTTGCTCTCTCAGCCATCGCTTGAGCAAGAAAGTGAGAAAATATGGGAAAGTGTAGAAATGACCATTAAAACCAATGTTGGCTGCACATAGTTTGATGCCGAACTTGATTTCTTTGTTGATTCTTCGTGATGAGTTGTCGGTGAGTTTGTTCAGTGATGCAGTGGCATGGTTGTTGGCTTTCACTTCTAATGGCCACAAATAGTTGGCACTTCTAACGAAGAAATCCATCTCAATCGATGATTTCTCATTGCGGTAATAATATAGGTTATAACCTTGCTTTGCTAGCATATCAGCAACAATGTTCTCGTATATGGCCCCTTTGCAAGTGGCAAAATTCTTATTCTTTCGAAGATCTTCTTGAGCTTCTTCGTCAAGCGAAGAAATAAGCATACCTGTGTCGCTATAATACACTTTATATAGTTTAGGATCATAGTTTCCTTTTAGTGGCAACGACAATTCGCGCAAACAGTAACAAACATTGATGATGCCTGCGTTCTCAAGCCATTCTACTGCACCAATGTATTGTCTGTTGCGTGCTGTGTTGGAAAGCTTGGTCACTTGGAAACGCTTGTTCTCTTGAGCGAGAAACGAGGAGATATGACGGTACACTGCCAGCACTTTTGCTTTTTCGAAGCCAACAGCATATTTAGTTATATCCTCCTCATAGTCTTGTAGAAGTTGTTGTTGCAGTGGCAAGACTCCACTGAAATTTCCCTGAGAAATATAGGTATTGACCACCTCAGGCATGCCGCCAAGTACCATATAGTCACGAAACAACTCACTCATGCGTTGCATCATCAGAGGCGATAGTGGTTTCAACTCAAGTATGTGGCTGAATAGATCTTCAATCAATGAATTGTCATAGCCGCATGCCCACAGAAATTCCTCAAAATCCATGGAGTGCATCACTATGTCCTCTTTGTGTCCAACGCTATTTGACTCTATTTGTTGGTAATAAACGCCCATGAGAGAACCCGAGCAAATCACATCATAACGTCCATCAAGTTTAAATGACTTTAGGCTGGTGGCGCAACTGGGGCATGCTTGGAGTTCGTCAAAGAAAATGAGAGTCTCTCCTGGCACAAATGTGAAATAAGGATTGAGAAAGGAGATGTTTTTGATTATGTCGTTTACATCAAAACCATTATCAAAAATGCTGCAATACTGTTTTTGTAGAGCAAAATTTATCTCAACTACATTTTTATAATGATTCTCTGCAAAGTGCCGTATTGACATGGTTTTGCCTACCTGTCGTGCTCCTTTGATAATGAGTGGCTTTTTGTTTTCTCTTCTCTTCCACTCAATCAATATGTTATCAATCTTTCGCTTTAGCATATCATTAATAGTGATCACATAATTCGGTGCAAAAATAAGGAAAAAATCACATAATTGGCAATATTTTTGCTAGAAAAATCACATAATTCCCATTATTTTTGAGTTAAAAATCACATTATTGGCAATTCTCCAGACTATAAAATCACAAAATCCCCGCGAAAAACGGGGATTTTGTGTTATGGATTCGAAGACCGATTGGTGAGAATTACATGTCGAGAAGGAGTTCTACGGGGCAGTGGTCGCTGCCGTAAACTTCGGTATGGATTTTGGCATCGACGAGTTTCTCATCGAGGCTCTTCGAGGTCAGGTAGTAGTCGATGCGCCAGCCTGCATTCTTCTCACGCGCCTTGAAGCGGTAGCTCCACCACGAGTAGATGCCCTCCATGTCGGGGTAGAAGTGGCGGAAGGTGTCGGTGAATCCCGCATCGAGCAGCGTCGTCATCTTGGCGCGTTCCTCGTCGGTGAAGCCAGCATTCTTGCGATTGGTCTTGGGATTCTTCAAGTCAATTTCCTCATGCGCCACATTCAGGTCACCGCACACAATCACGGGTTTGTTCTCATTGAGTTTCAACAGATAGGCGCGGAAATCATCTTCCCACTTCATGCGGTAGTCAAGGCGACGCAGGCCATCCTGACTATTGGGCGTATAGACGGTGACAAGGTAGAACTTTTCCATCTCAAGGGTGATGATGCGACCCTCATGGTCGTGCTCGTCGATGCCCATGCCGTAGGTCACATTCACGGGCGTGTGACGGGTAAAGACAGCTGTGCCGCTATAGCCTTTCTTGTCGGCATAGTTCCAGAACGACTGGTAGCCAGGAAACTCCATATCAATCTGCCCTGCCTGCATCTTAGTCTCTTGCAGACTGAAAAAGTCGGCATCGAGCTGCTCGAAGATTTCCTTGAAACCCTTGCCAGCCACGGCACGCAGGCCGTTCACATTCCATGAAATGAATTTCAGTGCCATAGCATCAACCCTCCTTCTCTTTAGGAGTTTCTTCGGCTTTTTCTTCAATAGCAGTTTCAGCTGCTTCAGCCACCTCCATTTCTTGGGGATCGCCAAAATCTTCAACTTCGTCCTGCGTCATACCACGAGCGGCAAGGTCCTCAAGGCGGCGGTTCTCGGCAGCAAAGGCACGGCGTTCCAGCTTACGGGCCTTAATCGACAGCACCACTGCCACAATCAGGAATAATGCGGCCACGATGAGTCCGATAATCAGCACCCACTCCTGCAGCTCATCACGCGAGCCGAAGAAGAGCACTGTGAGGGCCACCAAAAGGCTGATGATGTCGCACACCAGCGCTTGTTTTCTCAGTTTCTTGTAATCATTCATTGTCTATAACGGTTTTTAATTAATATGTCTATTATTAAGTCTTTGGCACCCTGCCATTGAACTATTGGTATGCAAATTTAATAAATTCTTTGACCCGCACAAAATTTTGCTTGTCAAGCCAGTTGAATTAACGGGTTGTGAGGCGGTTTTGCTTCATGCGGATAACATATTGCTGCAGGATGGCCTCGATTTGGCGTTGCATGAATGGCAGTTGCGGGAAACGCTTTTTCTGGTTCAGCAAGTTGTGTTTGAGCGAGAAATCGTTGCGGAATTCATAGATGCCTATGAGTTTGTTACCGCTGTACTCAATCATGAGCGAGTCGAGGTAATACATCGAGAGGCCGTTGCGGTCGTTGAACACATAGTTGACAAAGGTGGAGTCGGTGTTGAACACATCCTTGCCAAACGAGAAATAGGGTTTCTGGTAATTGAGCAACGAGAGCAGCGAGGGGGTGATGTCGGTCTGCTGCATGAGCCGCGTGGAGTCGCATTTCACGGGCAACTGACCGCCAGGGGTGTAGAAGAATATAGGGATGAGGAAGCGGCCCATCTCATTGTTGTAGTCGTCACGGCAACTCACTCCGCAATGGTCGGCACTGAAGACGAAGATGGTGTTGTTGAACCAGGGTTTATCCTTCACCTTCTCAAAGTATTGCTTGATGGCATAGTCAGAGTAGCTGATGACCTTGTGCATGGGAATCTCGCCATGCGTGAATTTGTCCTTGTACTGGTCGGGCACCTTGAAGGGGTCGTGGCTCGATGCGGTGAAGACGGTGAGGAAGAACGGCTTGCCCTGTTGTGCAATCTCATCGGTCTTGTCGGCAAAGTATTTTAGATAGGGTTCATCAAAGATGGCCCAAGTGCCGTCGAAGTCCTTGTCGTGGCCATACTCGTCCATGCCGTAGTAACTGTCAAATCCTATGGAATTGCTGAAGCCTTTGAAACCCAGCGTGGTGTTGGGCGCGCCATGGAAGAAGGCTGTGGTATAGCCTTCATTCTTCAACATTTCGGGCAGTCCCTGCAGGGTATTGTTAGAGTAAAAATAGTAGCAATAAGGCTCAATATAGCGCGGCACGCCTGCAAAGCTTGCCGGCATGGCATCGACCGAGCGTATGCCGTTGGCAAAACTATACTGGAAGCAATAGCTTTGCGTGAGCAACGAGTCAAGGAAAGGCGTGTAACCCTCATAGCGACCGCCATCCTTGTCTTTATTGAAGTAGCCCATGTATTCCATCGAGAAGCTCTCCATGAGAAATACCACCACATTCAGTTTTTGCATCTCTCCTCCCTTGGGGGTGAGGTTGTGAATGGGGTTGAAGATGTCGTCGAGATTCTGCCCATCGGCAAAGAATTTGGGGTCTTCATAACCCTTCTTGTGCAAGGTGGTGATGAGCGTGAAAGGCGTGTTGAGCACGATGGCTGCCTCATGCGGATTCTTGCAGTAGATGGTGGCTGAATCCTGACGCAGCGGATGCATCTTGAAACCAAAGCCGCCTCGCATGCCGCCCAGTGCAAGGAGCATGGCAAGGGCGAAGATAGCGCCATGAACGGGGTAATAAACCTTGTTTGGCGGGAAATCGGCCCTTTCGCGCTTCTTCTTGATGGGATTATAGTAGAGGAAGACGATGGCGGCAATCATGGCAATGCCAAATATCCATGCCTGCCAATAGCCTGTGATGCTATGCAGCACAATGGTGCCCAAGTTGCTCTCGCCTCCAAACTCCGAGAAGATGGTGGCTGTGGTGCGTCGGCCGCCGAACTCGAAATAGACGATATCGGCCACATTCACCACAATGCCCAGAATGTTGACGACGAGGAAGATAATTTTCACAATCTTCTGATACTTGGGGGTGTGACGAGCCTTGATGGGCAGGAACTGAAGCAAGATGCACAAGACATTGAGATAGCAAAGCGCGCTCAGGTCGAATCGCAGGCCGCCCCACGAGATGGTCATCATGTCGCTAAAGGTCACATCCTGGAAACTGTCAATGTTCATATAGTAGAACGCCCATCTCGAAAGCATGTAAATGACCATGAGAATGAGGAAATTCACCGCCATTACAAAGCCAGGCTGAGTCTTGAGCCGCTTGAAGTGCATCTTATAATCCATTGTCTTAATCTCTTTTAATTGTCTATATCTCTATTTTAGAACATCCTTGTTTTATTAGGACGCAAAATTACAACTTTTTTTGCTAAGCGCCAATTCCCCCACCCCAGGTATCCCCACTCTCTGCACACACAGCCTGAAAAGGAACAAAACAAAAGGCGTGGCACCGAGAGAGGAGCCACGCCTTTTTGCGTTATGGGTTGAGAAGATGGTTACTTCTCGATTTCTTTCTTGAGGCGCTCGGTGAGCATGGGAACGATCTTGTGGAGGTCGCCCACGATTCCGAGGTCGGCCACACTGAAGATGGGAGCAAACTTGTCTTTATTGATGGCAATAATGAAGTCGCTCTCTTCCATACCGGCAAGGTGCTGGATGGCACCGCTGATACCGCAAGCCATATAG
>JAEEGL014691722.1_pt1 | contig 12844 bp, 12 predicted proteins | sample 9134231 | NCBI WGS metagenome assembly JAEEGL01 (sample SAMN16246548, study PRJNA631951) | gut metagenome | biome: gut microbiome; feature: rumen; material: fiber-attached | host: Bos | place: Iran: Karaj | collected 2018-10
CGTCACCATTGAGCAAATGATCGAAGCGACCACAATAAACGAGGCATATCAGCTTCTGTGTGACGACCGTCTTGGCAGTATTACAGTCGGCAAAGAGGCGGATCTGGTCGTACTTGGCGATGACATCACCAAATGCGACCCCGAGCATATTCAGGATGCTCCCGTGCTTGGCACTATGGTTGGCGGAAAATGGGTATATACCGCATAAAACAGATAAACGGCAATCAAAACCGATTTATAACATAGGCGAACAAAAAAGAAAGCTGTAATATGCCGCCCCGTCTATGCTGTATTTATTGCTTAACACAAATACGGGTATATCATCCGTGCTGAACTTGTATTCGGGTATGGCGGTTTTAATTTGAGATATATTAACAAAATTATTTTCACTCGACAGTGAAACAGGGCAAAGGAATAAATAAAATCTATATGCTGCCATAGTAATATTAGCCCCTTGTTAAAGTCAGAATACTTTAGCAAGGGGCATTTTTCAGATCGATGAAATACTGCCGTTGTATTTATATAGGCTTGATGTAAGTTTTTCTTCGGGGTTCGTTATACTCTGCGCTATGTTTTCGGCGGCCTGTTTAAGTGTGACTTCGCTCATAAAGCCTTTTAGGATTATAAGTGCCTCATGGACGCAAGGCAGCAGAATATAAAAATCCTTTTTGAAAATATCGTGAAGCTGCTGCAAAACGCTGTCATCGAGGATATACGCCGCCCCGTCTATGCTGTATTTATTGCTTAACACAAATACGGGGATATCATCCGAGCTGAACTTGTATTCGGGAATAGCGGTTTTAAGCGGCATAACGGAAACAGGCATTATGTTCCTCATATTTCCTTTTGCTTTTTCGAGAATATTGTCAATATCAAGGTCAAAAGCCTTTGCCACTTCATTTGTTATCATAGTACCGAAAACGCCGTTTTCATCCCTTTTAATTATCCACCTGAACAGTATCGCCATATCGAGGAATGGTATGTGGATCGTATTTTCATTCGGTTTTTGTGCTGTTAGTACAGGAACTATGTTTTCTTTGATATTATCGAGGTCCATATCGGTTGCAGTCTCAAAATTCCCGAACAGCAGGTCTGTTGCTGTTTTTACGACTTTCTCCATGCTTGTGCCGTCAATGTAGCTGTTGTACAGTTCTTCGGCATAAACTACAAGCGAAATTGCGGTATTTTCGTTTTTATCAAGCATACATATCCCGTCAAAAGTTTGATTGCCCTTGGTTATCCTGTGCAGCTCAACGCTGTGATTTCTATACTTAATAGGAAGAGAATTTTTTATCCCATTAAGCAGAGCCGTTTTAAAGTCCTCATATTTCAGTAAGTGCGTCATCGTACATCGCCTCCATTTCGTAATAATATTCGGTGTCGTATATCATGTTCTCGATCTCGTCAAGGCTGAAGCCGTCTTTTATAAGGTTGAGTATGGTGTCCTCGTCGATACCTACCAGAGCGGCATAGTCGATAAGGTCTTTTGTGTACTGCTTTATATACTCGTCATTCTTCTTGCTTTTGGAGCTGTTCCAATATCCGTAGTTATAATAACCGCCGTATCTGCCCCACAAGCCATAGAACCGTTCTGAAAATTCAAAAGTATCTTTTACACGATTGCCATGGCGGTCGATACGCATGATCTCGCCCTCGCCGAGCTTTATCTGCTCAAAATGATATATGCCAAGCTTTTTAAGTGCAGAAGCAAGTATGGCCTCGGTCGAAGCATATAAATAATAACCTCCCGCATCCACGACAGCAAGCGGATTATCGCCCTTTACAAGATAGATATTGTTATTCCTGTCAAGCACGGTAAAACAAAAAGAACCCTCAACTTTCTCTGCCATATATTTCAGGCTGTCAAAGCTGAGGGTATTCTTCTTTTCTATAAGCTGGACAGCAATATAACTGTCGGTCTCGATTTTGGGCTTTGGAAGATGCTCCTGCTGTCTTAGCAGTACATCATTGTATAAAACGCCGTTATGAGCAAGGGAAAAGCCCAACTTTTCCGAGTAAAACGGATGATTGTTTTCGTTGTTCTTCTCTGTTCCCTGCGTGGTAAAGCGGCAATGCCCCATAATTACCTGCGGGTTAGAATCAAATTTAAAACGCATTGAGTGTGCCGCTTTAGGGCGTTTGTATATCGTCATTTTATCTCCCGTTAAATATGCAACACCCGTTGCATGAGTTCCTCTTGCTTCACTTTCTCTTGACAGAACCTTTATTATCTTTTCCTTTCGTTTTACGCTTAAACATTGCGCGTAATCAATTAAACCAAACAGACAGCACATACTCATTCCTCCATTCCATTGTAAAGATTTCTCTCGCCTAAGTAGTTGATAAGTTCCACATTCTTTTCCTTGTCGAGTCCGTCAATGAATTTCTCCCAAGTCAGCTTCGTCATTTCATCGTCGGATAAAGAAACAGCCACGTTACAGATCTCATTTACTAACTGTAACGTGGCTATAAAAGTGTTGTATTTCAGAGTTCCTCTGAACAAGCGAAACTCAATTGTATAATAATTCTGAATGTTGATACAGCGGTAACGGCTATAATCCTTTTTGGCATTGTCGATATGTTCTTTTGGGTTGCCCTTGGTGCCGTATCTTGCTGCCCACCTCTGCATAGCACTTTCGGTACGTCTTGAAAACCTCAGCATCTCGTCCCAGTTATGCTCCACAAAGTACAATATCCTTGCAACGGCATCTTCCTGCAAAGTGCTGCTTGCACCCAATGAATTGCGGTTTACATGAACGTGCAGTCCGCAGGTAGAAGTTTTGTGAGATAAATAGCCCATATCTATAAGCCTGTCCATTACCGCCTGCCACGGCATCTTAGTTTTGTGATAATCAAGCGACATAGGATGTGTAACTATCTCGAAACCGCTGTTTATCGACCCGTCACTCTTGATGTAAAGATGCTCTTTTTCGCTGTTGGCTATCTTAAACACCTCCTCTGCATTGTCGTTTGAATGACCGCCCTCGTCTACTTCAAGCTCTACACCCATAAAACGAGTGCCCTCACCATAAAATACAGGTGTCGGCTTGTAGCTGTACTCACGAATACTTCGTCCGACACGCTCATTGTAGCAGTCATAGCAATACGGATAGTCGTCATCATCGCTTAAATAGCAGGCATCATCATTATAAATCAAACGATTACACGCCTCACATCGGGTGTAATACCGCTCATAACAGCGCCTGCACAGACTTATCCTGTCATCGCATACCTCGTCATCGAGATACTCCCTCTCCCCGCAGCAGTCACAGATGAAAGTCACCTCATCCAGGCAATGTTGGCAGTAGGTATTCCCGTCAAATTCAAGTGCCTCATCATGTGATAAAGGCTCGCCGCATTCGCAGCATACAATAATGTCATGTTCCATTTTTATTCTCCTTCCTCAAAATAGCAATGACTGCAATACTTGCAGCCTTTACGCCAATAAATATCATTTACATCGATTACCGAGTTACACTTGTCGCAGCGGGTATAATGTTTATCAAAACAGCTTGTAAAAAGGTCGTAATTCACCCCTGAAATCACACTGCTTTTGCTTATCTTCCTCCCACAGCAATCGCATTTGATCAATTCATCACTCACTCATATCGTCCACCTCTTCATAATTTTTTACTAACTTGTAGAACGTAGTTCTTTTCAGCCCTGTCCTTCGCATAAATTCGTTTGCGGTTATCTCACCTTCCTTCCATAAAAGATAATTTTCTCCCCAGTCGGCAGGATATAACATAGGCTTTCGACCTAAATGTTTGCCTTGTTTTTTAGCTGCGTCAATGCCTTCACGCTGTCGTTGACGTATAGTAATACGCCCCTGTTCAGCTATACTTGCAAGAACTTCGATAAGAATGTTGTTTATCATATCGAAGATCCAGCTTTGTTCTTCAGGCAGATCGATAAGTGTTGTAGGCAGATCAAGCACCTTAAGCCGTATGCCTTGCTGTTTGAAGAACTCCAGCTCACCTTTGATGTCCGACTTGTTCCTTGACAACCTGTCCAGACTTTTGATAACAAGAGTGTCTCCGGAACGCAAAATCGTTGACTTCAACGCTTGATAACCTGCTCTTTCCAAATCTTTACCGCTTGCCTTGTCGGTTATTACGGCTCGGTCATCTGCTCCCATAGCTTTGAACGCTTCAAGCTGTCGGTCAAGATTTTGTTCGGTGGATGATACCCGTGCATAGTAGTAAGTACGACTGCTCATTGTTCTCCTTTCCTGTTCGTAAAGGTCTGACCATTTACGGACATATTCGTTTTTTGAAAGTTGGTGTTTAACGAACACAATTACGGGCAGATTTGGTGTGTTCGTTATGGTATACCTTTCTAAACACAGGGATAATATATCTTTTTATGATTGAAATATACTCCTATCAAATGATATTTAAGGTACTAAATAACGCACATAATAAATCTGCAATGTTTAATATTGAAAAAAGGACCTGAATAGTGCTATAATCAGAAGTTTTGTGGACAGAACGGAATTTGCTATAAATGACAAATTTGAAACACTTCTTAACGGCGGCACCATAGAACAAGTTATCTGCGATGATCTGACTTATGATGAGTTATATTCTACAGAAGAAAATTTGTGGAGTATGCTGTATATGACAGGTTATTTGACAAAAGCCGATGCAAGTAAGCAAGGCAATGAATTAACTTTGAGAATACCAAACAAAGAGGTACTCGGCATTTTTGAAGATACTGTTGTTAAATGGTTTAATGACAATATAGAAAAAGCGAAACAAACGGAACTTATGCAAGCCCTTTGGAACGGAGACGAAGCAAAAGCCACGGAACTCCTTTTGGGATTTCTGTGGGAAACCATAAGCTACAATAATTATCACGAAGACTATTACCATGCATTTCTTGCGGGTATATTTACGGGACTTGGCTATGCTGTAGATTCAAACAAGGAATATGGACTTGGACGCCCCGATATAGTATTAAAGGACAGAAATAACCGCAGAGCATTGATAATCGAAGCAAAACGTTCGCCCGATAAAGATTCTATGCCTTCGATTTGCAATAATGCGCTTGAACAGATACAGGCAAAAGAATATGCACTTGGCATTCCCGATGGATATGAAACTATATTATGCTATGGTATTGCATTTTGGCAAAAGCGTTGTATGGTAAAATCATCTTAATAAATTTCAAAACATATATCCTCCTGTTTGGTTAATATCGTCTTCAGGAGGATATATTTATCTCAATTTATACTCAAACTGTAAGTTATTTAATAACTATAATAGTTAATTTATAAATTATATTAATAATTAATATTAAATAATATACTATAATTATTATATATATACTTATATATTTAATATTTAATATGTTATTAATAGAATATAGTATTATATTATTTTATAGCAAGATACCGAAATTATATGACAATTCTTACCGCAGGCTTATTTACTGCTTTTACCAACCGAACGCCGCACTACTGCGCACCGCAGATTTACGCACAGTATTCAGTAAAACAAAAGCATAAGAACGGTCTCATTACCATAGTATTTTTCAAATATCTTTTTAAAATTTTCCTTAAATCCATTGATCTTATTATCACTCAGATCAAGACGAGCGCCATATATATCCACGGTATTAAGTATAAGGTGAATATGTAAAATATCCGTATTCTCATGCAGGGCATATACTATTTGCACGCCTCTGAAATATCCCAGCGCACGTTCAAACAGGTATATGAACCTTTGCTTTTTAAGCTTTTCAAACGGAGTTTTTCCCACATCCACACATAGATGTTTTATCTGATAGCTCTCTTGTTTATCGAATATCTCCTTGACCTTTTCCATTTCCATAGCCATTTCATGCGGCTCTGTTTCTATTAAGTTTATACAGCCGTATATATCCAGCTCTTTTCTCTTGTTTTCATCCATAACATATTTTATCAATCTTTCCACATCACCCGGATTTTGATAAATTTTTACATTTTTAAATCCGACTTTTCTTGAAACTAGCTTATTTTTTACAATAACTTCCATATTTTAATTATCCATCCTTTCACTTCCGATATGTTCCAACCTTTAAGATCCATTTTTCTGATAGAGTAATTCAGTTCCTCCAAGACAGGCAAAAGCCTTCTTTTAGAGATATATTTGTTTTTGCAAAACATCATCATTCTTGCATATTTTGATTCGGAAACACCATTTTGAGCCGCTCTTTGCTTTATAAGTGTTTTCTCTGCATCCGTAAGCGGTACGGTTATCTTTTTTACATAATTTTTGTCTTTGGATATATACTGTTCCAGATCCCTATCCATTATCTCGTTTAGTTTTGTAATGTATATGTTTACACTCGCATTATCATCATAAATATTATTTTCATAAACAGCAGCCGACAGTTTGGTTACAAGCGCAGCCAATTCCGCGGTCTTTACAGAATTATACTCCGTAAGCGTAATGCATTCTCTGATAAGTTCAGTCCTGCTTATGCCATCTTCAAACGATAATAATTTCAGCTTATTATTTTGTCTTTTTGTTAATTTTACAGTTATGCTGTTATTATGTTTACCATTCATTTGTATTCCTCCCTATAAAGTATAAAACGGTATAAAACGGTATGATCCGGCACAATGCCGCCAATAAAAAAAGGACAGAAATTAATTCTGCCCAATTTTTCAACCGACATAAACGTTGTTTTCAATATAAGTTATAAGATCCTCCTTTTTTATTTTAAATCTGTTGTTACCAAGCCTAATCGCAGGAAGTTCCCCATTGTGTATCAACCTGAACATCGTACCCTTGCCTATCTTCAAAATAGATTGTGCTTCTTTTCTGGTCAATATATCGGGTATCTTTGAATAATTGTTGCTGTACATATTATCACGCTCCTGTCATTTATTGTAATTATAATTGCAGTTACTGTGTTGTAGATTTGATTATATTTTTTTATTTAATACTATGTTATAAAAATTTGTTCCTATTGTACTTTTTCATTCCATATAGTGCCGGCAGATAATTACAAAAATTATTTTTGAATTTCTATAAAATTTTGGAACTTTGGAACATTACAACAAAAATATATAAATAAAACGGAAGTATCAAATTTTTTGGAACTTTGGAACACTTGACTCGGATTTGTAATTATTACTTCGGCAATGATTTATTACTAATAACAAATCCCATATAAGTATCTGTACATCTGCTCCAGCTGACTTTCAGGCTGGAGCAGAAGCGTAACAGAAATGCCCTTCTTGCGGAAGATACTGATATATTCCGGGAAGTTCAATACGCGGCTGCCAGTGGCGAAGTCGTCACATAGCACATGAACCGGAATAGGTAATACACCATCAGGGCGATTCTCTGCATATTCAAACAGCTGCTTAAATGCCTGTGCATAGAACATATTTACAAAGCAATGAAGAGCCGGATTTACATGCTCTGTATTATCGGAAAGGGTGCTCTGATTTTTCGTCACGATCTGCTCTGAATTTTCGGTGCAAATGCACTGTCTAAACTGAATATCCGTGCAGCATAGAGGTTGGTGGTACTTTTCAGGGCAGTGCCCGTGGCACTCAGCGGCAAGGTGTGGCAATTACTCCGTGCAGCTGTGGCAATCTTGTCGGCATACACACCACGAACTCCAACGAAGTCCAATGAACTCCCACGAACTCCAATCAACTTCCATCAAATTTAAAAACTCCAATCAACTTTAATGGTACTTCGTTAGAGTTGGTTGGAGTTTTTTTGATTATGGGTACGCAGAATTATTGATCGCTTACGTTTTTTCAAAAATAAAAAAGACCCAAACATTGCTGTTTGAGCCTCTTTGAAAGACTGAGACACCCGGGACTCGAACCCGGGACCCATTGATTAAAAGACCGAACGAGTAAAATCCCATAGCGCTCCGAATATTGCTTAAACGCTGTATTTCAGTGGGTTGCGCTGACATTCCCCAAAATATGAAATACCCGTAAAAAATAGCCAAAAACAAGGGTCGGGCATTATTCAGGCAGTCAGATTTTACACAGTAATAATTAACCAAGTCCGAGGGCTATGATATTTTAATTCCGACACAAATTCTTCATCATTGACCGCTTTTCTATTCAAAAAACTTACACTACTCTCTTTTGCATTGTTCTCTTATATCTATTTTAACATATCCAAATACTTATTTCAAGATTTTGCTCCGATTATTATTAAAGTACATTGTAACGCTTGCGTTATCCGCAATTTTTTTGTATACTGTAATCGGAGGTCAATTATGAACACAAAACAAACGATCAGGCATATAAACGGAATTGAATATATACTCACACGAAAATCGGTAAAAAATATAAATCTTCGCCTGCACAAGGACGGAAGCATCCATGTTTCCGCCAATCCACGTGTGCCGTTTTATTATATAGATAATTTTGTGTACAGCAACAGAGATTTCATCGCCAAAGCCAAAGAAAATATCACGGAAAACAAAGAAAAATGCCTTATCCCCACAGATTTTTGCGATAAGGCAGAGTTTTATTTCCTCGGTCGACAGACTGTAATTAAAACTGTTTCGGATGGCGAAGTCAAACTCGATAATAATATTCTTTATATACCCGCAAATAACGGGGAGGCTGTCAGAAGACACCTGCTTAAATGGCTCAATACACAGGCTGCATTGATTTTCAAACATTATGTACAGGAAACTTATCGGGAATTCAGACAGCATTATAACATTCCCTATCCCGAAATAACCGTCCGCGCAATGAAAAGCCGCTGGGGCTCTTGCAGACCCGATAAAGCCAAAATAACTCTTAATCTGATGCTGCTCGCCACCCCGCCCGAATGTATCAAATATGTAATAGTCCACGAATTCGCCCACCTCCTCCACCCAAATCATTCAAAGGATTTCTGGAATGTAGTAGCAAAATTCACACCTGATTATAAGGATAGGCGTAATGCACTGAAAGACTATCAGACGATATAATTTTTGCCGATTTTAAGAATCAACTGATATAAACAGTCATTATAAGCAAAAGCTGTGTCATCCATTCATAAGTCTATTTGTTATGCTCATGAAGTCGTAACACTGCTTTTCACCTTGCATTTTCATATTTTATTCGTATCCGTTTGGATTATTTTTCTGCCAGTTCCACGCATCCAAACACATATCTTTTATTCCGTTTTCAGCTTCCCAGCCTAATAATTTCTTGCTTTTAGTTGGATCGGAATATACTGTTGCCAAATCTCCCGCACGTCTTGCAGTTATTCTATATGGCACCTTTTGGTTTGTCGTCTCTTCGAATGCATTTACAATATCAAGCACACTGTAACCAACACCTGTGCCCAAATTAAATACATCCAAGCCTTTATGCTTGTTTATGTAATCAATTGCTGCAACATGGCCTTTAGCAAGGTCAACAACGTGGATATAATCCCTTACGCCCGTTCCATCGGGAGTATCGTAATCATTGCCGAAAACACTTAGTTCTTTTAATTTTCCAACAGCAACCTGCGAAACATACGGCATAAGATTATTTGGAATATCTTTAGGACTTTCGCCTATCAAACCGCTTTTATGAGCCCCAATCGGATTAAAATACCTCAATAAAGCAATAGACCATTCAAAATCCGATTTTGCCAAATCCCTGAAAATTTGCTCGCCCATGTACTTTGTCCAGCCATATGGATTAGTGCAATTGCCGGTTTTGCAATCTTCCGTAAGCGGCATTTTGTTATCAGCAGAGTATACCGTTGCGGATGACGAAAAGACAATTTTCTTTACATTGTATTCATTCATTACTTTCAACAATGTAAGCGTCGAAGACAAATTATTGTCATAATACTCCAATGGCATTTCAACCGATTCACCCACTGCTTTGAGTCCAGCAAAATGAATAACACAATCAATTTTATTATCTTTAAAAATTGTTTTTAATTCATTTTTATCGCATACATCTGCTTTATAGAATTTTATTTTTTTATTTGTAATGTTTTCAACCCGCCTAAGTGATTCAGGCGATGAATTGCACAGATTATCAACAACAATTACATCATAATTGTTGTTTAATAGTTCTATACAGGTATGACTTCCTATGTATCCGGCACCGCCGGTAACTAATATCGACATTTTAATTCCTCTTTATTATTCAACAGTAATATACTGAGTCAATTTTACTGGTTTATCAAGAAGTTCTCTTCTTTGATAATAATATGGTCCTAATAACAGCAAATGAACTACCGACGGGTTCTATACGTTTCCAATTTCAAGCTATCAAATTGATAATTCCAAAGGCTTTGGAATAGCTTTTGGGGGATATTATAAGTTGTCTTTTTCTTACTGCCACAATCAAAAAAAATTCCTATTGATATTGGGCACCCATTTTAGCCATTTCAATCACTTAAAATAAACAAATATATTCATATGTGACTAATAATAATTTCGCAATAATTTTCTATTTGAATATTACCTATTCCAGCTGCTAGAAAAACAGTTTCACCCTTTTTCAATTCAATCTTCTGATGATTACTTGATATAATGCCATTTCCGTTTACTGCTACAACAGCAACAAAAGAAGCATTATCCACGACAAAACTATATCTATCCTTTACCTTTACGGAATTCACCTCAAAATACTTGCAAGCGCATAATTCTTTTTTAATATTACCGTTTTCGTCCGTCGATTCGGATGTTTCCTGTTTATAAGGTTCATACTTATCCATATTAAGCACTTGCACAGCTTTATCAATATGCAATTCACGCAAATTACCATTCTTATCACGTCTATTATAATCATAGAGCCTATATGTACAATTAGAACTTTGCTGTATTTCGCATATTAAAATACCCTTACCAATTGCATGAACTGTACCTGCCGGAATAAAATAGGCATCTTCCTTATGAACGGGAATTTTGTTTAGGACTTCTTCAATAGTATTATTTTCAAGCCTATTATAGAATTCTTCTTTAGTTATATTCTTATTAAAGCCGCAGTATATAAACGCATTTTCATCACAATCAACTATATACCACATTTCATTCTTACCGTACTCATTTTCATTTGCCATCGCAAACTCATCACCGGGATGTACCTGTACAGACAAGGCTTGTTTTGAGTCTATCAGCTTTATCAGTATCGGAAATTTGCTGAATGCCTTACATTTCCACCCCACAACTTCTTCACCGTATTTTTCGATATACTCTCCAAACAGCATTCCTTTGTGTTTACCCGTTGATATTATAGAATTACCCGCAGGATGTGTGGATAACTCCCAACTTTCGGCAACTATGTCCAAATCGGACTTTTTGCCATACTCATCTTTTAATCTCGTTCCGCCCCAAAGATAGTCCTTGAAAGCAGGCTCAAGTTTGATTATTTCTTTTTCTGTGCTGAAATTTTGTGTATTAATATCATTTTCACTAATGATATTTCCTATTTCAACCTCAATTATTACTACATTTTTATCTGTTCGATTGGCGATTTTGTGGTATGAGTTTTTAGGCACAAAAACACTTGTATTGGCTTCACAGATGCTGACCTTATCATCAATGGTTATTTCTGCCGTACCCTCAACTATCGACCAATGCTCGCTACGGTGTTCATGCTTGTGCATTGTCATTTCCTTGTGAGGATAAAGGACAACTTCTTTGATTGCGTAGCCGTTCTGTTTACTTTTTACCTTATATTTGCCCCACGGCCTATACTTGACAATAGCATCATCTATATAACCCGAATACCGTTTTTCATGATTTACAAAGAAATCTTTAACATCTTTTTCCGGTGAGTTTCCCTCTATATAAACTGTATCGCCGGTATTGACAATAACAGCATTATCAACTCCGTTTGCAACCACAAGCTGATCTTCTGTAAAGTTTATTACCGTGAGGTTTTCGCAGTTGCGTTCCACAACATTTTCAAGAGCATCCTGTCGTATTATCTTTTTGACCGAATCAAAATCACCTATTATTTTCCATTCAATATTTCTAAGTTTAACTACAGCAAGATCCTCTATGTATGAAAGTATAGCCCTTTCAAAGCTTATCGCAGCACCGCTGGTATTATATTTAATAGTTATTGTATTTCCTTTTTGTAAACTAATGCTATCCAACACCTGTTTACAAATTTTATAGTAATCGGAAAACTTTTCAAAAATTGTTTCCATAAACAATTTTGTGTTTAACATGTATTTGCATGTATTGCACAACCAACTTGAATCGATTCTCAAGCTGTCAAAAAGCTGTTTACTGGGCTTCTCTACAAATAATTCAACCTCGCTGTCGTTTACCTTTATATATCCAACATTTGGATCATATTTCTCAAATGGCATCCCCATAAGAACGCAAGGATGCTCGTCTGCAAGCAACTGTGCCTCATGAAAGCACTCTCTGAAACCTGCACCGTCATAGATTGCGTTACAACCTACTATAAGCAACTTTTCTTCTTCTCTTAAAAGCATGGATGCAAGTACGATCGGAAGAGCCGTATTGACCGACTCTTCCTCCAAATACAATTTGTATTTTAATTTTTGAAATATCTCAAGCTGACCTTCTGCAATGTATCTGTGGTCACTGTTTATGAAAACATAAAATTCATCGCAGTATGGCAAGTGCCGCGCAATTATTTCTTGAAATGCCGAACGTCCATTGCGTATCTCGGCAAATTGTATTGGATAATTTTTTCTTGAAAGCGGCCATAAACTACCGCCCTTACCTCCAGCAAGCACTATGCATTTCATAGAAATTCCCCTTGTTATTTAAGGAAACTTTTATACATTTCCTTTATTGCATCAAAAATTGTATACTGCGGCTCCCAGCCCAATTCTTTTGTTATTTTTGTGTGGTCACAACAAATGTAAGGTGTATCGACCGGTCTGTACCTTTCGGGATC
>JAEEGL016889761.1_pt1 | contig 12844 bp, 7 predicted proteins | sample 9134231 | NCBI WGS metagenome assembly JAEEGL01 (sample SAMN16246548, study PRJNA631951) | gut metagenome | biome: gut microbiome; feature: rumen; material: fiber-attached | host: Bos | place: Iran: Karaj | collected 2018-10
TGAGTGCTTCTTCATTAACGCCCATTTTTAATTCTCCTTACCTTTTATCTTTTTAAAATGATCTTTTATCTTGTTTTCATATCCCTGTCCGTCCGGTCTGAAGAATTCTCTTCCGTCCAGTTCGTAGGGGAGATATTGCTGTTTTACATAATGGTTCGGGAAATCGTGTGCATACTGATATCCGATACCGTGTCCGAGCTTTGCGGCCCCCTTGTAATGTGCATCCTGAAGATGGGGCGGGATCGGAAGCGAACCCGATTCCCTTATTTCTTCAAGCGCCGCATCGACCGCGCATATCGCGGAATTGGATTTCGGTGCCGTTGCGACATATATCGCAGCTTCGGAAAGAATGATCCTTGCTTCCGGCATACCGACCTTTATCACCGCTTCGAACGCCGCATTTGCAACCACCAGTGCATTGGGATCCGCCATTCCGACATCCTCAGCCGCACATATCACGATACGCCTTGCGATGAAGCTTACCTCCTCGCCCGCATCGAGCATTCTTGCCAGGTAATATACCGCGGCATCAGGGTCGGAACCTCTCATGCTCTTTATGAATGCGGAGATCGTATCGTAATGGTTGTCTCCGGTCTTGTCGTATCTTACCGCTTTCCTCTGGATGCATTCCTGTGCGACATCCAGGGTTATATGTATTCCGGGCTTTGACTTATCCGCAGGTCCGGTAACATTCTCTTTGCCGTCTCCCGCAGGTTCTTCGTCGGGCTCCGTCGTAAGGATCGCAAGCTCCAGTGCATTGAGTGCATGTCTTGCATCTCCTCCCGCAACATCCGCGATGAATTCAAGCGCTTCATCATCGATGTAGGGATTATATCCGGCCATTCCCCTTTCGTGATCCGTTACCGCGATCTTGAGAAGTGACCTGATATTGTCCATACTGAGCGGCTTAAGCTCGAATATCATCGAACGGCTTATAAGAGCGCCGTTAACCTCAAAGTAAGGATTCTCCGTTGTCGCACCTATCAGTGTGACAGTTCCGTCTTCAACAAAGGGTAAAAGATAATCCTGCTGACCTTTATTGAAACGGTGGATCTCGTCTATGAAAAGGATGGTCTTCTGCGAGTTCATCGCAAGGATGCTCTTTGCTTCGTTAACCGCATCCTCCATATCCTTCTTTCCGGCAGTGGTCGCATTGATCGAAATGAAACGCGACTTCGTAGCTCCGGCAATGACCTTGGCGATAGTGGTCTTACCCGTTCCCGGAGGTCCGTACAGGATAAGTGAGCTTATCTTGTCAGCCTTGATCGCACGGTAAAGGAGCTTTCCGGGTGCTATTATCTCTTCCTGGCCGACAACCTCTTCCGGTGTTCTGGGTCTCATCCTTGCGGCAAGAGGGCTTTCGGATTCTTTTGTTTTGTCAGACATGTATTCAAACAGATTGAGCTGATCCATGACCCTTTACCAGTTCTTCGAAGACCTGTCCGCGCTCTTCGAAATTCTTGAAATATCCGTATGAAGCGGCCGCAGGCGAAAGAACGCAGCCCCTTCCCGGATCGGTTATCTCATATGCTTTATTTACCGCAGCTTCAAGGTCCGCCGCGTAACAGACATTGGGAAGGCTTGCGCCGAGTTCCTTCATGATCCTTTCACCCGTGGCATACATACAGATGAATTTGTATTCCGAGTGCTCCTTCATATAATCCTCGAGCACCGAATACGAGATACCCCTGTCCATTCCTCCGACCAGGATGACCTGTGCATCGGGAATGCTCTCAGCAGCGCTTATCGCAGCTTCCGGTATCGTCGAGATCGAATCGTCATACCAGTTCCTTCCTCCGAAGGACCCTATCTTCTTCATCCTGTGGGGAAGTGCTTCGAAATTCTTAAGGCTGTTTATTACCGCCTCTTCCGAAAGTCCGAATTCATCGCAGCATATCTTCTTCACGAAATATGCATTTATCTTGTTGTGATCTCCGAAAAGAGAAAGCTCTATACCTTCAAGAGCTCCCGCATCAGGAATGACTCTTATCTGCTCGGATGAAGATTCAAGCTCAGGTACATTCTCACCTATGTAAGCCCTGTCACCTTCAGTCTGCCTGATGACGATGTGGCTCTTTGCTTCGAAATACGCTTCCATGGTCCCGTAATAATCGAGGTGCTCTTCGTAAAGATCGAGGAATACGGAGATATGCGGTGCGGTCTTTGCATCCTTGAGCTGATGGCAGGAAAGCTCGAGTACGACTATAGAATCTCCCGCAGCATCATCATAATAATCCAGACAGGGAAGACCTATATTGCCGGCAAGGATTACCTTCTTTCCGGAAAGCTCTCCCAGTACATGTGCAAGCATCGAAACGGTCGTGGACTTACCCTTCGTGCCGGTAACCCCGACAGTCTTCATACGGTATTCACGAAGAAATATTTCGGTCTGTGAAGTGATCTTGGAGCTGATCTTGTCGCAGGCCTCAGCGTCCGCTCCCTTGGGAGGCCAGACAATGCCGGGACTTTTTACGATGATATCCGCTTCTTCACCCGCGCCTGCGAGCATCTCTTCGGGTTTTCCTTCAAATATGGTGACGGACTTCGGTGAAGTGTGCTCGGAAAGCCATTTTTCGGTGGATTTTCCTTCCCTACCGTAGCCCCAGATAATTATTCTTTTTCCTTCAAAAAGTTCGGGTACAGCCATGATTTTTCCCATCCGGGCAAAAATGCCCACAAGTTAGTATATTATACCCAAAAATCCCCCTTTTTACAACAAATTAGCCCTATTTGAAGGCAACAAAAAAGCCCCGGTCTTTCGACCGGGACTTTAAAGAAATACTCTTTAGTTGAGGGTTACGCTTCCCCATCCGTCCTTGGGAACAAGGCAGATGTAAGTCTTTCCGGGGTTAACCTGGATCTCATCACCGTTCTCGTCATAGTATCTGGTGATGTCATAGTCAAGCTTTTCGTTGGTAACGGGCTTGTCCCATGTGATCTTGATAGCCTGGCCGTTGGTGATGTAGTAGCCTTCCTTATCGGCAGCCTGATCGATATAGAAGTAAAGGAGATATCCGTGAGCGTCATACTCATAGAAGTTGGTGCACTGAAGAATGACGTTCTCGAATGTAACTACCTGATCATCCTCGGCATCCTTCTGGAGCTCACCGTAGAGATAGTAGTCATAGGTTCCGGTAGACTCATTGTATCTGAGCTGGCTCTGGGTGTGCTTGAAGGTGGGCATCTGGATGTGTGTTGCGGATGTAGCGTTTGAGTAACCCATCTCGGTAAGAGTCATATCAGTTCCGTAAGGTCTGAAAATGAAATGGGTGTCACGAACAGGTGCATAGGAGTTATAGGTGGGAGAAATGCCGGCCTGGTCTATCCTGTCGATAAGTCCGTCATAATTCTGTGCTCCGCCGCTCATGTTGATACCCTGGGTATCTTCAGCGGTAACGTACTCCTTGTACTCCCAGTTCTTACCGTTATCGAAACGGCAGAATCCGCTTGAAAGGTGGTCGCAGTAAGGCTTTGCGATGAAGTCGGTGATGTAAACGGGACCGCCGTCATGTACAAGGATCGCATTGTACTCACCTGCAAGAGGGATGTTGGTGGGACGAGTGGAACGGATGCTTCCCATCTGCTTGATGTTCTTCCAATCCTTACGTACACACATAAGTCTAGTTACGCGGTCGTTGGCGGTTGAGTTCATGAGCTCGTAAACGATGTCGCATTCCCCGATCTCATAATGGGGAAGAGCTGTCTTCTCGTTATCTACCATGACTGCGATGGGACGCTGGTCCTTAAGTTCCTTCTTTATGGGAAGTCCGGTAAGCTCGGAAAGGTAGCAGTCAGCGGGTACCTCAAGAGCCTCGGGTACTTCTGCCACAGGATCGGTAGAAGTCTGGCCTGTTTCGTCATCTACGGATACGATGGGCTGTGAGTCGAAGCCGCCTCCCTGAGAGGGCTGTGTCTCACTTTCCTGTCCGCATGCTGCCATGATCGATACGGTCATAGCCGCTACGAGAGCAAGGCTGATCAGTTTATTTCTTTTCATAACAATATTTCCTCCATAGGTATGTCATCTTACATACATTACACATTATAGTATCCATATGTGGTGTTTACAAGGTCATCATACAATATATAGTGAATCTTAAGTAAATCTTAAAGTTTGAAACGCGCTATTTTGTTGAGTTTTTACCCGATAAATGGTAAATTTAACCCTGCCGAAGACAAAAACAGATTTAAAGATTTAAGGAAAGAATATGAGAAATTTCAAAAAGTTACTTATCATAATGACGATTGCGGTATTTGCCGTAATGATCCCCAAGACACAGGCCAAGGCTGCAAACGCTGCCCTTCCCGCTGCGACTCCCGTCTGGTTCGATGCGGAATATTACGCAACCGTTTATCCCGATGTATATAATGCATTCGCTCCCAATATCCAGGCAATGGGCGGACTCGACAACGCAATGTGGTTCCACTACAGGAATCTCGGCGTCAATGAAGGAAGAAAGCCCGCTGCGGATCCCAACTGGTTCGATGCGGCATATTATGCAAGCACCTATCCCGATGTTGCGGCAGTATACGGAACAAATGCCGATAAGCTCTTTGCCCACTACATAACTCTCGGAAGAAGTGAGCACAGACTTCCCAATGCATCATATGTTCATACCGTGGACAGAAACCTTGTGCCCAACGGACTTGCACCCTCGACCGCAGCGCCTGTTGCCACTGCGCCTGCTGCCACTCCCGCAACCACACCTTCAACCCAGACAAGCACCGATGCAAACCTGTACTTCCCCACCGGAATCCCTTGCAACGGTTCACCTTATTACATTCTCGTCGACCGCACCTACAATGTATGTAACGTTCTTACCGTAGGCGCAGACGGAACCTATTCACAGCTCGTAAGAAGCATGCTCTGCTCTACCGGAAGAGCCGGACACGGAACTCCCGGCGGAACCTTCACCATCTACGAGCACACCGCAGGCGGCGGCTGGGTATATATGGCTGACGGAACCTGGGCCGTATGGGGAATGAGATTCAGAACCGGCGGATATATGTTCCACTCCGTATGCTTCGCAAAGAAGGGCGATCTTCTTCCCATCCCCGAGGAAGTTGCGGCACTCGGAAGCAAGGCTTCACTCGGATGTGTAAGACTTTCCGTTGATGATGCAATGTGGCTCTACAACACCGTACCCGACGGAACACTTGTAACAATAGCGGGATGACAATCCCGTTGTACACGGAGAGCCCAAAATTGGCGATCCGTATAATATATAGTCCCGGACAGATCATGACTGTCCGGGACACTTTTTATTTCAGGATAAATTTTAATCGTTCAATCGCAGGCACTGCCGCCCCCCTGCAAGCTGTTTCGTCGGCAAGCCCATATATCACAGTTCCGCAAGTGCTTCCTTAAGCCTGGGAATGAACACTTCGGGAACGCAATTCTCATCGCACCACTCCTTCATCAGCTCAGAAAGAGGCTGGGTACGGAGCTTAGCGATCTCTTTTTCATATCTGTCCGTAAGGAGGCTCTTCTTACCGCTCTCGATATAAGCCTGCAGGCATGCGGCAACCTCACTTCTTGTTCCGACGCATTCGAATGGCTTGTTCTCATCAAGTCCGACAAGCTCCCTGAAATCCTTATCCAGCGATTCCTTGTCGAGAAGCTTTTCTCCGAATATCTTCACAAGCTCATCCTCTTCGATGAAGGGACTCATGATGATATATACGAAGAGGCACTTGGGACATGAGCAGCACCATATGCCCTTCTTGCTTCCCCTGTTGCAGGATCTGAACACTCCATAGTAATCCTTGCCCTTTGCGGCAAATATCGCGGCAATCTGAGCTTCGGTGAAAGGCCTCAAGAGTGAGAAATAATGAATGTCCGAATCGGTTATTCCCTCGATATATTCATCGAAATCCTCTTCGAATTCATAGCTCTTTGAGTACTGGTGATTAACCTTGGTTCCGGGTACGGTGCTTTCATTCGCACTTGTCTCATTCGAAAGAGCGATGTATTTGAATCCGCACAGATATGCGGTGATGACGGCCGAGAAAGCGAATACCGCGGAGATGGGAATATGACCGTTCATATATCCCTCTTCGTTCAGTCTGATTATCTCTGCATCGAGAGTTCTCTTCGCAGTATAAACGCCCTTCTTATGACCGCACTTTTCGATGACATTGGTCGCAGTGGCATTTTCGTTGACAACGTATGTCGTGATATCCTCACCATTTAAGATCTCAAGGCTTACGACGGAATCCTTGCCGCCGCCGACGGGAACAAGACATCCCGAATAAGTCTTATCATCATGAAGAACGGCAGGTTCATCATCCGTTGTCGTAGCACACTCAAATCTTACGAGCCTGTCTTTTGAAACAGTAATGCCGTTCCTGTAAAGGAATTCACCGAGTCCGTTGTAATAAAGCTTCTTCCACCAGTCCATCTGTGAAGCGGAAAGGCTGCCGCACTTGATCACAACCTTCTCGGGACATACGGCTTTGTAATAGCTTATCGTTTCGACAAGTCCGAGGTTGAATACGAGTGCTCTTAAGATCGGATCGTTCAGATCGATATCTCTTTCACCAAGAGGAAATCTCCACTCGGGCATAAAGTCCCTGAGGCCGGGAATGGAGAATCTGAATCTGACGAAAAGAAATCCGTCCTCCGTTCTCATCTCGTATTTTCTGTATTCAAATGTATCGTAAAGTTTTCTGAGATCGTCAAACTGTTTCTGTGACATTTTTATGCCTCTCATATAAGATAGATTTCACCCTCTATCTTATATCATTTGACAGTCCTTCTGCAAATCCTTGTCCGTCTATCGATGAATCGTATACCTGTGAAAGATATGACATATAGATGTTCGCATCATCAGTACTCATTGCAGTGTCACTATAAAGCACAAACATCCCGGCTTCCGTGCACATTTCGATCGAGTCGTTAAATAGTCTGTAAGCCGACGCATCTTCACCGAATAATCTCCATGAAGGAAGACCGTTACCGTTCAGATAATCGTTATAGCTTATTTTCTTTGCAAGCTCGAAGCAATACTGTGCCGCCAGTTCACGGTGTGAAGACGATTCCGCAACCGCAAGCACCTGCGAAGGGCCTCCTATAAACGATCCGTTTGCAGCATACCTTGAATCCACGACAGGCAGCTCACCGATCTCAATATTACTATCGGCAAGGCTTAATTCAATACAGTTCCAGCTTCCGTTTATATAGAAGGCGAAGTCACCGTTCATGAAAGCATTCTTGATATCCTCATTGTCCATATTTACGCCGTCGGGATCGAAATAATCGGATATCATGCGCTGAAGCATATCAACCGATCCGGCGATACCGGGATTATCCCATGTTGCCCTTCCGAGGAAGATATCGTTCAGTGCATCGGCGCCTATGGTTTTCAAATAGAAAAGGTCAAGATATTCACTGACACACCAGTTTTCATTTCCCGCACATCCGAATGCATAGATCCCTTTATTCTTAAGAGCTTCACAGCACCCGATAAGATCGTTATATGTGGACGGTATCTCGTCATAACCGACTTCTGCGAGAACATCCATATTCGCATAGAACAATAACACGTTATAACTCGTCGGAACCCCGTAATGCTTTCCGTCAAATGTTGATGTTGAAAGCATTCCCTCGGGAAGATCATTACTATAGTCGGGATAATAATCGTCAAGACAATAGACTTTTCCCGACTCTACAAAATCCTGCATAAATGCTCCCGACCATGTAACGAAGATATCGGGAAGTTCGTTTGCCGCAACCGCAGCCTTGATCCTTGTCTTATAAACTTCCCTTTCAAACGCCTGCCAATCCAGCACTATGTCGGGATATTCCGCGAGCATATCCGCTATAGCCGCTTCATAAGCGCTGCGCTCTGCGTCATATTCCGTTATGGGGCACCACATGGTTAGAGTGACTGCTCCTTCGTTATTATGCAAAGGATCATCTCCGATGCCGGGAGTGACCGAGTAAGAAGTATCGTATGGATCATAAGGGGGCAGTAACGCAAGTTCTTCCCTGTCCTCTAAATCGCCGTCATATTCCAGATACTCATCCGCACCATCCGGCGAAGTAAGAACAAATCCGTTCAGTGATACATAACAGATCCCGCTACCCGCATCATAATGAGCCACAAAACTATAGCCTCTTGCAGGCGCACCCTGACCCTTATAAGTTTTGTCAATGGATGTGATCCTGCCCTTTTTTACAACAAGGTCATCCCTTCCGGTCAGCACGCCGTCTGCGATATCCGCGAGCGCAGCTTTCCTTATCTCTTCGGCAATCTCTATATCCCTTTGCCTACATTCTTCATCGACAGACTCATATTCCTTGGAAAAATAGTTATCCTTTGTGGCCTTATAAGCTTCCTCGAGCACATCCATCAGTGCTTCCGTGTCTTCGGTCTTTTTGTATATTTTTGCAAGCCCCTTATAAGCATCCGAAGAATCGGGAACAAGCTCCAATGCCTCCCTGAAGGCAGCTTCCGCAGAGTCATATTCTTTATCGGAGATAAACTCTTCGCCCTGAGCTATAAGCCTTCCCGCCTTAGCTTCGGCTGAATAATACTTAAGTGCAAAAAAAATTCCGCATCCTGCCAGTGCAAGGATCAGCAGTATGGTTACCGTGACCGCAACTGCTTTTCCGGATTTCTTTTTGATCTGTTCGTTTTCGTTATTGTTATCCTGAAACATATCCGTCTCCTGTTTTTCTTTTGTTCGGGATCCGATCCTGTAAAAATTGTCTTTCTGATTATAGCATGAACACTGTCTTTCCGTTATCTCACGCAAGTTGATATAGGAATAAAAAAAGACAGCGGGGTCAACCGCCCCGCTATCTTTGTCGATTATTCAACTATCAGTTGCCGTCCCTTACCGATGCACTGTAACCGTCAATGCCGGTATCGATCACGATGGTCTGGTTTTCCGAAACCTTATCCTCGAGGATCATTCTTCCGGCAAGTGTTTCGATGTATTTCTGGATGTAACGCTTCAAAGGTCTTGCACCGTATACCGGATCGTATGCGGAATCTATTACATTCTGAACTGCCGCGTCCGTAAGTTCGATCTTGATATCCTTATCCGCAAGTCTCTTATTGATATCTTCGATAAGAAGATTGATGATACCGCCGAGGTTATCCTTGGTGAGAGGCTTGAACATTATGATCTCATCAAGCCTGTTCAAAAACTCGGGCCTGAAGTGACCTTTCAGTTCTTCCATCGCAAGGTCTTCGGCATCATCCTTTATATTGCCTTCATCATCGATTCCGTCGAGCAGGAATCTTGCGCCGATATTGGATGTCATGATGATGATCGTGTTCTTGAAGTCGACGGTCTTACCGTGCGAATCCGTGATACGTCCGTCATCGAGCACCTGAAGAAGTACATTGAACACATCGGGTGCCGCCTTTTCAATCTCATCGAAAAGAACGACACAGTAAGGTTTTCTTCTTACGGCTTCGGTGAGCTGTCCGCCCTCGTCGTAACCAACATATCCGGGAGGAGCTCCGATCAGTCTCGATACGCTGTGCTTTTCCATATATTCACTCATGTCGATACGTACCATATTGGTCTCGTCATCAAAGAGTGCGGCTGCAAGTGACTTTGCAAGCTCTGTCTTACCCACACCGGTAGGTCCGAGGAAAAGGAATGATCCGATGGGCTTCGTAGGATCCTTGATACCTGCCTTTGAACGGATGATTGCTTCGGTTACTTTCGTAACGGCTTCATCCTGTCCCATCACTCTCTTGTGAAGTTCATCATCGAGATGTAAGGTCTTGGTCCTCTCGCCTTCGGTAAGCTTTGCAACAGGAATGCCCGTCCACTTGGAGACTATGCGTGCTATCTCTTCATCGGATACCTTCTCACGTACGAGCTTATTCTCAACGGTTCCGCTGTTCTCAGCTTCTTCGAGTTCCTTCTTCAGCTTGGGTAGTGTACCGTATGAAAGCTCGGCAGCCTTTTCAAGGTCGCCCCTGGTCTGTGCTATTGCGATCTGTGAATTGACCGAATCGATCTCTTCACGGAGTTTGCTCAGTTTACCTGCGGCATTCTTCTCGTTGTCCCACTGAGCCTTCTGCGACTCAAAGTTTTCCTTTAACTCGGCGAGTTCCTTCTGAAGGTCATTCAGACGTTCCTTGGAAAGATTGTCCTCTTCCTTCTTGAGCGCGGTCTCTTCTATCTGGAGCTGAAGGATCTTACGGTTCATCTCATCAAGCTCCGCGGGAAGCGAATCCATCTCGGTCTTGATAAGTGCGCATGCTTCATCGACAAGATCTATCGCCTTATCGGGAAGGAATCTGTCGCTTATGTATCTGTTGGAAAGAACCGCTGCGGATACAAGCGCAGTGTCCATGATCTTGACTCCGTGATAAACCTCGTATCTTTCCTTTAATCCCCTGAGGATCGAGATCGTATCTTCGACCGTCGGCTCATCGACCATTACGGGCTGGAAACGCCTTTCAAGCGCGGCATCGGTCTCAATGTACTGGCGGTACTCATCGAGAGTGGTCGCACCGATGCAGTGAAGTTCGCCCCTTGCCAGCATGGGCTTGAGCATATTGCCGGCATCAAGTGCACCGTCGGTCTTGCCGGCACCGACTATCGTGTGCAGCTCATCAATGAAAAGAATGATATTTCCGTCGGATGCTTTTACTTCATCGAGAACGGCTTTGAGTCTTTCCTCGAATTCTCCTCTGTACTTTGCTCCCGCGATAAGCGCACCCATGTCGAGTGCGAAGATCTTCTTGTCCTTAAGGTTATCGGGAACATCTCCGCGTACGATACGCTGGGCAAGGCCTTCAACTACTGCAGTCTTACCTACACCGGGTTCACCGATGAGAACGGGATTGTTCTTGGTCTTCCTTGAAAGGATGCGCACAACATTCCTTATCTCGGAATCCCTTCCGATGACGGGATCGAGCTTTTGATCACGCGCCTTCTCGACAAGATCCTGTCCGTACTTTTCAAGGGTATCGTATGTGGCTTCGGGATTGTCGGAGGTCACCCTCTGATTGCCCCTTACCTGTGAAAGAGCCTGCAGGAAGCGCTCCCTGGTGATGCCGTACTCCTTGAACATTTCCTTCATGGTTCGTGAAGGATATTTGATCATTGCAAGGAAGAGATGCTCTACCGATACATACTCATCCCCCATCGCCTTTGCTTCGTCTTCGGCAAAGGTAAGGACCTTGTTAAGATCCTGGCTTATATGCATCTGTCCCGCACCGCTTCCGGATACCTTGACGCATTTTCCGAGATACTCATCCGCCTTTGCACAGAAGTGCTCGGTATTGATCTCCATCTTTTCGATGAGCTTCAGGATGAGGCTGTCATCAATATGAAGAAGCGAGACGAGAAGGTGCTCCTGTCCCAGTTCCTGATTTCCGTATTCCGTTCCGAGGCGTTCGATCCCGTTTATCGCCTCGATGGACTTTTGTGTAAATTTCTGTACGTTCATATATATCCCTCCCTTCTAAAGGAGCCGAATGGTGAACGAGGGGATGGTCCCTGCGTTCACAAGAATCCGAGTAAACGAAGGAATCATCCCTTCGTTCATCGTTTGTTGCATCTGTTCTATTTGGAGTATAACACAGAATAAATTAAATGCAATATCAGATTTTTATTTTTCCGGAAAGTTTATCGCTGAGGTATAGAGCTCATTGAAGCCCTCTTCCATGGCAAGGTTTATCACCTCGGGAGTCTGCGAAACCCTCTTTCCTTCGGCAAAGGAATACGCACCGATAAGCGCGGTATTTCCTCCTCCCTTGCATCTGCCTGTCAGCTCATCAGGTATAAGTCCTATATATGCCGCATCCGCAGGATCAAGGTGAACTCCGAATCCTCCGGAAAGAATGCAGCTTTCTATATCATCCGGAGTTATGTCCGCCTTTTTACATATGATCGTGATCCCTGCTTTCATTGCAGCCTTTGCAAGCTGAAGCGCACGTATCGATTCCTGCGTGATATGCACGTTACCGATATCGATGCCGTCTGTAAACCAGGGCTCCTTCAGAAGTCCGCTTTCATCCGCATATCCTTCCTTTAAAAGGACGGAGGTAAGGTGGATCATATCAGCACCCCATATTCCCTTGCACGGTCCGCCTTCGAAAGCGGGACCCGCAGCGGTTGCCGTGACATAAAGGTGATCTTTGTTTCCGAGCGCGATCTCACCGTTTGTTCCGAGGTCGCAGAGAAGCCTGTATTTATCCGATGCGCAAAGGTCCGCCGCAAGTATTCCCGAATAAATATCCGATCCTACGAATGCCGAAAAACCGGGAAGAACGGTCGCGGAAATCTCCGTCCCCATCACATTCATCACAAAGCTTTCACCCTTTATGTGCGTTGCCGTAAAAGGTGCTTCACCGAGCTCGGCGGGATCGTAACCCATAAGCAGATAAGTCATGGTGGTGTTGCAGCTTACATACATATCGATTTGTCCGCTCAGATCATTTTCACGGATGAACTTTTTTACTCCCGCTTCGAGAACTTCCGTGATGCTCTTTTTCATTTCGTCGAGAGCACCTGCATCCTTAGCCGCCCTGATCCTTGAAAGGACGTCGCTTCCGTACTTTCCCTGGGGATTGAGACATACATATGTATTAAGGGCTTCACCGTCTGTATCGATACAGACCATCGCAACGGTCGTAGTTCCGATGTCCGTGCAGATAACGGGACGCGAAACAGAGGCGCCTTCAACAAAGCTCCCCTTTCCTATCGTAAGAATGTCGCAGGGATTTTCAAATTCCCCGAAGCATCTTCCGCAGCCCGTGCAGATTGTACATCTGTTTCCTTTTTTCATACCCGAAAAGTATAACACATTTGATCGTCCGGGTGCTTGGAAATACAAAGCATAACGGAAAAGCACCGCACAAAAAAA
>JAEEGL013571510.1_pt1 | contig 12843 bp, 6 predicted proteins | sample 9134231 | NCBI WGS metagenome assembly JAEEGL01 (sample SAMN16246548, study PRJNA631951) | gut metagenome | biome: gut microbiome; feature: rumen; material: fiber-attached | host: Bos | place: Iran: Karaj | collected 2018-10
AGCCGATGCAGATGGGTATGAATGGGAATTGTCAAGTGACCAGTGGTCAGTGGACAGTGGTCAGTTGACTGGCACCAGCATTACCTTAACCGGCCTCGCTCAAGCCACCGAATATACCTTCCGCGTGCGCACTATGTGCGACTCTGTCAACGCCAGTCCTTGGCTGCAGCAGTCATTCCGCACAGCCTGCGGCACCATTACCGCCGCCGACCTGCCGTTCTTCGAGGATTTCGAGAGCTATTCTACCACGACCTATACTTATGACGTACCCTGTTGGACCCTGCTGGCCTACAGCCGCGAGTTGTTTCTGCGTGTGGAGCATTACACCACAGGCAACAATATTCTCAGTCTTTGGCCGCAGGACAACAGCGCGCCGCAGTTTGCCGTGATGCCCGAGATGCAGAACATCTCCGCGCTCAACATGAACTTCAAGGTGAGGGGCCTCATCGGCGCCGTCCTGCAGGTGGGCGTGATGACCGACCCGAACGACACGCTGACGTTCGTGCCTATAGCTGTTTTCAACTCGATAGCCGTTTATCCTGAATGGCAGGAGACCGAGGTGGACTTCGCCAGTTTCACTGGCACCACCGGCCACATCGCTTTCCGTGCCGGAATGGCACCCACCCAGTCGCAACGATTCATCGAGGTTGACGACATTGTGGTCTCTATGGCCGGCAACTGCAACCAGATGCAGGGCATTGCCATCGACGATGTGACTGCCACCACTGCCGACCTGATTATCAACGACACCGACACCCTCGGTGTCACCTATATCGTCACCCTCACCGGCGGCGGCACTCAAACAATCATGCAATCAAGCAATCAGACAATCCCTCTAACTGGCCTCAACCCAATCACCGACTATACCGTCACCGTGCAGAAGCGTTGCTCCGACAGCACCGCCCATGTTCCGATGACCGCCACCTTCCACACCACTTGCGCACCCATCGCCGACCTGCCGTGGAGCGAGTCGTTCGAGGATTGCGGCACCGACATACCCGAATGCTGGTCGACGATAAACCGCAACGGCAACAACCTCTCCATAGCCAGCGCCGTTGGCTACAGCTCGGGGCAACGTTCCCTTTCGGGCTACAGCCGCCACACCCCCGAGATGCTGGTGCTGCTGCCCGAGTTTGACCTCTCGCCCGACAGCCTGATGCTCAGCCTTGAGGTCATGCGCTACCAGCACGGCTCCGACACAGCGATTGGCGTCGAGGTGGGCATAATCACCAACCCCGCCGACGCCACCACCTTCGTGCCCACGGCGGTGTGCATACCGACCGGCACCTGGTCGTGGGGACACTACACCGCCACCTTCCCCGGCCATACCTCCGGCCGCATAGCCATCCGCTTCCTTCATGTCGCCAACGTATCGGAGACGGCACACACTTTTGTCGACAACATAACCGTCGAAATGCTGCCCGGCACGCTTGCCGACACCTGTGTCCAGCCCAACGTCCATGTGTCCAACATCCGTGGCGACGGCGCCATGCTGCACATCTCCTCGCCCATGGCCATACCACACTATATGCTATATGTCGACGGCGACAGTGTCGAAATCTTCAGCAGTGTCTACACCGTCACCGGTCTCGAGGCCGACAGTCTCTACACCATTGAGGTATGCGGCATCTGCAATGACGGTAGCCATACGGCACGCACCGAGGTGCAGTTCCGCACCGCCCTCTGTGCACCCATGCCGCTGCCGTGGAGCGAGAACTTCGATGCACTGACCCTATCCGGAAACTACTACGACCCCACCCAGCTCACCGACGCACTGCCCTGCTGGAGCCGCAGCGGCGCTGGCTCAAGCACCATCGCGGGTGTCTACGGCACCACGAACAACCGCCTGAAGATGACCCTCGGCTCGTACCAGTACCGCAACATCGTGGTGCTGCCCGACCTTCAGGGTGACGTGAACAATATGGAACTCTCCTTCACCAGCGCCCCCTCATACCCCTACAACGACACCAACCACCTGCTGCAGGTGGGTTACACACTGGTTCCGAACGACACAGCCAGTTTCCGCCCCGTGGCCACGTTCAACGCACAGGACTATATGGTCAGCAACAACGTGACCCAGCGCACCGAGACCGTCGACTTCAGCGGCGTGCCATACGGCGCACGCATAGCCCTGCGCATACCAACTGGCGCAATATCATTTGAATGGTACATCGACGACATCGAGGTGCACGCCGTCCAGCAGTGCCCGCGTCCGCAGGCTGTCGCGGCAATGCACATCGGAGCCGACACCGCCGACCTATTTATCACCGACACCAACCCCGGCCAAACCTATAGTGTAGTCGTCGTTTCAGACGACGGCACAACCGCCACCACCACGACAGACACCCTCTTCACCCTTACCGGCCTTATGCCAGGCACCGAATACACCGTCAGTGTCAGCGCCATCTGTGACGACGGCAGTCTCACCGCCGAGGTCTCCTGCCAGTTCCGCACCGTTTGCACCCCGATGACATACGCCGACATTCCCTACCAGCTCGACTTCGAGGATGCCGAGATGGATTCCTGCTGGCGCTTCTACCGGGTGTATGCCGACGGCAGCCTGCACACCGACCAATACACCGTCTACATCTCCGAGGACGACGCCCTGCTTGCCGCAGCGCAGAGCGGCACCCACTCGCTCGTGCTGGCCTCGGGCTATAACACACCCACCTACTGGGTGCTGCCCGCCATCGACACTCTGGACGGCAAGCAGTTGGAGTTCGGCTACCGCACCGGCTGGGGCGCAAATGTCAGTTTCGTCTACCACCTCGACATCGGTGTCATGTCAGATCCGCTCGACCCATCCACCTTCCTTCTGCTCGACAGCATCACCACGGTTGTCGACACATACCAGACAAAACACCTTGAGTTCGACGGGCTGAACGGCGGCTACCTCGCCATAAGGGACATTAGCGATGGCGCTGTACACATCGACGACCTGACGGTCAGCGTCATAGTACCCCCAGTGCCACCCACCCCAACAGCACTGCAGCTGCTGGCTGTCGACAGCATTACGGCCACCATCGCGTGGCAGCCCGGCGGCGACGAGACCAGCTGGCAAATCGAGCTCTCCGGCGACACCGTCCAATACCTCCAACATTCAATCTCCAGCTATCAATCTTCTGTTCTCTACACCCTCACCGATCTTGCACCACTCACCACCTACAGCCTCCGTGTGGCCGCCGTCAGCGATAACGACAAGATCAGCGAATGGAGCCTGCCGCTCGAATTCACCACCCTCGACACCGTCCACGACAGCATCCCCGACGTTGGCATCTCAACTCTCTCCACTCTCCACTCACCTCTCCTCTACCCCAACCCCTCGCACGGCAGCGTCACCATCGAGGTCGGCGAACCCGCCGTCATCACCCTCTTCGACCTCACCGGACACATAGTCGACACCTTCCGTACCGAGAACCCACAGCTCCATATCGAGGGTCTCACTGCCGGTGCCTACTTCGTGCGAATCGTCACCTCGACCGGTGTCACTACAAGAAAATTGGTGGTAAAATAGGATTCCACACTATAGCTTTCGGAAAAAATTGCTAAATTTGCACCGCAAAACAACATCGAACAATAGGCTAATCATACAGAAAATGAAGAAAATACTCATTGCGATAATCGCACTGCTGCCATTGGCGGCGGCAGCACAGGACGCTGCCAAACTGCAAGCAAAGGCCGACAACGGCGACACCAAAGCCATGATTGAACTGTCCTACTGCTACGAAGCGGGACATGGCGTCGCTGTCGACTCCTCCAAGGCCCTTGCCTTGATACAGAAAGCCGTCGCCGCCGGCGATGCCGACGCCAAGGCCTCGCTCAGCTGGTACTATATATGGTACCCTCAGTTCAACCGCGACACCACGACGGCACTGCGTCTGGCACAGGAGTCCATGGCCGCCGGCTCGCCACAGGGCATGGCTCGCATGGCCATCTTCTATCAAGAAGGCGTCGGTGTGCAACGCAACTACGGCAAGGCGTGGAAGATGCTCGAAGAAGCCGCCGCCCGCGGTTCGAAGACCGCCATCGCCTCGCTCGCCCGCGGCTACCTCTACGGCGACGACAGCATCGACTACAACCCCGAAATGGCTCTCAAATACATCAAGCAGCTCGACGAGAACTGCCACACGCAGAAGTTCTCCCTCATGGCCATCTACCTCTTTTTGAAAGGCGACAAGAAAGCTGCCTGGAAAGCTGTCGAAAAAGGTGCTGCCATGGACAACCTCCAGGCCGCCTGCGACATGGCCTACAACCGCTTCATGGGCTGGGGTGTCAGTGAGGACGAGCATGCTGCCTTGCGCCACATCGAACAGCTGAAAGCCAAATACGGTGCCGACAACCACATCCTGCTCATGCTGGAATACCGATTCCGCTCCACTGCCGACGACACCACCCTGCGCGACAAAGACCGTTGCCGCCAGATACTGCTCACCGTGGGCGATGATGTATACTCCAACTACGACTATCTCGCCACCTCCTATCTCTACGGACATTTCACCGAGAAAGACTCCGCTCTGGCCGAACACTACTGGCGTCTCGGCCACGCCAAGGGCGACCTGCGCTCGACAGAGCAGCTGGCCATCCTGCTGCTCAACAGGGGACTCGTCGATTCAGCCCTCTACTATGCCAACTACGCCTACGACCGACAGGACGACCGCTCCGCCAACCTCCTCGCTCGCTGCTGGCTCTACGGACGTTTCAACGGACAGGAAGACCATCCGAAGGCCAAGCAGTACTACATCGAGTCGGCACGTCGCGGTAACCCCGAAGACCTAGTCATGGCCGGCAAGATATGTCTCTGGAACGGCGACACCGTCGAAGCCTTCCAGCACTTCGACCGTGCCATAGCCCTCGGCCACGTCGATGCATGGGTCAACAAGGCCTACACCTACATCGAGAGCGGCGACCCCAAGACCGGAGAGGCCCTGCTGAAGAAGGGCGCCAAGGCTGGCTCGAAGGAGTGCCTCATATCCCTTGGCAACCGTGCAGCCGACAACGAGAACTACAAGCAGGCCGCCAAATACTACGACCAGGCCGACTGTGGCGAAGGCTACTACAACCACGCCCGCCTCTATCTCTATGGAATGCTGGGCAATGGCGAGGAAGCCGATGCCATGCGTGGCGTCCAGCTGCTGCGCAAAGCCATATCTTTAGGCTATGACGATGCCTCCATGATGCTCGCCCAATGCTACCTCCAAGGCGTCGGTGTCCCCGAAATGCCCGACAGCACACGCATTATATATGAACAGCTGGCCGACGACTACAACTACGACGCCATGCTCCAGCTCGCCGTCTACCACGACCGCATGGGCGACTCCCTGCAGGCCATCGAGGCACTGCAACGCGCCGTCAACAGCGGCTCCGTACTCGCCATGCTCGCACTCGGCGAGAAATACATCGAAGGCGAATACCTCCCCGCCGACACCGCCCGCGGCGTCGCACTCTACCGCAAGGCTGCCGAGCTCGAACCCTTCCACACCGGCGTCCAGATTGCCATGGCCTCCATCTACCTTGAAGGCACCGGCTGCCCTGCCGACACCGCCGCCGCCATGCCCTACCTGCGCCGTGCCGCCGACGATGAAAGCGGATGGGCATGTGCACAACTGGGCGACATGTTCTACTATGGCCGCGGTGGTCTGGCGATGGATTACGACTCGGCCATGACATATTACTACAAAGCATCGGACCAGGACAACCCGCGCGGCGACTACATGGTTGGCGTGTACCAGGAGCGTCTCGGAAATATGGACGGCGCGCTGAGCTACTACGTCTCGGCCGCACGCAACGGCGACCGTGACGCCTACGTCGAGGTGGCTCGTGCCATACAGAACGGCAACGGCCTTGATGCCGACCCCGGACAGGCCTTCGAGATGGCCAAAAAAGCCGCCATCGAATGGCAGCACCCCGAAGGGCTGATGCTCCTCGGCTATGCCTACCTCACCGGCAGCGGCGTCGAGCAGGACACCCTGATGGGACTCGACTACACCGAGCAGGCCGCCAACCTCGGCTCGACGCAGGCCATGATGAACATGGCTTCCATCTACAACGTCGGCATGGGCGTCGAGCGCGACACACTGGCCATGGAGCAATGGCTCCAGAAGGCCGTCGACGCTGGCTCCGTGTCGGCCATGATGCGTCTGGCCAACACCTACCGCGAGGGTGAATTGCTGCCAAAGGACATGAAGCGCGCCGCCGAGCTCTACCAGATGGCCGCCGACCGTGGCAGCACCAACGCCATGTGCCGCCTGGGACTCTGCTATGAGGAAGGCGAAGGCGTGGTGCTCAACTCGCGCAAGGCGTTCAACCTCTACAGCAAGGCCGCCGACCGCGGTTCGGCATGGGGTATGCGCCTGGTAGCATTCTGCTATGCCGAAGGCCTGTATGTGAAAGAGGATGCCGAGCAGACCTTCCAGTGGATGAAGAGAGCCGCCGAGGCCGGCGACGTGCAGGCTTGCTATTTCACCGGTATGCTCTACTCGCAGGGCGAGGGTGTGAAGAAGAACAAGAAAGAGGCAAAGAAATGGCTCACCATCGCCGCCGAACACGGCATGGAGAGTGCCGTCGAAGCCCTGCAGCAACTCTAGCCGACAAAAAATATTTTGCCAGTTAGTTTTTTTATCGTACTTTTGCACCCGGTTTGGTCACCCTGCGAAGGGTGCCAAGAGGGAAGCAGGTGAGAGTCCTGCGCAGTCCCGCTGCTGTAAGTCCGACAGCTGCAACTCAACACTTTACGCCACTGTGTACCGCCATAGGCACATGGGAAGGCAGGGTTGCAGCGGACGAGCCAGAAGACCTGCCAAACCTAGAAGATCGGCTCCGCTTTCGAGGAAAAAGCACCCGGCGACACACGGTTTGGCAGTACGCTGTCACCGTTCCGCTCCGTTTTTTTCCACCACCGATTACGGCCCGCCGATATTGATATGAATATTAACTTTTAAAAAAGTATCAATATGGTAAAAAAACTACTGACATTAACAATGGGGCTGATGCTCGTCTTCGGTGCATCTGCCAACATCACATTCTCCGCTTCCGATGTCCAGTTCCGGACTGGCAGCAACTCGGCCGTGGTTGTTAAAGACTGGGACGACCACGATGCTCCGGCCACAACAGTCGACACTGTCGATGCCACCATCGCTTTCAGCGATATCCTCTACTGGGTTGGTAGCGGCTCGGACAGCGCAGTCTTCATCGTCAGCTATGCCGAGCCCGACACCGCTCTGGCATGGGGATTCCTTTTCAACAGCGGCACTACCATTCAGCAGATGGTCGATGCCATTGCTGCCGCCGACCCTCGTCTTACCATTGACGGCGAGCCTTCCTATAACGGCGACATTAACTACGTGACCGACAACGGCGACACCCTCGGTCTCTCCCCCGTCGACCCCGCTATTGGCTACAACTTCTGGTGGACAAACCTCAACGGCCTGAGCGTGGCCAGCCTGACAACTGCTCTGAACAATGGAGACGTGTTCAAGTATGGTGACTACAACTCGGCTGTTGGTTGGGATTTCCAGTTTGGCTTCTATATGCAGGAGGCTTGGCCTACACCTGTCACCCCCGTTACTCCTCCCACCACCGGCGAGACTCCCGAAGAGGCCATCATCGATGAGGAGGACATTCTCTATTGGGTTGGCTCTGGCTTGAACAAGGCCATCCTGGCCGTCAACTGGGCCGACACTGCCCTGGCTTGGGGCTACCGTTGGACCGGCACCAAGACCGTCAACGATATGCTCGGCGACATTGCTGTGACTGACCCGCGCTTCAACGTTGTGATGGGTGCTTGGGGTATTGACGATATTATCTTTGTAGAGAACGGCGACACCCTCAGAAAGGGCGAAGCTGGCTGGTGGGGCAGTACCAACAACGGCGTTACTGACGCTGGCGTTGGCCAGACCCTTTCCGACGGCGACTTGGAGAAGTGGGCTGTCAGCACTACCGGCGTGCTGGTGGACAGCACCTGGGTCGATGCCTACGGCGGATATTGGGACTACATCTATGTCTACCCGATGGAGATACACCCCGTAAGTGCACCTGCCGAGGCTCCTGAGAATGCCTATATCGATGCCGAGGACATCCTCTACTGGATTGGAGAAGGCGAGAACGAAGCCATCTTTGTTGTCAACTGGGCCACCAAAGCCTACGCCTGGGGCTACCGCTTCTCAACCGAGAGCGTCAGCCTGGCCGCTATGATGGACGACATTGCCGCTGCCGACGAGCGTTTTGCCTACACCATGAATGACGGATTCCTCGGCGACATCACCTATACCGATGGCACCGAGAACCTTGCAATCACGACTGGCAACTGGTGGGAGCACAGCATCAACAGTTTCTCCAGCGCCGGAATGGCATCCTACCTGCATGACGGTGACTTCAGCCGCTGGGCCGACCCCGCCGCCGGTGTCATCGTTGACAGTATCTATTGGCCTGCCTATAGCTATACTGAATATATCCGTGTCTACCCGATGCCCATCACGCCGGTGGAGCCGCCCTATGTGGCCGGTCCTTTCTGCGGCATTGCCGGCAGCGAGGGCTGCAATGCCGTTGCCGCCGACAGCAGCGCCATCGTGGCATGGGCAACAGCCTGCACCGTCGACCTCGGCCCGCAGAACATCAGCGTCGAGGGCTCTCCGCTGGTCTCCTACCGCACCGCCGATGAGGCCGTAGGTCCCTGCAACATGACCGACAACCTGAGCGTCGTCAGCCTGGGCGACGGCGGCTCGGCAACCCTCACCTTCGCACAGCCCATCGCCGACGGCCCCGGTCCCGACTTTGCCGTCTTCGAGAACTCGTGGGGCGACTACTTCCTTGAGCTCGCTTTCGTCGAGGTCAGCTCCGACGGAGAGCGCTTCGTCCGCTTCCCCGCCACCTCGCTCACACAGACCAACACGCAGGTTGTCAGCAGCGTCGACCCGACCTTCATCAACAACCTGGCCGGTAAGTTCCGCATGGGCTATGGCACTCCGTTCGACCTCAGCGAGCTGCGCGACAGCACCGGCATCGACCTTAACGCCATCACCCATGTGCGTGTTGTCGACGTTGTCGGCAGCATCGACCCGCAGTATGCCACCTACGACGCCTTCGGCCATATTGTCAACGACCCGTGGCCTACCGACAGCTACAGCGGTGGTTTCGACCTCGATGGCATTGGCGTTATCAATGTTGCCGGCAACGGCATCGACGATGTTGACGCCACAAGCATCAGCATCTATCCCAACCCGACCGCCGACCTGCTGAACATCAGCACCAACACCGCCGCCACCGCCGAGCTCTACGACTTCAGCGGCCGCCTGATGATGGAATTCGATGTCCGCAAATCCAACTCCACAATCGACATCAGCGCCCTGCCTGCCGGTGTCTACATGCTCCGCATGGCCGGTACCGTGCAGAAGGTTGTGAAGATGTAAACGTTATGCTCCGCAGGCACCCTGGCCTGTGAAAAAAAATGAAATTCGAAATTCATAATTCGGATTTCATTTTTTTTTGTATTTTTGCAGATTGAAACAACAATTGACTGAAACATGAAAAGAGTACTTATCATTTTGGGAATGATTGTATTATGCGGTGCGGCGCAAGCCCAGTATTTTCGTTATGTCAACGTCCCGGCATGGCAGGGGCCCAAACGTGCATGGATTGGCGGCGGTCTTGTGCAGCGTGTCGGTGTGCCTGATTTCGGCTCCTGGGGCAGCGATAAGGCCATCCACCCCGATGCTTTCGGCAGCCCGATGAACATGAACCTGGCATTGGGTCTCGACTTGGAGTCTGGCGAGGTTGGACTCACAACCGGCCCGTTTTTCCACTTCGATTTCTCGAAGGACGGATGGACGGCTGATTTCAGCACGGAACGCCCCGGCAACCTGAGTGCCCCAGTGAACGAGAATTTCATCTTCCGTTATGACATGACCTGTATGCACCTGTCCGGGACATTCGGATGGGGATTGTATTACCATTTCAGCGACAGGCTTGAGGTGGGCCTTGGCGCCGGTCTTTACCTGCTAGGCTCTCTCGGCACCAGCTACAGCTCCACATGCATCCGCAAGTCCAACAACGAGGTTGTCGAGAATTTCCAGGACGACCCATGGGAGTTCGGCGGTCCGACATCGAACCCGATGAACATAGGCATCGAGGGCAAGTTTGACGTGATGTTCTTCTATACCGAAGATATGTATGTCGGTCTGCAGGCACGTTACGATGCTTATCCCTTCTACTGCTCGCTCGACGATGTAAAGAACTTTGTTGGCCAGGAGCTTATCTGCTCGGACAACAACCGTCCCCGCATGGTGGCGATGCTCACGCTGGGGGCAAGGTGGTAAGACGATAAGTTATTAAAAACAAATGTTGAAAATCTAAAACACTAAAGATTATGAAAAAGATTGTTTTTATAGCTGTTATGCTTTCTTTCCTCGGTTCGGTAAGCTTTGCGCAGGAAGTGACGACCGCACGCAACACGAGGCTTGATGCCACGTTCAAGACCTTCTTCGGAGGCAATAATGCATCGGCACTTGTGGACAGCAATCTGGCCGAGACATACCGGTTGTACGGCACCCCGATGGCTACCGTCATCATTCAGCACCAAATCGACTACAACATCTTCCTCGCCTTCCTCAACGGCGACTCCCGCAAGCTGACCGAGTTCCCCGACAACAGCGCCAACCACAGCGCCGCCATTGCCGGTGACAACACCTCCATTGTTGGCAAGAAGGTACCCATCCTGCAGTTGATGGACTCGAATTTCGGCGAGATGTACCTGCCGCTGTTCGACAAGTTCAGCCAGAAGCCCTCCTTCGACGAGATACTTATGGCTATCAACAACTATGTCTACAGCAACGAATACAAGCTCTTTGGCGGCAGTTTCCTGTCCGACTTCCGCAGTCCCTTCGTGGCCTGTCAGCAGCGGCTGGCCGGTCTCGGCGAGGACGAGAAAGGCTCCACCCTTGTGGCCTACCAGATATGGCTTGCCGACATGATGTACTTCCGCCAGCTCATCAACTCGGCCGGCTTCGACCTCAAGAGCAAGTCCAACGAGAGACTGGCGCAGACCTTCAAGGCATACATGGACAGCGTGGAGCCTAAAGCCGAATGAGCAAAAGGCTGACGCTTGCGCTGCTGACGCTTGCCATAGCGTGTAATGTATTTGCTCAGCGTGTGACGCTCGACGCACGCCTGATTGAGGCGGAAAGTGGTCTGCCAATAAGCCCGATTCCTTGGCGGGTATCCATTGCCTGCGACGCTCTGGACACATTGCTCTCGTTTGAGACCGACAGCACGTGCCGCCTGCAAGTGGATTTACCTGCGGGGCGGTGTATAGTGTGGCCGTTCTCGTATCCTGAGATCTGTCTCGACCTGCGTGGCGACACATCGCTCAACTTGCAGGTTGTTTCTTCGCCGTACTACAGCGGAGGAAGATACTTCTACAACTCTCGACGCGTGAAGGACAGCACCCTGTGTGCCGAGGAGGCCGAACTGCTGGCGAACCTCAATGTCAAGGACACCGTCTGGCCTTATAAGCCCAACTACGCCTATCTGGCTGACCTGTACGAGGCCGACCTCTTCTATCCCCTGCCCCGCTGGCGCACATTCAGCAACGACACCGTGCTCAAGCACTTGAAATACTGCTACCGTAAAGACCCCAAGGAATACGAATACCTCTACTACAGCATCTGCCAGCTGGAGCACCGCATGAGTCTGCCGCACGACAGGCGTGTGCGTCCACCACGACAGCCCGACCGCAGCTGGTACCAGCCCATGCCCGAACTGAAAGAGGACTGGCAAGCCGACAGCATGACTTGCTACGGCTGCCGCTATGAGATGGCCCGTATGCACAACCGCTTCGACTCGAAAGTCTTCGGTCCTATGGACGAGTGGAGCCTCGTCTATCCACGCCCAAAGCACCGCGTGGTGCGGTTGAGCATGGAGGGTGGGTTGAGCACACCGAATACCATGCGCATCGAGGATGGACGCTACTACTACCGCCAGCGCGACTACACCTTTGAGCGCGGCGACAAGCCCTGCCTCGACCGCAGCCTTGACTTCGACCTTACAGCCGAGGAACTTGACACGATAGCGATGTACCTCGCCGTCTTCGACACCATTGCCAGTGGCAGTGTGCTTGGTCCCGGCCCCTACATCGACGGCGCGACATTCCACCTCGAAATTGCCGACACCGACGGCTACCGCGATTACTATTTCTACCACCCCGGCATGGTGGCGGCCATGGCACCACTCGACTCCTACCTCGACAGCCTATGGGGTAGGCACGTCTGCTGGGTTACGTTCCGGCTGGTCGACGATGAAACCGGCGAAGAGACCTCACTTGTTCGCACCACACTGAAGGGCAAACACTGGTTCGATGCCACCAGTCCGCACTGGTATGGCAAAACCCGCATGGCCATGCCCAAAGGCCGCTACACCCTCCGCATATGGTCGGAGCGTGGCCGATGGCGCACCGAATACAAGACCGTCGTGCTGCACCTCGACGTGCTGGGCGACACGGACCTCGGCGATATCCGCCTGCACCGCCGCAAATAATTTTTCATCACACATAAGAATTATTTCGTATTTTTGTAGTCGCTACCACCGAGGTGTTGGCGGTGCAACGCATTGTAGTGTTGCACATTAACGATGACAACAGGACTATAAAACAAGTATAATAATGAAAAAGATTCTTATTGTAGGTGCCGGCGGCCAGATTGGCAGCGAGCTGACACGAAATTTAAGAGACATCTATGGCGACAACAACGTCGTCTGCAGTGACCTCCGTCCCCTCAAGGGCGACCCCTACGAGCGTGGTCCCGTCGAGCGCATCGACAGCACGCAGATAATGCAGATTGCCACTGCCGTCAAGCA
>JAEEGL013573994.1_pt1 | contig 12843 bp, 9 predicted proteins | sample 9134231 | NCBI WGS metagenome assembly JAEEGL01 (sample SAMN16246548, study PRJNA631951) | gut metagenome | biome: gut microbiome; feature: rumen; material: fiber-attached | host: Bos | place: Iran: Karaj | collected 2018-10
CTGCCTTCCGAAATTGATCTTTTCAAGCCATGTACAGCCTGCGAACATGCCATCCGCTGTCTTTACAACATCCATATCAAGGCCTTCGATATCAAACTTCTTAAGTTCCGGGAAGTTCTTAAACATGTAAGAGGTATCGGTAATGCCGCTTGCAATGACCTTTACACCCTTTATCTTTTTAAGATAGTCATTCCATGGAGACAAGTCTCCGTTCTTGTCATAATTGCCCTCTCCGACAATGGCAAGACCACCGGTCTCGTTTAAAACCCACTCAAGCGAACCTGATGTACCGCTTGCGATATCATTCTTGGAATGAATAAGCTTACCGTCAGCGTCTATACTGAAATACAGTTCTTTTGCCGGATCCTGAGGATATAGTTCGTTATAAAGAGAATCCGACGCATGGGTAATATATGTAACTACCTTATTTGAGTCATACTTTCCTACAAATGTGGCATATTCCGACCAGGGCAAAGTAACGATATCTATAAGGCCTTTTCCGTCTGCATTGCCCTCTATGATACTGATGGTATTTTCATCATAACGAAGGATGATCTGTGCATGCTGCCAGTAATTTGCTCCCTGATACCATGCATAGTCACCGGTGCGGATGTTCTGCTTTTTAAATGCCGCATATGTAGGCGCAACATTCGTGATCACCGGGGTATGAGTATACCTTGAAGTTGCAATGTCTCCGAATAAAAATGAATAAACTGCGTTGGCATATATGAAACATGTCCAGCCGCCGTGCTTCGTTTTCTTTCCCGCCGCGTTGTAATAGTAGATATAAAACATATCGTCCCTGTCGGCGACTGCGCGGCTTCCAAGGGGAGCCACCACTTCACTTCCGTTTTTATCATAGATCCCTATGTGACCGGCGAGAACTGTATAAAGCTTATCCTTCATCGCGGAAGAAATGCCCCACTCATCAAACCGTGCCTTTGCAGTCTTTGAATCCGTAATGACTTCACAGGCGGAGGAATAATCGTACTCTATGGGCATGAAAGGCCCGTCCACTTCTTCCTCGTATTCATCCACGAGATAATCAACGGGTTCGAAATCTTCTTCCGAATAGTCCTCTACTACATTCTCCGACACCGATCCGATATCGCTGTCTTCATATGAAAAATCTTCAAAAAAGGGTGAGTTACCTGACACATCACTTGCGAAGGCAGGCTCCGCAAGCGATGCGATGATCAGAATTACCGATAAAAACAGACATATTGATCTTGTGAAACGCAATTTAAACATCTATTACCTCAATGATCAGAAGGGAAGCTCTTCATCATCCTCTTCCGTATCTTCATCTTCTTTGCCAAGAAGATCCGTGCGGATAAGATCCGCCATATATTCCCCGAGAGAGATATTCATGATCTTTAACTCCTCGTCCAGGGCTTTCGCACAATCCTTTGGAAGTGTGAAAGTATAGGTTTTACCGTTCTGAGCCTTGTCAGTAACTGAAGAACGGTGCTTTGCAACATTTTCTTTATGTTGCTTCTCCTTATCCTCCGTTATGCCTGCAAGCCAGTCCTCGGCATCCTTGGGATCCTTAAATCCTTTGTACATGTTGGGAGCGCCCTTTATATACTCGGAGCATTCCTCCCATGTTGCCACTAAAACGTCCGGATCTTTTCGCCCGTCCGTGAAATGGATCGCATAGACCTTGTTCTTTCCGGCCATTTTATTCTTCCTTTCCGAACATCACGGGAATGTATCTTTCAACACACTTGCCCCAGAATACCATGTCGTGGATTCCGGTGGATTCGTCATAGGTGTGAGGGACTTCGTTCTCAACAAGGAATTTGTGGAAGGCGCGGTTGTTCTCGATGAGGAAATCCTCCGTTCCGCAGGCCATGATGATCTGAGGGAATTCCTTGCCCTCTTTTTTTAACTTCTTAACAAGAAACTCCGGATTGTTCTCACTTTCAGCAAGCTTTGAAGGCTCTCCGAAGCACTCCCTGTAATACTCGTAATTTGCCACTTCGTTACCTTCGCCCTCTTTCATCTTAGCAACCTCATTATGGATGAGTGCGGAAGAAAGGGCTGCTGCCTTACCGAATACCTCGGGATATTTAAGAGCCGTGTGAAGAGCACCGAAACCGCCCATGGAAAGTCCCATTACAAAGGTCTCGTCCTTGTCCTTTGCAAGATTGAAGGTCTTCTGCATATAGCGGGGAAGCTCCTCTCCAAGGAACTTTGCGTAAGCATGTCCCGAAGAAAGTCCGTCAAGCCAGAAGCCGTTCTCGCCGCTTGGACATACGACAGCTACATTGTATTTATCGCAAAGCCACTCGGGAACCCAGTTCTCTCCGTCTCCCGTATATCCGTGAAGAAGAAAAAGAGTCTTTGTTTTTTCCGGACGCTCAGCCATCATTTCCGGAGGCATCTGTCTTTCATCGTAGGGAAGATAGATCTTTACGGTGGTAGGTCTGTTAAGACAGTTTGAATAAAAACGATAAGTTATATTTGCCATGTTGTTTCTCCTTGTGTTATGTAAACCATTTACGAATTATGTAAACCGTTCTGTATTGTTATTTTGACTTATTGAACAACTCCTCTTTTAAATGCCGCGGGACATTTATGCGCTGTGAAAGGCCCGTACTGACAAGCCTTGCACTTAAAGCAGGGTGTGTACTCGCCGCCTTCAAGAACAGCTTTGGGGAAAGCGGGATCCGCAAGGATAGCCCTGGCAAGATCCACCGTATCGCATAAGTCGTTCTCTATGAGATATTTTATATCATCGGGGGTGAAAAGTGAATTCACGCATGATACGGGAACCCGACCCTTGAAGTGCTCGTGGAACTTAACTCCCAGTGCACAGATGGTATTGTATTTATCCGTTGCAAAATCCGAAGCCTTTGCGATCTCTCCCATTCCGTGGGAAACCTGAAGGTAATCGCAGCCGGCCTTTACATATTCTTCCGCAACAAGAATGCAATCCTCAAGATCCGGATCCGCACCTACGGTCCTTATGGAAATAAGGAAATCATCTCCGCATTCCTTTCTTATGTCACGGATGATATTTGCGCCGAAACGAGCCCTGTTTTCAACACTTCCGCCGTACTCGTCATCACGCTTGTTCACGTTCTTTGTAACAAACTGGTTTATGAGATATCCGTGACAGCCGTGAAGCTGAATTCCGTCATATCCTGCATCCTTTGCACGTAAAGCCGCATCGACGAAGCTTCTTTCCATGTCCTTGATTTCGCATATCGTCATAGCCCTTGCAACGGTTCCGTGCCAGTTGGTATGTTCGGAAGGGCCAATGGCTGGTCCGCACTCGGGATTTGCCCCCACACCTACATGGTTTAACTGAATTATCACAGGCGTATCATATTCATGACATGCCTCGGTTATCTCTCTCTGACCGGGAATCTGGGAATCCTCCCAAAGTCCCATGTGATTCTTTCCGAAGCGTCCGCCGGGGGTTACCGCAGTAGCCTCCACAACTATAAGTCCTGCGCCCCCCATTGCGCGTTCCTTATAATGCTCAATATGCTTTGACGTCGCCTTTCCGTCCTCCCCCGCATAATCAAATTTGACCGTGGGTGCAAAGGTTATCCTGTTTTTCAGCACGGTCTTATTGATCGTAATGGGATCTGTAACAAATGCCATTCTCTTAAATACCTCCTCCTATTTTTGCAAAATGAACAGGATCACATCAAGTAACAGTTCATTCTCCTTAACAACTATGGCTATATTCTTCTTTGCCCTGCTAAGTCCGTGAAAAAGGGTCCTTACCCTGTGATCGTCGGAATTTTGCTCGGATAAAGAAGAAACGCTCCTTAAATTTCCTTCCCCGTCGCAGGTAAAGGAATCGTCCACCAGCATGACAACTTTGTCGAATTCCTTGCAGGTAGCTTCCAAAGCATCGATCTCATACTCTCCTCCGTTTTCACCGGATGCAGGATCGATGGACTTGTCCCTTATATAAACAAAGCCTTCCTGCTCCATTGCTTCGATAAGTATCGCCGCTTCACTATCGTCGTTTGCATAGCTTACAAAAACCGAAGGATAGTCATGCCTTATATTCTTCTTCCTGAAGGCCATGAGACAGCTTATGAAAGAAGAAAGCTCGCTGTTTAACCTTATCTTGTTTGTAAGGCGGTAACCCGTGAAGCCCTCTAAGCCTTCGATGAGTTCCGCGCCATAGCCTTCTCTTTCTTCTTTCGCTATGGCATCTTCCCGGTCGTATGAAAAGATCACCGGAGCCTGCCACTTATCCGAAAGCGCCATGATCTTATAAAGGGCCTTTTTATCGATTCGGTGCCCCTCATCCACAAGGATCACCTTATATTCATCCGCAATTTCCACTGCGTTATCATCTTCGCAATAATAAAAATCTATGCGTTTAAGCCTCTCATCCAGCTCCTCAAGCCCCTTTAAATGGTAACCGAAATGAAGAACACAGACTTTGTCCCCCCGGGACAGACGCATGGCAAGATCATATAAAAGAAGGGTCTTTCCCGTTCCCGGAAGTCCCGTGAAACCGCAGGGCCTGGGGGCCATGCCGGTCTCGCTTCTTTTTATGTGCTTAAGGATCTGCTTCTCGATATCCTTCTGCTGGGAGGTAAGAAAATACTCTCCGCGGAGGAACCTTCCCGGATCCGTAAGGGGCGAGATGAGGTAATTATCCTCCTTGAACAGGTCCTCGATATCCCCTTTATAACATGCTCCCTGCTCACCGATGGTGACGGCAAGTTCGTCAAAATCCGTATCTACAAGCTTTCCGGAATTTGAAAGTCTCACCAGCCGGTCGTTGTTGCTGACATAGGTGTAGAAATGCATGTCGAGCCCAAGGGTCGAGAGATAATAACGGTTCTGAAGGAGCTGGTTTCTGATGACCTCGTCACCGACATTTCCGCTCTTTAACTCAATGTTTACGATGGAGTTGTCGCAGACCCTTATAAGGTCAAATTCCTTTCCAAGCTTGGGCATGGTAAAAGAATAAAAAAACTCAAGGTCGGGGGTCTTTGAAAAGGTGCGGCACAGATTGTCCGTAAAGGCCTTCAGTCCTTCCGTCTCCCACTCCTTGATCTTTAAAAAACGGCTTCTTTTTGACATCTGCCGTTCAAGTTTCATAAGCCTCTCGGGATCTTTTATTCTTGTCAATGCATAGATATTTACGGGCTTCATCGATACCTTCCTAAGCAAGAGGATAAATCTTTTTTATTATACACTATTTAACCCTTAAGGCGTCGGAATTATTCTTATAATTTTATAAAAAAACTCCGACCGTTTTACCGGCCGGAGCTGTCTTTATTTATCAGTCTATCTTAAAGAAATCGAGGTCTTCGCTTAAGGTATGGGACAGTCTCTTAAGTTCCTGAGCCGTTTCCGCAAGGTCAACCGTTGCTTCGTTTAAGTTGTGCATCGCTTCGTTGGTGGTTTCTGCCGAAGCTGCGTTTTCTTCGGAGATCGCCGAAAGGTTGGTCATAAGATCAACCAGCTGCTCGCCTGCCTTACCGGAGGCTTCTGCCTGCTTAAGTACTTCACTTACCTCTCCGCTTGTGAACCTTATGCCTTCGCTCACATCCGTGAACTTCTGCTGAGTCTCGTCCACTTTCTTCTTCTGGTCCTCGATCATGGCCGTAACTTCGCCGATGGTCTCAACCGTCTGCTTGGATTCCTCCGAAAGCATTGTGATGATACCCTCGATGATTCCTGCGGAGGTATTTGTCTGCTCGGCAAGCTTTGAGATCTCGCTTGCAACAACGGCAAAGCCTCTTCCTGCCTCTCCCGCTCTGGCTGCCTCTATGGAAGCGTTGAGGGAAAGAAGGTTCGTCTGGGAGGCGATGGATGCGATGAGGTCAACCGCCTCGGCAATCTTTTCAACGGATTCATCCGTCTTTCTTACCTGAGCGGCAATACCTTCGAATGCTGCGGTAGTCTTATCGCTTGATACGATAAGAGAATCCATGATGGCCGAAGCTTCGCTTTCTTTTTCGCTCATTGTGATCGAAGTATCCGAAAGACTGTTGACGCTTTCGATGATGTCGTTGATGTTTCCGCGCATGTTGAGGATCTTCTGTGAAGAATCTTCAATATCGTTAGCCTGCTCGCCTGCACCCTTTGTGATCTCGGAAATGGTGGAATTGATGTCTCCCGCCACATCCTTTGTTCTTGATGCGTTCATTTCAAGGGTATTTCCCGACTCGGCAAGGACTCTTGTAACATCCTTTAAGTTAACGATGGTGCCCTCAAGGTTGTCCATAAATCCGTTAAGGCTTTCGGAGAACTCGGCAAACTCATCGTTTCCCGAATGGTCGGCACGAACGGATACATTACCCGCTGCGATCTTCTCAAGAGCATCCTTAAAGGACTTAACGCTCTTTGTTATGCTGCGGCTTACGATAACAACGATTATTGCAAGAACCGCTACAGCTATAACAAGAACAAGGGCAATGACGATGGATACACTCTTTAATACCTTTTCCATATCCGCATTGGCGGAGTTCTGAATGGAAGCGCAGATCTCTGTGAGAGCTGAGTTGATCACTTCGTTTTCAGCCTTTATGACAAGCATTCTTTCGTCTGCTGCCTTTAACTGCTCGAAGAGGTCCTTCTTAACCGCCAGCTTCTCTAAGGAGATCTCTGCAAGTGCGGGGTCTGTGGTGTACTTGGGAATGTTTGTTTCAAGATCTGCAATAAGTGCATCGATCTTTGCAACATCCGCGGATACATCCTTACCCTCTACTACCAGTTTGCTGTAATCTTTTACATATCCATCCAGGGTGTCGAGATTACTTGCGAATCCGTAAACGCCTGAAATGAATCCACCGTATTTATATACAAATGTATCTTCTGTCTTTTCAAAGTAAATGTTGTAATGAAGGTTCGGATATTTCTCAAGATCGTAGTCAACGACCGTAAGTCCGGAGGAAACCTCTTCCCAGGTTTCATTTGCTTCATTGAACTTACCTGTGATCTTTATCGCAAGTCCGCCGTTAAACTCAGCTATTTCTCCGGCTGCAAGTCCGTCACCGGAAAGCTGGAGCTGATCGACCTTGGAAAGATCGATGACCTGCTCTTCCACACCGTCTGAAATGGTGATATCAGTAATGTAGTAATTCTTGTCATATGTGAAGGTTCCGCCTACACGGAAACCGAGGCTGTTTCTTTTTCCTACCAAAGGAAGCTCTCTGTCATAAACCAGCTTTGTGTACTCCTGACCGTCTATGGTCACATCCTCGCCGTCAACACCCATTACCACATCGATCCACTTTATTTCAACCCAATCATTGTTGTTTACAAGATTTGAGAAGCTCTCCCTTAACTCGTTACTTGCTTCGTTGAACTGCTTGTAAAGCCCGGATCCGGGTTCGAAGCCACGGGTATTATGGATACTTAAGATATCCTCATAATTGGTAATGTCTTTTGTTACGTTTTCTGTGATGGTTGCGATCGAAGAAGCATAGGATGCATCGCTTACAGACTTAAGCTTTGCGGTATCCTCGTTCATGGAATTAAGATTTTCCAGAGTCGCATCGATGTAACTTTGATCCACATAGTACTGATAAAGCGCATCGTTGGCCAGATTCTGAGACTGCTTTACAGTGATATCGTTTACAAGAGAAACCATCTCACTGATCTTTGAATTTCTTGAGATTGAGCTCATGCCCACAAGTCCGATGAAAACTGCGGCAATGACACCCAGAGCACCCGTTACCAGAAATTTTCCTCTGACGGTGCTGAAGAAGGATCCTTTCCTGTTTGAACCTTTTTTACTCATACTTTTACTCCCTATGGCTGTGCGTGATTGTTTGTTCTTCCCCAACTCCCAAGTCACTTCTCATATCCATAAGAATAACGATGCTTATCTGCGCCCTTTCGGACGCAGTTATTCCAGCACCGACTGATATCATTATACAGTATGAATCATTCCAAACCACTCATTTTTTTGTTTTCGGACTTGTCAATAAACGACCACTCTGTTCTTATTTTCTGCTTACATAATCCGCAAGAAGGGCATAGGTACTCTTTATCGCATCCATGTGAGTACGCTCATATCCGTGGCTTGCGCGGGTGCCGGGTCCGATGGCACCGTGGCGGATATCGAAGCCTGCGGTAAGTGCGGGATCCGCATCGGTTCCGTAATGAGGTGTGAAGATATCAAGCACATAGTCCGCGCCCGCATTCTTTGCGCTGGCCTCAAGTTCGTGAGTCATGTCAAGATTGTAAGGGAAACGGGAATCCTTGCAGAAAATGGAAACCTTTCTCTCATCGCTGGTCTGCTCGGGTCCGATGCAGGCGATATCAACCGCAAGGAAATCCTTAACATCCGAAGGAATTAAGGATCCGCCGTGTCCGATCTCCTCGTAGAAGGAAATGTAGATGTAAAGCTTTCTTCCAAGCTTCACCTTCTCGTCCCTGATATCGTGCAAAAGCTCCATAAGAACCGCTACCAGAGCCTTATCGTCAACAAAATGGGACTTGATATATCCGTTTGAAACAACAAACCTGGGCTCGATAGCCACATAATCTCCTATCTCGATGCCAAGCTTTCGTACATCCTCGGCGCTCTTAACATCCTCATCAAGAACAACAAAGGAATTCACATCGAAATTGGCAACTTCCTTATCAAGTTCGTCCTCCGTAACGTGCACGGATGCGTTCTTTCTCTGGACACAGCCTGTATAGACCTTGCCATCCCTTGTGTAAACGCGGACATTTTCGCGCTCGGTGTGATAAGCGTAAAGACCGCCCACTTTGCATACCTTTATGGTTCCGTCGGAATTGATGTGACGCACCATAAGGCCGATGGTATCGCCGTGAGCCGTAACAAGAAGGGGATTTCCCTTGCCGCCGGCTTCAACGATGAGTCCGCCCTTGTGAAGGGCCGTCGTCTTAAAACCGAGTTTCTTTATTTCAGTGTCCAGGTAGTCCTGAAGGGCGTGATACTGCCCGGTTACGGAATCGATGGACATCTCCTTTTCAAGCTCTTTTAAGTATCTTTTTTCGTTCATTTTGTTTTTCATGCTTACTGTCTCCTCGTTTGCGGTTTCTTCTTCCGATCCGCTTTACATATAATAATACTTTAGATTGTCAGAAAAAAGAAGGTTAATTATAATAAAAAGAGTACAAAAACGAAAGAGGGTTATCATGAAGGATTTTCTTTACCGCTACAAAGCGATCTTTATCACCGTGGGAGTGCTGGCAGTCCTGAGTTTAGCCGGCATTCTTGCATGTTTCGGGCTGTCGAAGGCTCAGGAAAAAAGCTGCGAGACCAAGGCCAAAGCCCTGGAAAGCTTTCCCATCGAGATAGGTGAGTTTTCAAAGAAAGCGGCTGACAATGCCATTGCCGAGGCAGAAGAAAAAGCCCGCATAGAGGCTGAAAGGAAGGCCGCCGAAGAGGCAAAGCGCAAGGCCGAGGAGGAAGCTGCCCGCAAGGCAAAAGAAGAAGCCGAGAAAAAAGCCGCTGAGGAAAAAGCGGCCAAAGAAGCTGCCGAAAAAGCTGCCGAAGAAGAACGCTTAAGAAAGGAAGCCGAGGAAAAGGCGGAAGCCGAAAGAAAGGCTGAGGAAGCCTCATGGGTTGACGAGTCCGCGCCCGTTTTCCTTTACTGGAGAGGCACTCCCACCCTTAAAGTTGGCGACACCTTCGACGTTCATAAATATATAGGATACGCAGATGACATGGATCGTGATGTTGATCTTAATGTTGAGGGATCCGTTGATACCGCTACGGAAGGCACCTATGCCTTAAAGATCACCATCACCGACGATACCGGAAAGTCGACCTCCAAAGACATGGAAGTCCGCATCATCGCCGACAGCGGCGGTGGCGGTGGCGGCGGTGGAGAACCTGCCAACAAGGAGCAGTTCACCGATTTCAGAAACAACTACAAGACCGACGAAACCTATGTCGGCATAGACGTTTCCAGATGGCAGACAGATATCGACTTTGAAAAGATCAAGGCCGCAGGCTGCGAGTTTCTTTATATCAGACTTGGCGGATACGACAGCGGCGAGTTCTTTACGGATAAATACTGGGATCAGAACATCAAAGGCGTCAACTCCGCAGGCCTTATGAAGGGCATCTACTGGTACGGTGAGGAAAGCAGCCTCGAAGAGGTTCAGGCAAGTGTTAAGTATCTTATGAAGGTCCTTGACGGTGAGAAGCTCGACTTCCCCATCGCCTACGACTGGGAGGATTACCGCAATTTCGAAACTCACCACATGAACCTTCACGATCTGAATCAGCGCTACGATGATTTTGAAAAAGAAATAGAAAAATACGGCTATACCGCCTGCCTCTATGGCAGCAAAAACGCCCAGAACACCATCTGGACAAAGAAAAAGAAGAATCCCGTATGGCTTGCCCACTATAATTCCTACACCACCTACGAAGGGGATTATTTCATGTGGCAGCATTCAAATACGGGCCGTATTGACGGCATTAACGGGGATGTTGATCTGGATGTCTTCTACCCTGCCAGACTAAACAGTCAATAAAGTTTAAATTTTTTTTCATAAATGTCACCTTTACGTTATCTCAGTCATATTTAGAGTGTAAGGCCATTCGCGAAGACCTGTTGTACACTTTAAGGAGGACAACAAATGAACCAAAAAGAAAGGAATGAGGATTTAGAGCGCGCCATCGATGCCTACAGCAGCATGCTCTATAAAATATGCTTCGTTATCCTGAAAAATGAACAGGATACGATGGATGTTTTGCAGGAGACTTATCTGGCGTACATGACCAAGCGCCCCTATTTTCATTCCGAAGAGCATAAGAAAGCTTGGCTTATCAAGGTATCACAGAACAAATGCAGAGAATTCTTAAGATTCCACAAGAAACACGCTTCGATCCCTCTTGAAGAGGTGGAGGAAAGCATCGGGATCACAAACGGATTCGGTATTGAAGACAGAGAAAAGCTTAATCTTATTTGGAACCTTAACGTGAAGTTAAAAAGTGTGGTGATCCTCTACTATGTTGAAGGCTATTCCGTAAAGGAAGTCGCAAAGCTCTTAAACATTTCAGAGGTTGCCGTAAAGAAACGCCTGCAGAGAGCAAGAGAGATCTTAAACAAGCTCGGCAGGGAGTATGACGGAGGTATCATTTATGAATAGGAACGATTTTGATCAGGATCTCTTCTCCAATATCGAGATCTCAGACAACGCAAAAAGAAATTTATATACCAATTGTAAAAGAGGAAAAAGAGCAGGTGACTTAAGATTCAGATATGCCACCGCATTAACCGCACTTATCGGCGGTCTTGCATTCGGCTGCACCGGAATCGGCACTTTTGCTTATTACCAGAGCGTACAGACACGTCTTGCCAACATGTCCTCTGAGGAAGTTACTGCTTATGCAGAGGATCTTTCCAATGACCATGGCGTAACTATCGACGAGTCTTACAGCAGAAAGCTTACAAACGAGGAAACCTTAAAGGTTGCCGAGCTTGAAAAAAAGTACTACGCAGAGAACGAATTCCCCGCAGAAGATGTAAAGAGAGTCGCTTCTCTCTCCGACTGGGACGGCAAGTCAGTCTGCTATGTTGAAGAAGATCACAAGCTTCACTTGCCCGATGAGATGACAGACGACCAGCTTCTTGCATTTATCGATTATAACGTTAAGAAGGACTATGTACTGGCTCAGGAAAATGAAACCGATAACGACACAGCTTCTCCTTACGTTGACATTGATGCGGAGAATGTTTCTCAGGATCAGCTTGAGGACCTTGCACGTGCAGCCATTAAGTATCTTTTAAACGAAGATGTTCCTCAGGGCTTTGAGGCAAACTTCAAAGCATTTAAGCCTTCGGCAGCAGATCCCGCAGTGGGCACGGCACATGACTTCTACACCGTTGAGTTCAGCGAAACGAATGACTCTTCCTACAGAACCTACTATTATGCATGCTTCAACATGGACGATCTTTCATTAAGATGTGCAGGCGTCGACGGACGTGAGTTCTGGGCTAAGCTTGAAAGCTTCACCGACGAAGAAGCAGAAGCAATATTCCAGGCAAACAAAGCAAATATCCTTGCCGAGATCAAAGACCTCTACGGATACAGCAATCCCGATGAAGAGTGGCACGAAGTATATCACTCATACGATGATTACGGCGATGCAAGAGAGATCCACTACGATATCCTCTTCGGCGATATAGAAGTTGAAGTAATGTGGGAGGTTGGCAACAAAAAGATCTATTCCGTCGGATTCTACAATATCAACGATATAGGAGGATTCCACGACGAGATAGAGGAATAAAAATCGTCATATAACAATCCAATACCAACATACATAACCCAACATAAACTTTTTCTCAATACAACATCCTAACGAAAGCCCCCGGTGCCTGCTGCATCGGGGGTTTTCATATTTATCTCTATACTATTTTCTTGCCCTTACAACCAGAAAATCGGGTTTATGGAACAGGTCTGCATGTTCGGGATATTTCTTTAACAGTTCTTCCGTGGGCTTGGGCTCCACCATTTTCTCTATGATAAAGCCTGCATCCGCCAGGGAATTGACTACCGTTGAGAAGGTCCTGTGGTACTTCTTTACGCCTTCCACAAACCATGTGGACTCCCTCTCACCTTCCACCCCGTAGTTTGCAAGGTTTACATAAAGTTTATTTCCGTTCTCGTCCCTGGTCCAGCGGGGAAATCCGTCGGAGTAGCATGTGTTTAGGGGATTCTCCTGTGAAAAAACAAAAAGTCCGCCGGGATTTAACAGTGCATATATCTTCTTTAAAACTCCCGCAAAATCGTCCACGTAATGAAAAGCCAGAGAACTGATCACCAGATCGAACTTCTCGGTTATCACGTCAAGATCCTCCATGGGCATGCGGATATATTCGATCTTAGGGTCCGCGTTTTCTTTTTGCGCTATTTCCAGCA
>JAEEGL015735014.1_pt1 | contig 12843 bp, 11 predicted proteins | sample 9134231 | NCBI WGS metagenome assembly JAEEGL01 (sample SAMN16246548, study PRJNA631951) | gut metagenome | biome: gut microbiome; feature: rumen; material: fiber-attached | host: Bos | place: Iran: Karaj | collected 2018-10
CGAATAATGCACAGATAATCTTCACAACACATAACACAGAGCTGATGAACGAAACACTTATTAGAAAAGACCAGATTTACTTCGTGGATAAAAAGCAAAGTGACGGTTCATCAGAACTGTACACAATAAGCGACTTTGCGACAAAAACGAATGATAATATCCGCAAGGGATATCTACTTGGAAAGTATGGTGCTATCCCGAATGTTGAAATTGAGGAGGTGGAATGATGCCACGTCCTACCAGAAAAACAAAGCCTCTGATTTACGTGTTCAATGAAGGTGAAAGCGAGCAAGCCTATACTGAATTCCTAAAAAAGACTTTTTCAGATTATGCCGTAATCAAGTATCCAAAATCCACTGGTTTATTTGAGGAAGCTCGTGACAAATTCAATAAAGACAAAAAATATCGGGATAGTGCAGAGGTCACCGATGAAATTTGGTTTTTCTTTGACGTTGAAAAAGATGAGAAATCCAAATGGGAAGCAAGGTATCAAATCATAAAGCAGCTTAGGAAACTTCGGAAAAAGTCAGAAATCCGCATTAGATTACTCATGACAACTGCATGTATCGAATACTGGCTGATGCTCCACTTTAAAAAATACGCACCGGATATTGTGTCACCGGCGGATAAACAGAGGGTTCTACATGAAGTACAGAGTCGTGTAAAGACCTACGAAAAAGGAGATTATCCATCCACCGCACAAATTGCTGAAAAATATCTGGATGCAGTCGCAAATGCGAAATCGGTTCTTGATGATTTACTTCAGGAAGGACTTCCTGAAATAGACGATACAGACACACGGAACAGGTGGCTGTACTCATGTAGTAAAACTTTCTCAACGGCTTTTGAAGCTATTGAATTCCTTGAAACTCTGAAAAACTGATAAGAGATCGATATTCATTAAGAACCCATGCAAAAGAATGTATTAGTCATTATAGGTGGTGCATATGTCTAAAATCCTTATTATTACATGTTCGTATGATAAAACAGTGGATTACATTATGAAAAAATTCAATCATAAAGCAGATTTTTTTCGTTTCAATGTAGATCTATTTTCAGAATATAAGGTTACTATATCTGCGGTAAACTGGGAAATAACACATGGTAATGATACTATTTCCAAAGAGAGAACAACAAGTATTTATTACCGTAAGCCGGCTTTTCCTGACACAAGTGAGTTTGATATTGAATATAGACGAATGATAAACAGCTATATTCTAACGATAATAGATGGATTAACTAATAGCTTCGATGGAGTAGTATTATCAAAGCCATATCTATTAAGAAGAGCTGAAAATAAGGTCTATCAATTGGTATATGCACAGAAACACTCTATTTTGATGCCTGAGTCTTTTGTGGGGAATAACAATCATTGGGAACACCTTGGTAAACCCAGAATTATAAAGCCATTATCCGTAGGGAAAATAGCAACTTCTTCCGGAATAAGTATAATTCAAACAAATCTCATGCATGATGAGGACTGCTATGATAGTATAGAATTAACCCCCGTATATATCCAGAATTATGTTCAAAAAAGTTACGAGGTGAGAGTAACTGTCATTGATGATAATTTTTTTGCAGTGAAAATTATATCTGATAATTCAGTTGATTGGCGAAATGGTAATAATCAGTACGAATTAATTGATATTCCAGAGGACATTAAAGAGTGCATTCAAAAGATGATGAAGGACTTTCAACTCCGATTCGGTGCGATTGATTACATAGTTGGTGAAGACGGAAAGTGGTACTTTCTTGAAATAAACCCTAATGGGCAATGGCAGTGGCTCGAAAGTATTCTAAATCTTTCTATCTCTGATTGCATCATGAGAGTTTTAATTGGAGGGAATACATGAAAGAAAAAATAATCAACTTTTTACTATGGCTCTGGTCGTTGTCGCCTATCCTTTCATTTACAAAAGATGACAATTACGGAGAATTGACAATAAACTCCGGCTCGTCAGTAAGGTCACAACTCCGAGAATGGCGTCTTAGCGTTTTGCAAATCATGCTTGGCGCACACAAACTATATGTGTTATCAGTATATAGAACAGTTGACCCCAATACTCATGCTGCTTCATTACAATGGAATTGGATCAGGTTACTGTCTCTCAAAGAGGTGTGTGATAACAGTAATCATATTCAACAGATATATACTGATTATTATAATCGCCTAAATGGAGCAAGCATAACGGATGAGCGTTTGGAAGCTGAAAAAGAAAGCTTATGTTATCATATAGAAAACGAGAACAGTAGGGTTGAAGTAAGTGATAATAAAATGAACATTTATTCAACAGTGGTACTTACAATTCTTCCGATCCTACTTAGTATTAGTTTTGATTCAATTTTGGAGCTGTTTAAGATTAACCTGATATATAAGATAGTTATTATTTTGGCTTTATACTTCATAATAAATATTACTCTTTATCTTTATTGGTACCTCAAAGTCGGTTCGTACAGTACAAGTAGCTTCGCGGACTTAAAAAATGAGCCAGATGGAACCTTAACTAAAAGATTGGTATCACAATATTATTATGATTTTCAATCCAAAAGGAGTAAAGCAAGACTATTTGTAAGCTATGTAATAAATACACAAAGATGGATGGTAGCATCTTTTGTTCTATTTATCGCTGCCTTTACTTATCATCAGTGCTACACTCATAGTGTAGCAAAGCAAAATAATACTGTTAATTCAAATAGCTCTATTTATAACGTTTATGTATCTGAGTTAAAAGATCCCTATTCGCAAAGCTCTATTTCTCTGACCGATATAAGAAAGAGTATTCAAACGCAAAGTGCAGACAAAATTATCGTAATGTATAATGACCAAACTGATATTTCAGACATTGAAAGCGAATTGAAAACATTTGATTCTACGTTTGAAATACAGTACCTGTATGACAATCAATTAGAAACAAATGATGCTAAAATATTAGTATATAGAGGGAGGACTCCGTAATGAAAAAGCACATTCTGTCAAACTATTTAAAGCAAATACAAATGATTGCTAAAGCGTCTGTAGATAATACAGTCCAAACAGAATCAATAGAATCGGCTGATCCAGATGAATTCAGATTATTCGGCTCCTTGACAAAACATTTAGGACCAGACGAAACATTTACACACTCCACTGAAACTTCTGATGCTGATGAGTTTCATATCGATAGTACAACTGAGACGAGATCAATAGAAACATCCGACCCAGATGGTTTCAGATTTTTGGAATCAACAACTTACGAAACAAGCACGATTGAAACAACTGACGCAGACGAATTTTACGACACTACTAATACGACCTTTAATATAGAACAAAGTGATCCGGACGAGTTCGCCTTAGTCTGAAAATGTAAATTCACGAAACAGCTACATACAAATATATCCAATCCCCACACTCAAACCTCTCGTTGCTCTGATATGGTTGTCGCCTTGACATCAAAATCTGGCTTCCGAGGCACGTTGAGTGCGTAGTATTGATGTCAAAATCCTTTGAAGATGAAAGGAATTGATTATGGCAAAAGGCATTATTTATATTATGGAAACTGTTGTTCCAGGACTGATTAAAATTGGTAAAACAGCTTCTAATCAATTTGAAAATAGGATGTATAACCTTGAACGAAACGGCTACAACAATGTGGTCGGATTAAAGCGGCGCTTTGCAATTGAAGTTGATGAATATGATGAAAAGGAAACCTTGCTTCACAGTTTGTTCGATAAAAGCCGCCTGCAAAATTCAGAATTATTCGCTGTTGACGTTGATTTGGTGATACAGCTTCTTACTTCTTTTGAGGGAAAACAAGTATATCCAGAAGATGTAACAAAAGCAGAGGTATTTGCTGAGGCTACTGAAAATAGACAAGAAAATATAGGGATGACACTGATTCCTGATGGCATATATATTATGAAAGAAAATCGCCGTAGATTTGGCACTATTACAGCTAAAATGCGTGTTGAAAACGGTAAATTTATTGTTTTAAAAGGTAGTATATGTGCTCCTGTTACTGGCAATTGGTCACCTGCTGTTAGACGGGCTGCAATAATAGAAAACAATACTTTAATGGAAGACGTTGAATGCGACTCACCTTCAACCGCCGGTTGGATACCACTGGGAAAAGCAAACAATGGCTGGCTGGTGTGGAAAACTACATCTGGGAAACCAATTGATATGTTCAGAAATCAAATGGTTCAAGATAACTGAATAACTTCAAAATGAACCACTCGATTTAGGGTGCGTGAAACTGCTTTTTCCGATTTTTCAGTGTGCAGATTGAATGTCGCAGCGAAAAACAACGTAAAATCGCAGAGAAACGCACTAATCAAAAATTGCGATTGAGGGATAGGGTTGAGTGCGTGGAAATGTTGTCAATAAAAGGAGGAATCCATATGCCAGAACACATCAATTTACTTGACAAAAACGAAATGCTCAAACTGCTCAGAGGCCAATATCCTGTACGCAGAGTCATAAGGTCGCAATTTGACCATGAACCGATGAATCTGCCGACTGAACCTTCCGTTGTTTTGGGAGACTTTATATATGAGACGCCATGCTGTCAGTGCGTTTTTCAGGACGCACTGAAAGTTCTGCTTTCAGGTTCGGCGGACGATGTGTTTCTTGGCTTCGCATATATTGAAGAATGCCTTTTGGACGAAAAGCTTGGACTCGCGGCATTTCACATTGACACAGCAATGCTGATTCCGTTGCTGAAAGAGGGTATACGGCGGAACAGGAACGGTCTGTCCGGCAGAACAGCATTCTGCTCCACAAGCTGTCTGGAGTGGATCAGAACTGTCAGCAGCTCTTATGAAAAAGAATACGGATTCACACTCTTGGATGAATAAAAAATCCCCGCACCACTGAATCACCAGTGATGCGGGGATTTGCTTTGTCTGTTTGATTTTACGGGGAATCGTCAATCTATAACGCGGTTTTTGCCGTTGTTTTTGCCGTAGTAGAGCTTCTCATCGACCGACTGTATCCACGAGTCGATATTCTGTCCGGACTTCCTGAATCCCATGCCGACCGTGACTGTGACATTTATTGTCTGACCGTCCACTTCGACCGGCTTTTTCTCTATACAGCGGCGCATATTCTCGAGCATTTCCCTGCCGGCAGAAACGCCCTCCGGCGAAAGGATAAGGAACTCCTCACCGCCCCAGCGGGCTATCTCGCAGCCGCGGCACTCGCTCTTCATGATATCGGAAACGGTTTTCAGCACCTCGTCGCCGGCATTGTGACCGTATGTATCGTTTATCTTCTTGAAGTTGTCGATATCAGCCATAGCAAGCATACGGTCAGTCGCTCCCTCGGGGAGCGCTTCAAGACAGCTCAGCATATAATGTCTGTTGTAAAGGCGCGTAAGGCGGTCGATGTGAGCTATCTCCCTTAGCTGCTCCTCGGACGAGATTATCGTGCGGATAAGGTAATTCGAGTAGTATATCAGGAAGCTCAGCACTATCAAGGCATTGAATATCCAGAAAAAAGCAGCGATTTTCTGGTCGCGCTCATAAATGGGACCGAAATACGATACGTAGCCGGTGCAGATAATATAAGTCAGACCTATGAACAGGCTCGCCGGAGCGGCCTTCATGCCGCGTGTTTTCAGTCTGTAGCTCATATACTCGGTGACGAAGGTTATGGGTATCATCGAGAAGCAGTACAGATGGAAGCCGTATCCATAGCCGAGACAGACCGTCGTAACGCCCATATAAAGCGTTATCCACATATAGATGAACGTCACGTACAAGGTAAGGTGGTTTTTATGGATAAGAACATATCCTATCACATACACAAGCGCAGTTGGTATGCTGAAATAAACAAGGAAACTTACGTCGCACATATGGAAAAAGTACATGAGTCCCAAAACAAGAGCAAGAATGACGGTATTTACAACAGCCGCGAATTTCTTGACAGTGGAATACTCCATACGCAATTCCCCCTCTCGGATTATGTCATTACTTATTATACCATATTTTTACAAAAAATGCAACAGAACACGATAAAATTTGCGGATTTTCACATTATCCCCGCGCTTGACTTTTTTCCGGCATAAGACTATAATAATATTATCATATATTTTTTACAGGAGAAAAACTTATGGATAATATCAGAATAACCGACCTCTACGACCTTTCACATACTGCCGCTGCGGACTACCTCAAAGGCTTCACATATCCGTGGGAGGCTCTCAAGGGCATCAGCGAGCTCATAATCTCGCTCGGAAAGAACCTCGACCCCAACGAATACGATAATCCGTCCGAAAACGTATGGGTACATAAAACGGCAAAGGTGTTCCCCTCGGCATATCTCGGAGCTCCGTGCATAATCGGAGCAAATACTGAGGTCCGCCACTGCGCATTTATCCGCGGAAGCGCTCTTGTCGGCGAAAACTGCGTTGTCGGCAACTCAGTAGAGCTCAAAAACGTCATCATCTTCGACAACGTGCAGACTCCGCACTATAACTACGTCGGAGACAGCATACTCGGCTATAAGTCGCACATGGGAGCCGGCTCTATCACCTCAAATGTGAAGTCCGACAAGACAAACGTTGTCATAAAATCAGCAAACGAGCAGCTCGAGACAGGCATTAAGAAGATAGGAGCAATGCTCGGCGACTATGTAGAAGTCGGCTGCAACAGCGTGCTCAATCCGGGAACGATAATCGGCAGAAACTGCAATATCTACCCCACAAGCTGCGTAAGAGGAGTTATCCCCGAGGGCTGTATCTGGAAAACAGGCGGAGTTGTTGTCAAGAAAAAATAAAAGCATATCCGAGAAGTAAATGAGAACTTGATAATTTTTTCACGTCCTCTGAATGAATAGTGGATTCATTCACTTAAAAAGTCATAAGGAAGTCTGACTTCTTTATGGCTTTTTTGCATATAATAGTTGCATTTTTTCAGAATATATGATATACTAATATAAATACACTGCGATAACAGCTATGCATTGTTTAGGAGAAATAGAATTATGACTTTAGAAGAAGCTAAAAAGCTCCTCTCCGGATACGGTCAGGAGCATCTGCTCAGATATTACGACGAACTCGATACAGCCGGACAGGCAGACCTCCTTGCTCAGATAGAGAGGATAGACTTCTCACTGCTCGATAATCTCAAAGCCGACGGCGACAACACTGTAAAGCGCGGAACATTCGAGCCCCTCGGAGCCGTTACGATTCGCGACATCGAGGCTAACAGCTCCGAATACAAAAAGCTCGGTCTCGAAGCCATAAAGGCAGGAAAAACTGCTGCGATACTCCTCGCAGGCGGACAGGGAACACGTCTCGGCTTCGACAAGCCCAAGGGAATGTTCAACGTGGGCGTCACAAAGGAGCTCTACATCTTCGAGTGTCTCATAAACAACCTCATGAAGGTAGTTGACGAAGCCGGAGCATGGGTGCCGCTCTGCGTCATGACCAGCGAGAAAAACAACGATGATACCGTGAATTTCTTCAAGGAAAAGAACTACTTCGGCTACAATAAGGACTTCGTTCACTTCTTCGTGCAGGACATGGCTCCTTCGGTAGATTTCAGCGGAAAAATATATATGGAAAGCAAGTCGCGAATCTCCTCATCTCCCAACGGAAACGGCGGCTGGTATTCGTCGCTCGTCCGCTCCGGGCTGCTCGACAGGCTCAAAGCTGACGGAGTTGAATGGCTCAACGTTTTCGCAGTAGATAACGTGCTCCAGCAGATAGCTGACCCGCTCTTTATCGGAGCTGTTATAAAGTCGGGTTCACAGTCGGGCGGCAAGGTAGTCGCAAAGGCTGCTCCCGAGGAGCGCGTAGGAGTGCTCTGTCTCGAGGACGGCAAGCCCTCGATAGTTGAATACTATGAAATGACCGACGAGATGATAACTCTCAGAACTGACGACGGCGAGCTCGCATACAAGTACGGAGTTATCCTCAATTACCTGTTCAGAACGGACAAGCTCGAGGAGATAAACAAGCTGAAAATGCCGGTACACATCGTCGATAAGAAAATTCCCTACATGGACGAGAACGGCAGCCTCATCAAGCCCGACAAGCCCAACGGTCACAAGTTTGAGACTCTTGTACTCGACATGGTTCATATGCACGACAGCTGCATACCGTATGAGGTCGTGCGCAACAGGGAGTTTGCTCCTATCAAGAACGCAGAGGGCGTGGATTCGGTAGTTTCCGCAAGAAAGCTGCTCGAGGAAAACGGCGTCGAATTATAAACTGAATAATCAAAGCGGACTTAAACAGTCCGCTTTTTTGTGAAAAGCGAGGTAAAAATGTCAAAACTGCTCAGATTCCTGAAAAACTATAAAAAAGAGCTGATATTAGGTCCGTTCTTTAAGCTGCTCGAGGCGATATTCGAGCTGATAGTCCCGCTTGTAATGGCTAAGATAATCGACAACGGCATCGCCGGCGGAGACAGTGCGTACGTGTGGAAAATGTCCGGAGTTATCGTGCTGCTCGGCATATGCGGACTCACCTTTGCGCTGACCTGTCAGTTTCTCGCGGCGAAATGCGCCTACGGATTCGGCACGGAGCTCCGTGCAGCCCTGTACAAGCATATCAACTCGCTCTCGTACACGGGCATCGACAGCATAGGTACGGCTTCGCTCGTGAACAGGCTGACCAACGACTCGATGACGGTACAGAATGGCGTGAATATGTTCATACGCCTCGCGGTAAGAGCTCCGTTCCTCGTTATCGGAGCGGCTGTCATGGCAGTGACTATCGACCTGCGGCTGTCAGTTGTGCTGTTCATCGCGGCGCCGCTGATATCGGGCATAATCTTTTTCATCATGCGCAGGACCGTTCCCATGTACAAGAAGACCCAGCAAAAGCTCGACCGAGCTTCCATGCTCACCCGTGAGAACCTCGAAGGCACGCGAGTTATCCGCGCTTTCTCGCGTCAGCAGGAAGAAATAGACGAATTCGGCGAGGCTGTTGATGAGATTGCCAAGTGCTCGATAGCAGTCGGCAAGATATCAGCTATCCTCAACCCTGCCGCTTTCATGATAATGAATCTCGGAATCGTCGCAATACTCTGGTTCGGCGGCGGACGGATCAACACCGGAAGTCTCACTCAGGGCGAGCTCACGGCATTCACAAACTACATGACCCAGATACTTCTCGCGCTCGTAGTGCTTGCCAATCTCATAGTTGTATTCACCAAGGCTTTCGCCTCCGCGAACCGTATAAGCGAGGTATTCGCTCTTGCGCCGGAGAGCTCCGGAACGGCTGAAAATGGCTCTGCAAGCGGGAATATCATCGAGTTCCGCAATGTCTCGTTCACCTATGAGGGAGCCGGCGACAGCTCTGTAAGCGGGCTCAGCTTCACTCTCCGGCGAGGCGAGGCTCTCGGCATAATCGGAGGCACCGGAAGCGGCAAATCGACTGTTGCTTCGCTTATTCCGGCGTTCTACCGTCCCACCGAGGGAGAGGTGCTCATCGCCGGCGTGAACGTCAACGAATGGGACGTCAAGGCTCTCAGGCGCAAGATAGGCATCGTCCCGCAGAAGGCAGTGCTCTTCTCGGGAACTCTCCGCGACAATATGAAATGGCGCGACCGGAACGCCTCCGACGAGGAGATAATCTCAGCGCTGAAAACCGCTCAGGCGTGGGAATTTGCTGAAAAGCTCCCCGACGGACTCGATACCTTCATCTCGCAGGGAGGCAAGAACCTCTCAGGCGGTCAGAAGCAGCGTATCGCCATCGCGCGAGCCCTTGTCGGCAAGCCAGATATGCTCATTCTCGACGACTCGACAAGCGCACTCGATTACGCTACTGACCTTAAACTCCGCAAAGCTCTGCGCGAGGAAATGTCCGGTACGTCGGTCATAATGATATCACAGCGCACTACCTCGCTCAGAGACGCCGACAAAATAATCGTCATGGAGGACGGCGTTCCCGCCGGTATCGGCACGAATGACGAGCTGCTCGAAAGCTGCGAGGTCTACCGCGAGATTTACAAGTCTCAGATGAACGAAAAGGAGGGCGGAAGCAATGCTTAAAACTCTCAAGCGTGTATTCTCGTACGCTCGCCCGTATATCGCGTATTTCGTGCTGACTGTAGTCTTTGCGGCGGCAGGGATATCGCTCTCGCTCTCAGTTCCGGTATTCATCGGCGAAGCTGTTGACTGCTGCACAGGCAAGGGAGCAGTCGATTTCGACCGCCTTCTCAGGATAGTGTGCATACTCGCAGGAGCCGTCGCAGCAAGCGGACTTTTCCAGTGGGTGATGAGCCTGTGTACGAACCGGCTCGCATTCCTGACCGTGCGCGACCTCCGCGCTGACGCATTCGCAAAGCTCGAACGCGTGCCGCTGAGCTACATCGACCGCCGCACCAAGGGCGAGCTCACAAGCCGCGTCATAAACGATATCGAGATAGTCTCAGACGGTCTGCTTCAGGGATTCACTCAGTTTTTCAGCGGAGTCATCACTATCATCGGCACTCTCATCTTCATGATGACCATAAACGTCAAGATAGCCATAGCAGTCGTGCTGCTCACTCCCCTGTCGTCCATCGCCGCTTCACGCATCACGAAGGCTTCGCACGATTCCTACGTCAAGCAGTCGAAGCTCCGCGGCGACATGGTAGGTCTTGCGGAGGAAATGGCAGGCAATCAAAAGATAGTCAAGGCATTCGTCTACGACAAATGTGCCGAGGAGCGCTTCGCGCAGATTAATTCCGAATACGGCAAAATAGGCGCTAAGGCGACGTTTTTCAGCTCTATGACCAACCCGACCACCCGCTTCGTGAACGGTCTCATCTACGCGGCAGTCGGTCTTATGGGAGCTCTCGGAGCTATCGGACATTCCCCCTTCATCGGAGCTATGTCAGTCGGCAAGCTTTCGAGCTTCCTCGCGTATTCAAATCAGTACACCAAGCCATTCAACGAGATATCAGGCGTTTTCGCCGAGCTCCAGAACGCCGTTGCTTCTGCAAGGCGGGTATTCGACCTCCTCGACGAGGAAGAGGTAAGCGACGATTCAGCTATGGAAAAGCTCGGGAACTGCTCCGGCGAGCTCACATTTGAGCACGTATGCTTCTCGTATGACCCCAAGGTGAAGCTGATTCAGGACCTCAACCTCAACGTCAGAGCCGGTCAGCGCGTTGCTATCGTCGGACCTACGGGCTGCGGAAAATCCACGATAATCAACCTCCTGCTCCGCTTCTACGATATAAACAGCGGCAGGATAACGGTTTCCGGCAGAGATATCAGCTCCGTCACACGCGACAGCCTCCGCAGCAGCTTCGGAATGGTATTGCAGGAAACATGGGTTTTCACCGGCACTGTCGCCGAAAACATCGCGTACGGAGTTCCCGGAGCCTCGCGTGAACAGGTCATAGAAGCCGCAAAGGCTGTACACGCTCACGGCTTCATCAAGCGTCTGCCGCAGGGCTACGACACGGTCATCTCCGAGGACTGCGGGCTCTCGCAGGGACAAAAGCAGCTCATCTGCATCGCGCGTATAATGCTCATGGACCCGCCGATGCTCATTCTCGACGAGGCTACCAGCTCGATAGATATCCGCACCGAGCACCGTATCCAGCGCGCATTCATCAAGCTGATGAAGAACAAGACCAGCTTCATCATCGCACACCGCCTCTCAACGATAAAAAGCTCCGATATCATACTCGTTATGAAGCAGGGCAATATCATCGAACAGGGAAGCCACTCCGAGCTCATGGCAAAGGGAGGCTTCTACGCCGAGCTCTACAACAGTCAGTTTGCTTCGTGAATAAAGCCGTCCGCGCAGGAAATTTTCCGATTCGGACGGCTTTATGATACATTGTTAAAAAAATGCTTGACAAGTCAGCGCCACAGTGGTATAATATTTATGTTAACGCCGCTGTGGTGGAATTGGCAGACACAAGGGACTTAAAATCCCTCGGTAGCAATATCGTACCGGTTCAAGTCCGGTCAGCGGCACCAGCGCCAGACGGACGCGAACAGCTTCGCGCTCCACTTTATGTGGAGCGTCAGTTTTTTTCGCGGTTCTTACATTCGTTTCAATAATCTAATATCACCGTAAGTTTTCGCTCCATATCTGCTGGAGCGTTTTGTTTTTGGTGTCATTATATGAAGGAGAAAAAATCACTCGCGGCGGTTTTCCGCTTCTGCTTTGGGGGTAAAAAAATTGTTAAGCAAATTCATTTCCGGATTCTTCCGGCATTTCTTCTCAGTGCCGCTCATGCCTGCACTGGCGGTAATATGCTCGCTGACCATAGTCGTGATAACCTCTGCCGGCTGCGGCGTTTCTGAAAGTCCGCGTGCGGTAAGTGTCACTGCTCCCGCAAAGGAGCAGCTTCCGGAAAACGATGAACCCGTCCCCACCGAAGCTCCTACCGAGCCCGAGCCGCTCGACTACAGACAGTTCATAGGTCAGGTACCCGAAAACAGCGGCTTCTATCAGGACAGGCTCGCCATTATCGGCGACTCTATCGCCTACGGCTTCAACGCTTACGGCTTCATTCCGAGCACTCGCAATATCGCCAAGGAATCACTCGCGCTGTGGAATCTCGACGAATACACCTTCGATGTCGGCGAGGGCGAAATGAGCGTTATAGACGCGGCAGTCCATTCGGGAGCTCAGCTCGTGCTCATATCTATCGGAATAAACGACATTCCCGGCTCTGACCCCGATAAATACAGTGCGGATATGCTCGGTCTCGCTTATCAGGTGCTTGACGCTATGCCGGAAGCGACTGTGATAATCGGCTCTGTTACGCCGGTCTCGGACGATAATGAGTATACCTCCAACGATACTATAAACGCATTCAACTCACGTCTGCGCGAATCCGTCGAATCCGAGAAAAACGACCGCCTGCTATTCTTCGATACGAACGCTGTTCTCTCAGACCCCGAAACAG
>JAEEGL017093313.1_pt1 | contig 12843 bp, 11 predicted proteins | sample 9134231 | NCBI WGS metagenome assembly JAEEGL01 (sample SAMN16246548, study PRJNA631951) | gut metagenome | biome: gut microbiome; feature: rumen; material: fiber-attached | host: Bos | place: Iran: Karaj | collected 2018-10
ATTAAGTGTAATTAATAGAGAATGCAAAACTGTTGATAATGAATGGATTGATTTTCCTGATGTATATCATTTGGGAGAAGAACGTTATTTTAATTATTATTCTAAAGAAGAAATGGATAAAATAATATCAAACACAAAATTTAAAATAAAAGATTTTCATGACAGTATCGCTGAAAATGGTATTAAGTGGTTAGTATATGTTTTAGCTAAAAGTGAGGATAAGAAAATGCAAATAGATAATGAACTAAAAAAATATATTGAAGAACATGTTTTCCCTGAATATGACAAAAATGAAAAAGCCCATGGTATAGGACACATTAAATATGTTATAGAAAGAAGTTTTGAATTAGTTGCTGAAAATGATTTAGATGTTAATCCAAATATTGTATATACTGTTGCGGCATATCATGATATTGGGCATCATATTGACTCTAAAACACATGAAATAATATCTGCAGATATGATGTTTAAAGATGAAAATTTAAAAAGATTTTTTAGTGATGAGGAAAGACAAACAATAAAAGAAGCAATAGAAGATCATAGAGCATCAGCTAAAGATGATCCTAGAAGTATTTATGGAAGAATAGTTTCATCTGCTGATAGAAATAATACAGTAGAAGCTTGTTTAAGAAGAACTTATACCTATGGTAAAAAACTAGATCCTAATGCTACAGATGAGGAATTATTCTTAAGAGCATATGATGTATTAACAAAAAAGTTTGGTGAAAATGGATATGCTAAATTCTATTTTAAAGATTCTCAATATGAAAAATTTTTAAAAGAATTAAGAGAATTATTAAAAGATAAAGATAAATATATAAGTACTCAAGAAGAATATATTAAAAAATTAAAAAGAGAAAAGAAGTTGTAATAAATAACTTATTATTGACATTGATATAAGTCAAAGTTGGGCTTTATTGAATAAAAAAACTCAGATTTTACTGAGTTCTTTTTATTTTCTATATTGCTTTATTTTTTCAGCTTCTAGTAATTCTTTATCGATTCTTTTAATTTCACCTTTAAGGTATTTTGGAATGGTAGGGTTTAATCTAGCATCTACAAGTTCTTTATATAAATCTTTACTTACTAATAAATCAAATGTACTAACAAGTTTATCATATCCACTTATAGGTGTAACTCCAACCACTTTCTTATCTTGAAAAATAAATATTCCTTTATTTTGTCTATTAGAAGTACTTTCTCTTGACATCTTTTGAGTCATTATTTCATTAACGATAGTAGGTTTTTCTCTAGGAACACCATTATCTGATAATCTTCGATATTCAAGACCACATTTGAATCTATCATTAACTGGGTCGAATATTTCAATGGCATGTCTTATTTCATGATCTAAAAATACATCAACAGATCCATAATCTCTTATATAAGGTGATAAGTATACAACAGTATCATATCCTCCAGTTTTCTTTAATTCAAGACCACATGCTCCCAACAAGAAATTATTTGTAAGAACTTTTGTAATTCTATTTCTATTCTCATAATCGTCAATATTAAAATCATTTAATATAAGTTCACTAATATTGTTTGAGTCAATTATTTTACTTATTGCACGGTCATAACGAAAAGTATCTTCAAGTGCATGTATGCTTTTTGCTTTTCTTGAATAATAATTTGCAAGTTTTATTATTTCATCAATACTATTATTAGTCTTTTCTTCTAGGTATTTAATAGTTTCTTCATTAAAGTCTTCTTTTTTATGTTGTTTAAATTCCGAAAATAAATCAATTGATATTAAATTGTATGAAGGACTAGTCATTCTATTGGTAATTCTATTAGAATATAGTAAACTTAGTAGTTTTTTAGCTTCCTCTAAAGTATCAGGTGAATCAATTCTAATATGTCCATTTTCACATGTAATATCTTTTAATCCAAGTTTACTTAATAATTCAATGGCATATAGATTATAATAATGTACTCCCATTACTTGAGTAGTTATTGCAGTTTCAGGAGAAATATAAAAGCAGAATTTAATATTATTAATTCTTTCTGTAATTAAGTCTCTATACTGTTCTCCATATTGTAATACATAAGAATCAATTAAGTCTTGTTTATGAGCGTTTATAATTTGATCATAGTCTTTCTTCTTAAACATAATATACTTCCCCCTTTTTTATAGGAACGTATTATATCACAAAAGCCCTTTTTTGGCAAGAAATCATATGTTATAATAAAACTGCAGTGTTTATGTTAAAGAACTAAAAAAATAACTTTATTAAAAAAAATAACTTTATATATTATAGGGGGAAAAGCTTTGAAAAGAGTAAATAAAGATTTAAAAAAGTATATTGAAGAAAATATATTTCCTAAATATGATAGGTTTTATTCTCATGGAATGATACATATAAATAATGTTATTAATAACATGTTAATGCTTGCTGAGTATTATGATTTAAACATAGATATGGCTTATACAATTGCATGTTATCATGACTCAGGATTAGGAATAGACCGTGAGAATCATGAATATGAATCAGGTAAAATATTAAAAGAAGATAAAGAATTAAAGAAATATTTTACTGAAGAACAAATAATTATAATGAAAGAAGCAATAGAAGATCATAGAGGTTCTAGAAAAACAAAACCTAGAAATATTTATGGAGAATGTGTTTCTGATTCAGATAGAGATTTTGATATTAAATTATTAGCTAAAAGACAATTAGCAACATCTTTAAAGAATTATCCTGAACTTAAATCTTTTGATGAACATTTTGAAAGATGTCATCAATATATTTGTAAAAGAATAAATGAAAAAGGTAAATTTAATTTATGGACTAATAATCCTATATTAATTGAACAAAGAGATAAGTTTCAAGAAGAATACTTAGATAAAAATTATGCTAGAAAAATATATAAAAAAGAATGGGATAGAATATCAAAAGATGGAACAATGGAAAAGATAATTAATTACTATGAAGATTATTAATAAAAACTTTTATGAAATAAAAGGAGATAACAATTATGAATGTTGTAGGTACAATGTTTTTTAAAGATAAAAAGTTATTAATAGATAAACCTAGAAAAAGACCAACTTATCAAATGATTGGAGGAAGAGTAGAAGATGGTGAAACACCACTAGAAGCAGCAATAAGAGAATGCCATGAAGAGTTAGGAAAAGATGCAATATTTGATAACTCTTTAATAGAATTAGTGATGGAATTTGATGAAATAGCTACTAGTGATGGTAAAACACCAATTCATTTCTATGTTTACAAATATAATGGAACACTTGAAGGTGAAATTACTACTTCAGAAGAGATAGAAAACTTTAAATGGTATGAATCTAGAGATGGAGAAGATATACTTTCTAATACACTTAAAAATGAGGTTGTACCTTATTGTTTAAAGATGAATCTTATAAAATAAAAGAAGTATTTATTGAAGAAGAATATTAACAAGAAAAAAATTAACTATTATATATCATATTTAATTAATATAGAAATTGAGGTGATATTATGAATGTAGATTTTCATATTCATACTAGAAACTCTGATGGTGGCAAAACTATAGAAGAGATTATTGATTTATGTAAGAAAAATAATATTCAATATATTTCAATAACAGATCATAATACTTTTAGTTTTTATAAAGAAAACAATATAGATAATTTTGAATTAAAAATACTTAAAGGTATGGAGGTTGAAGTAGAATATAACAAAGATTTAACTCTTCATATGTTACTTTATAATTTTGATTTGAATTCTAAATTATTAAAAAAATATTATAAGAAAAATAGAAAGCATGAGATTTATTATTTTAATAAAAAAATAAAAGCATGTGAGAAGAAATATAATATAAAAATAAATAGGAGTATTAAAAGAAACTTTATAAAAAATAATAATTATTTTGATAGAGTTAGATTAAATAATCTTTTAGTAGAATGTAATTTAGTAGATAATCCAGTTGATGCTTTTTATAAATATACTAAAGATATTGAAGAATCTAAAAGATATAGAATAAGTATTAAAGATTTCTTTAGGTTAGAAAAAGATACTAAAGGAATTGCATCTTTAGCTCATCCATTAAGATATGGAATGAATATTAAAGAAATTGAAAAAATTATATTAAGTTTAAAAGCTAAGTATAATTTAAGAGTTGTGGAGGCAATAAATAATAGACAGACATTGGAAGATGAAAAAGAATTGATTAAGTTTTGTACAGATAATGATTTATATATATCATGTGGTAGTGATAGTCATTATAAGTTTGGTGAAACAAAAGATAGTTTAATTGGTATGATGCTAAATAGAAAAATAGATGAAATGCAAGCATCATTTCTTAAATTATTAAAATAAATAATAGAATCTGCTTATTGTAGATTCTTTTGTATGATATAATAATTTTTAGGGTTGTGATAATATGACAAAACATTATAAAAGATTAGATTTAATAAGAGTATTTTGCTGTATAGCAATTCTTTTATATCATTTAGGGATATTAAAGGGTGGATACTTAGCTGTTTGCTCATTTTTTGCGTTAAGTGGCTATTTATCTGTTGTGTCATGTTTTAAAAAAGATAAGTTTTCTTTCAAAGATTATTATTTAAGTAGACTTAAGAAAATATATTTACCATTATTAATAGTGGTATTTACTAGTATTACTGTAATATCATTATTCTCTAATATTAATTGGTTAAATTTAAAGAATGAAACTACATCTGTTTTATTTGGATACAATAACTATTGGCAACTAAATGCAAATCTTGATTATTTTGTAAGACATGTTTCATCACCATTTATGCATTTATGGTATATAGCAATATTATTACAGTTTGAACTTGTATTTCCATTTTTATTTATATTTTTTAAGAAAATTGGAAGTAAAGTAAAAGCATTACCATGTATTATTCTTGGATTATTAAGTGCATTTAGCTTTACTATATTTATGCTTACTTTAAATAATGGTAATACAATGATTGCATATTATGGAACTATAGAAAGATTATTCTCTTTATTACTTGGTTCTTTAATTGGATTTATTCATGTTTATTCAAAACCTTTAATTATTAAGAATATTAATATTAACAAAATAATCTTTACTATTTATATAATTATTCTTTCTATTATGTTTGTATTTATAGATGCAAGTAGTTCTTTATTTGGTATTAGTATGCTTATATCAACTATAATAACTTTAAGATTAATAGATTATAGTTGTATTAAATCAAAGAAAGAAAATAAATTAGATAAACCAATAAACTATTTATCAAAGATTTCATATTTATTATATTTAGTTCAATATCCAGTAATATTCTTATTTCAATATGTAGAACTAAATGCATTTATAGAAATTCCATTAATCATATTAATTACATTTATAATATCTTGTATTATTAATTTTGCTTTAGATCTTAAAAAGAGATATCTATTAAAACTAATTGTTATATTAATAATATTTTTTACAAGCATTTTTGGATTATTTAAATATATAACTTCTAAAGACTATACTAAAGAGATGAAAAACTTAGAAGAAGAATTAAATAAGAATAGAGAGTTAATTGAAGAAAAACAAAAAGAGATATTAGAAAAGAAAAGAATTGAAGAAGAAGAGTGGAATAACTATTTAAACGACTTTAACAAGAGTGAAGAAGAACTAAGAGAAATGGTTAAAAATTTCTATGTTGTAGGAATTGGTGACTCTGTTATGGAACTTGCAGTTAAAGATTTATATAAAGAATTTCCTAATGGATATTTTGATGGATTAACAAATAGAACTGGTATTCAGTTAAATGGTCTTATTAAAGATTTATTAGATAGAGGGGCTTTAGGAGATATCATAATACTTAATATAGGTACTAATGGTGGTTGGTCAGATGAAAGAAATGAAGAGTTAATAAGGCTTGTTGGAGATAGAAAGATATTTTGGGTAAATGCTACTAATCCTGATTATGCTTCTTTTAATCCAAACTTAATTAACTTTGCTGAGAAACATGATAATGTTTATATAGTTGACTGGATAAGTGTTACTAAAGAACATCCTGAATATTTAATTCGTGATAGAGTTCATCCAACTGTATATGGTTGTAAGATATATGCTCATACTATTTATGAAGCTATATATGAAGTATTTATAAATGAATTAAATGCTACTAAAGAAGCAAAGATTAAAGAACATGAATTAATAGAGCAAAGTAAAATATCATTTATTGGTAATGATTTATTAACTGGATTATATGATGGTTTAATTAAAGATTATTCTTCATCAGATTTTATAATAGATAAAGAATTTAATTATGAGTCTATTAGTAAGAAATTAAATGAAGAAATAGCAAATAATAATTTATCTCATAATGTTGTTTTAGTATTTGATAAATCTTCTAAACTAACTGAAGAAGAATATAATAAAATAATTGAATTATTATCAAATTATAATATTTATATAATTAATATTTATGATAGTATTGGCATTAATAAAGATAATGTTAAGATAATTGATTTTAAGGATGACATTAAAGATAATGAAGATTATCTAATCTTTGATAAAGTACATTTAAGTGACTCTGGTAATAATAAATTAAAAGAAAAAATAGAAGAATATTTAAAAAACTAATTAATAATTAATTAGTTTTTTTATTGAATCAATATAATATATAGATTATAATATTTATCTATCGATTCGAAAGGAGTGATACTTATGGTTGTATATAGACTTTGTGATTCAAAAGAAGTTCAAAACATAATATGTAATAGATCATTTGATGAAGTTGGAAGTACTTTTGAAAGAGATTCAAAAAAGAATAATCATAAGTACAGTCCAAATATTAAATATTTACATTTTTTTAAAGATTTTGATAGCCTGTTCTACTTAGGAGTTAGAAGTGGTACATATATTTGTACATATGATATTCCGGATAGTGTATTAAGAAAATTTATGGCTGATGGATTTTATTTAGATAGAGTTTTCTTAAGAGATTTAGAAAATGTTCCTGAATATGCAGTACCAACTGCATTTATAATATTTGATTATCTAAAAAAAGTAGATAAAGTAACTAATGATATTGATTTTGAAGAATTTGCATATGATGATTATAAAAATAGTATTTATAATATGTATGATTTTACTGATCAAGGAAAGAAATTAAGAAATACTTTAGGTCAATCTTAAAAAATGTTATAATTTTATTGAGAGGAATGGTGTTATGAATAATGAATTAGAACTTAGAATACTTGATGTTGATGTTACAAAAGTAATAAAAAAATTAAATAGTCTTGGTGCTAAGAAAGTTGGATCATGGGATTATACAAGATATATTTATGACACAAATCCAGTTGATGAAAACAAATGGATTAGATTAAGATTTGATGGAAAGAAAACAGAATTAACATATAAGAATTATCGTAGTAATTTAATTGATGGAGTAGAAGAGTTAGAAATAGAAGTATCTGATTTAGAGAAAACAAATCAATTTTTGGAGATACTTGGTTATACTCATAGAAGTGTTCAACAAAATAAAAGAATTAGATACATGTTAGATGATGTAGAAATTGATATAGATACTTGGCCTCACTTAAATCCTTTTGTAGAAGTAGAAGGGCCAACTGTAGAGAAAGTAAACAAAGTAATTGATCTTTTAAAAGAATTTGGTAGTGAAGTAACAGGAAAGAATGTTCAAAGTATATATTTAGAAAAAGGATATACAAAAGAAGATTTAAATAATTTATATTTTTAAAAAAAATGATATAATTAGTATAGTAATGGAGGATTTATGAAAAAGAAAATATTATTACTATTAATTATATCTTTATTTTTTGTAGTAGGATGTAATAGTAAAAAAGATAAAGAAAAAGATAATGGTTTAGAAAAAGATGAGTATTCTATTTCTCTTGGTAAAATAGTAAAAGTTAAAGATGATTTAACTATTCAATTAGAAAGTGTTAGTGATTCAAGATGTCCAGAAAATGTTGAATGTTACTGGCAAGGGGAATTAGATTATTCTATATTAATTAATGAGACTTCTTATAAAATATCAACAGTATTAAACCCTAAAATAGAACTTGAAAAATATGAATTAAACATTATTAGCAACAAATGTAATGATAATACTTTGGTATTTAGACTAGATAATAAATAATAAAATACTTTTATTAAAGTATTTTTTTATTTTGTTATGTTATAATCTTTATATGGAGAATATGCTATGAAGAAGAATAAGTATATTAAAAAAATTAAATCTTTTTTTGATCAAAATGTTTGTTTTGGAAGAGTAGATATTATTACTTTATTAATAATAATTGTTTTATATGGACTTGTATCTTTTTATAGATTAGGAGATTTAAGATCTATTGAAACTTTTGATGAGTATAAAATGGGGGAACAAATTTCTTTTTCATTTTCTAATAAAGAGAATATTGCAAGTATCAAGTATTTTATTGGTAATATAGATGATAAGATTGATGTTTATGAGTTAGATGAACTTCAAGATTATAAATATATTTATACTTTAGAACCATATGGAGTTTTTACTTGGAATCAAGAATACTTTGATTCAAATACAAGTAATTTAATATTAATTCCTAATGGTGATGTTGTTATTGGAGAAGTAGCATTTTATGATAGTGAAAATAGATTAATTAATTATTATCCTGATTCATCCAATATGAACTTAAATGATGAATATGATTTAATACCAAGTAATAAATCTTATATGAATTCAACATATTTTGATGAAGTATATTTTGCTAGGACGGCTTATGAATATACACATGATTTACAAGCATATGAGTGGGTTCATCCACCACTTGGTAAAATAATTCAAGCTATACCAATATTATTAACTGGTCATTTCTCACCGTTTATTTATCGTTTGATGGGAAACATTGCTGGTCTTGTTATGGTAGGAGTAATGTATGCTTTTGGAGCAATTCTATTTAAGAAAAGAAAATATGCTATTGGGGCTTGCTTATTAGTATGTTTAGATACTTTCTTTCTTACTATTTCAAGAATTGGTACAGCAGATACTTATCTTGTTTTATTTATTACACTTGCTAATATGTTTATGATTTTATTTAGTAAAAAACAAAAGGATAAATATCTATTCTTGTCTGGTTTGTTTTTTGCATTAAGTGTATCAGTTAAATGGATAGGATTATATGGTGGTATAACACTTGCTATTATTTATTTTTATACATTATTTAAAAAGAAAATATTTAACTATAAATATATATTAAAAGGATTCTTGTTCTTTGTATTTATTCCATTATTTATATATGCTTTGTGGTTTTATTTATTTCCAAATAATTTATATAAGACTAATAATATTGATAATATAATTAAAGATAATCAAGAGATGTTTGAATATCATTCTAAGTTAACTGAAGATCATTTCTTTTCATCAAAATGGTATACTTGGCCAGTTTCTTATAAGCCAGTTTGGTTACATCTTCAACCTATAGATGATAATCATAAAGAAACAATATCTATGTTTGGTAACATTGTTATTTGGTATGTAGGAATTGTTGCTCTTGGATATTCCATTTACTTATATTTTAAAAATAAAGACATTACAACGTTATTTATAATTATAAGTGCTCTTATTATGTGGCTTCCATATGCCTTTATACCTAGAGTAATGTTCCTGTATCATTATCTGTCGGTACTGCCATTTTTATATTTATTAATAATAAATATGATAAAAGAAATAGAAAAGAAATCTAAAAAGAATTTAATACTTCCAATATATTTAGTATGTTGTTTAATATTCTTTATAATTTATTATCCAATAGCCACAGGTATACCAATATCTAATTATTATGCTAAAAACTTACAACTATTTGATACTTGGTATTTTTAAGATATTTCTTAATTGAAATATCTTTTTATGTTATAATTATTTTAAATAGAAAGAGTATAAACATGAAAAAAAAGAAACTTAAAAGTAAACCTATAATTATATTATTACTATTATTAATTATTGTTTTAATAGTATCTTTTTTTGTATTTAAAAAGTCTGATAAAGAAAAGTTAGAAACAGAGATTTTAGATAAGAAACAAGTTGTATATACAAAATTAAAAGAAAAGGGAATAGATGAAAACTTTATTAAGTATGTAGATGATAATTATAAAGATTCTATTCTTATGTTTTATGATCTTTTAGATAGTAAAGAATATGATATTAGTGATTGGCATTTAATAACTGGTTATTCATATAATGTATTAAATGATTTATATAATAATAAATATGAATCTATGTCTAATGTTAAGATAATAGATAGTAATAATGGTGTTGCTACATTAAGTTTTATTGGAGATGTTTCTCTTGCGGATAACTGGTATATTATGCCAGCATATGACGAAAGAGGAGAAGGAGTTAATGGAATATTATCTGATGCTGTTTTAGATATTATGAGAAATAGTACAATAATGGTTGCTAACTCAGAATTTACTGTAAGTAATAGAGGAACAAAGATGTCTGGTAAACAATATACTTTTAGAGCAAATCCAGAGCGTCTTGCAATATATGATGAGATGGGAGTAGATTTAGTAACTCTTGCTAATAATCATGTATATGATTTTGGAAAAGAAGCTTTTCTTGATATGTTAGATGAGTTAAATAATTATAATATTCCATATATTGGAGCAGGACGTAATTTTGAAGAAGCTTCAAAGCCATATTATTATATTATTAATGGTTATAAGATAGCATTACTTAATGGAACTAGAGCAGAAAAATATATCTTAACTCCTGAAGCAACTAATGAAAATCCTGGTGTATTTAGATGTTATGATACAACTAATATGGTAAATAAAATAAAAGAAGTAAGAGAAAATTCTGATATAGTTATTACTATTATGCACTTTGGAAAAGAAAGTTCTCATGAGTTGGAAAAAGAACAAATTAGTAGTGCTAAAGAATATATTGATGCTGGAAGTGATATTATTATTGGACATCATGCTCATGTATTACAGGGAATTGAATTTTATAATGGTAAACCAATAATATATAATCTTGGTAATTTTATATTTAATGCTGAAACTGTTGATACAGCTATATTTCAAATTCTATTAGATAAGAGTGGAAATATGGAATATAAAATGATACCTGCTATTCAAAAAAATAAATATACTGATTTATTATATGATGCTGATAAACAAAGACTAATTAATGATTTTAATAGTTGGAGTATTAATGCTCATATGGATGAAGATGGAATTATTTCTCAAGAATAGTTATAGTCTTTTATTTATTTTAATAGTATAATATTATTGTCATAATTGGAGGAGAAAGTATGAAAGAAGAACATAAAGATGATATTGAAGTACTTTTAAGTACTGATAGTACTGAAGAAAAGAAACCTAAGAAAACTAAAAAAAGAAAAAAGAAATTAAAAACAGTACATATAGTTATTATTACAGTAATAGGTTTTCTATTGTTCTTAGTTTTATTTTTTTTCTTATTTGGAAGTATTTTCTTAAAACTTAAAATTGAAAACTCAGATGATGTCATTGAAGTTATTTATGGAACAGAAGAGTTTAATTATCCAGAAGCTAAATGTTCTTTCTTAGGAAAAGATTTATCTAATACAATTAAGAGAGATAATGATTTAGATTTAAGTAAAGTAGGAGAACAAAAAATTGAATACTCTTGTAAGAAATTTATTTTTAATAAATCTAAAGTAGTAGTATTCAATGTCGTAGATAAAGAACCTCCTGTTATGGAATTAAGAGGCCCTGAAACAATAGAGGTTTATATTGGTGATCAATATGAAGAACCTGGATGGATGGTTACTGATAATGTTGATGGAGATTTGACAAATAATGTAACTGTTGAAGGTACAGTTGATTCTTCAGCAGAAAATACATTTACTCTTACATATTCAGTTAAAGATTCATCTGGTAACTTAGCACAACTTTCAAGAGTAGTTAATGTAGTACAAAAAAATATTTCTATTACACAAGATCTTAGTTGTGGTGAACCAGGAACAATTTATTTAACATTTGATGATGGACCTGATAATACATATACACCAATAATTCTTGATGTATTAAAAAATCATGGAGTTAAAGCAACATTCTTTGTAACTGGTAAAGGATCAGATGATTTAATTCTAAGAGAATTTAATGAAGGACATGCAATTGGAATTCATACAATAACTCATGAGTATTCAATTGTATATAGATCAGAAGAATCATTTTGGAATGATATGAATCAAGTTCAAGATAGAATAACTAGATTAACTGGAAAGAGTACTAAATTAATGAGATTCCCTGGAGGATCATCAAATACTGTTTCTAGAAAGTATTCAAGTGGAATTATGTCTAGACTTGCATATGACGTTCAAGATAAAGGATTCCAATATTTTGACTGGAATGTATCAAGTGGTGACTCTGGAGGAACTACTGATCCAAATGTAGAATATCAAAATGTTATCTCTAGCTTATCTTGGAATCGTGGAAATGTAATACTAATGCATGATATTAAAAAACATACAGCAAATGCTATTGATAGTATTGTTCAGTATGGACAAGATAATGGGTTTAAATTTGATGTATTAACACCTAATATTACATGTCATCAAAGAATAGCAAATTAATAAAAAGGGAGGACTAAATATGAATGAAGAAAATAATAATGTTGTTGTAGAACAACCTAAAAAGAAAAATACAACGTTATTAATTATAATCATCTTAGTTCTATTAATTGGAGGACTTTGTATCTTATTCTTTGCTACTGATTTATTTAAGAATAAAAATAAAAAAGAAAATAATGAGAACAATGTTGAAAATACTGAAAATACAGTACTAACTCCACAAGAGAAGAAAGAAACTTATAAGACATATGCTGGAAAGTATTCTAATGGAGATTCTATATTAAAAATATTTTATATA
>JAEEGL010452892.1_pt1 | contig 12842 bp, 7 predicted proteins | sample 9134231 | NCBI WGS metagenome assembly JAEEGL01 (sample SAMN16246548, study PRJNA631951) | gut metagenome | biome: gut microbiome; feature: rumen; material: fiber-attached | host: Bos | place: Iran: Karaj | collected 2018-10
AACCTTATTGTAAATGAAAAAGAGAGTAAAGTATTGGTCGATATCCAAATAGAGTTATGTAATACTGATAATACAGAGCACCTATTAGACATGTGCGTAACAAAAGAATATCGCATTAAAAAATTAAGTGATGTTCTATTCAAGGAGCCCAATGGCCTTTTATCTATGCAAAAAATATTTATCTACTATATAACAGCACAAGCTTTGCCTCATTTGAATCCCCATTTAAAGTTTGTACATCCCTTGTTTGATGTTTCAATAATAGATTTGGAAATGATTTGTGACCATTATAATTGCCAATTCGGCAATTGGAAGGAATAACTAATGACAATGTCCTTATTCACTCCGTGAATAGACGCATTATTGATAATGCTTTTTGCTCTAGAATCAATTATTGGATGATTTGAGCATTTATACTCCAGCTCGTTTCTCATTCTGAGGCTGTCTGAATGGAATGCAAAACAAAAAGGTCGATTGTTGCCGAAAACCACGATAAGTTGACAGATAAAGGTTCAATAATAATTGTTAATAAGCCAAAGGTAAATGAAAAGGTGAGTGTAAATAAGATAAAAGTGACTGTAAATTTGGGAAAGGTGTCTGAAAAGGTGACTGTAAATGAAAGAAGGTCACAGAAAACGTCATAGATATGTCACAGAAAAGGTGATAGAAGACCGAACAGAAAACAGAAATGAAAAAGTAACTGAAACCGAACTGAAAAACTCAATAGTTGATAGAAAAGTTGACAGAAAATAATGATATAGAGCGAACAAAACCGCTTATTAAAAGCTGTCAAATTCCAGAATAATACCTATATTTGTGGCTTTGGAGTGTAACAGTTTGCTCCGTTTTAATCCAGCTGTTAAAACCTATGATAATTCTAAATACATGAGGGTACCAGCATTATTCAAGGAGTATATATGGCTTGTGAATACCATTCGCAAGGCTGATGATGATGGCATCACGTTTGCCGAAATCAACGAGAAGTGGCTTGAGACGGAACTCAGTGAAGGCGTGGAACTGGCTCGTTCCACTTTCAACCGCCACAAGGATGCCATTGAGGACATCTTCGGCATCATCATAGATTGCAACCGCTTAAATGGTTATCGGTACTTCATCAGCAATGAGGAAGTACTAGGTGAAGATAGCATCCAAAATTGGATGCTGAATACGCTGACAGTGAACAACATCATCGGTGAGGCTTTGACGTTACAAGATAGGATCCTGCTCCAACCCGCACTGGTCGAGGGAGACTACCTGAAGATGGTCATCAAGGCGATGAAGAAAAATGTCAAGTTAGCTGTGGACTATCGGAAATATGGTGATGATGAACCTCGGCACTTGACCTTTGAGCCGTACTGCATCAAGCTCTTCAAGCAGCGTTGGTACATCCTAGGCCACTTCCATCGTGACACGACTGCAGACAGACCAGAAGTGGACTACTTCGGTATGTTCTCATTTGACCGTATATTGAACATGTCGCTTACTGACGACAAGTTCCAGATTAAACCGGGCTTTAACGCCCAAGCATACTTCGAAGAATGCTTTGGTGTGCTGGTCAATGATGACACCGAAGTCCAAAGAATTGTCATCCGAGTCTTCGGTGACGAGCGCTATTATGTCAAGGATCTCCCCATCCACAAAAGCCAGCGTGAGATTGGACAGGGTGAAAATTATACTGACTTTGAACTGTTCATGCGTCCAACGATAGACCTAAGTACCCACTTTGTAAGCCGTAGCTATCTGATAAAGGTGCTTGAACCACAATGGCTGGCCGACGAGATCCATCACATGCACTGGCAGGCAGTACAGATGTACGAGGCAGAGAACAAATGATTATTATATTGTGTCCCATGAAATGGGACAACATATGCCTAATTTTGCAACCGAATCAAAAACCAACATAATATGAAAGTACTCTTTTCACCGGAATTTCAAGGTCATGTATTCCTCGGCCTAAACAAGAAGAATACATACCTCATGGACGCCATGGTATGCGACACCATGAGACTGATCGGCATGTTGGAGCTGCACATGGGCATCCATGTCCCAGACCAACCTGGCCACTACCGCATGGTAAAATATTTCAAGGCCATGTCAGAATACATGAAGCAGTATCCCGACAACGCACTAGCAGCGTCATTCAAACTCTCTAACTTGGGCACGGCCGAGCAGGCCCTCAAGTGGCGCGACCACCTCCTGCTCGACAAATGGCAGCCTGCAGAGAGTGCAGCCATAAGCGGCAGGCTTGACGTGCTTGCAGGTACAGAGGCTTACTTCGATGGCCCTGGTATGCCTGACAGATTAAAGGCCATTCTCCAATGCATCAATGAGAAGAAACCTCATTTTGATGACCTGGAGATTGAACTACCGTGCGAATTGGACATACTCCATCCGTCCGTGGCTGAACTGTTGACGACTTTGGAAAAGCATGGTGCCCAGCTGAGCATCAGGACGCGGTGTGGTAACACCGACAGCAACCTTTCCCGTGTGGCTCAACTGCTGCAGTCCACGTCAAACGAGATAATCAAGCTTGAAAAAGGTGACAGCTCGTTGCTGATCTACAAGTTCTCAGACGAGAAAGCCGCCAATGAATACCTGGCACTCAAAGGTGATGAGTTGAAAGCAGATCTATGGATCAACAATGCCAACAAGTCCCTGGACAACTGGCTGCGCATGATGGGCAAACCCACCATGGGCAGCAGCATGGCCGCATCGTCCCCGCAGGTGTTGCAACTCTTTGTGCTTGGCATCGACATGATGAAGGAGCCATTGAACATACAGAGCTTGATCAGCTGGCTATATTGTCCTATGCAGCCCTTCGGAACGTTCTTCGGTGGTATCCTCGCCGAAACCATCATTGGCGAAGGTGGTTACAGGAACGAGAAGTGCCAACGAGTAGTCAAGGACTACATTGCAGGCAAATATACCTATCATGACCAAGAGGAAGATAAGCAGCTGACCGAGCGAGAGATTGCTAAACGCAACGCACAAGAAGAGAAAGAGCGCAAGGCTCTGGTGGGAACTTACCTTCCGTCATTTGAGGTGACTGATAGCACCGTGATAAAGGCCGTCAAAATAAAGTCTTACCTGAACAGCCTTTCGGCTTGGGCACGTAGCCGGGCGCACTTCCTTGCTGAAAAGCCGAGCAACGAAGGATGGTGCAGTCAGTTGAACAGCCTTGCTCAGATGTGCGACACCTTTGTACTGCTGATGGATTCAGCTGATATGGGTGACGACGTTGACATTAAGCAGGTGGAATCGTGGATCAGCACATTGTATAAAGGGGAAACCTTCATGCAATACGCTTCACAGAAAGGCAGCCGTGAGCTGGTTGACAGCCCCGCCAAGATGGCGGCACAAAGCGAGTGCACCGTTTGGATGAACTTCATCGGCGGTGACGTGGCACGCCTTGATTGCAGCTTCCTTTACCCGACGGAGAAGGAAAAGATCAAGGAGCACATTACCCTGTGGGATGAAAGCAAGGAAATGGGCTACCATCAGATGATGCAGCTCTTGCCCTTCCAGATGACCGAGAAACAGATGATTCTCGTGGTCACTGATTACACCAACGGCGAGCCTTCACCGAAGCATCCCGCTATGGTAAGGCTGGAGAGCCAGGTCGAGAACCTCGATGACATCATCATCAGGCCCAACCTGCTTGATGAGAAAACCGAAAATGTCAGGATTGTCACCAATAATAATACACAACCGCTAATACGTTTCGACCATGCCGAACTGCTTAGATGGCCTGACCACTTGAGTCCCACGACCATCAGCACGCTGGTTGAGTACCCGCTTGACTACATGATGGAGCGCATGTTGAACATCGTCAACACCGGCCCCAGCAGCATCAAGGAGGTGAAACCTACCAAAGGTGATGTGGCTCATGCCGTCATTGCGGCCTTGTTTGCCTCGAGAGACGGCAAACCCTGCCAGGCAGATGAGATAGAGCAGCGCATCAACAATGAGTTTGATGAGCAAGTGAGACGCGCTATAGAGTCATGCGGTGCCATCCTGGATCTGCCCGAGAACCGTCTGGATGCCGACCTGCTGAAAGAGCAGCTGCGCAAGTGTCTCGATATCCTTCTGGAAATCATCCGTGACAACCATCTCACCGTCACTGGCTGTGAGCACCAGGTGAAGACGGACATGGGATTGATCAAGAATGACAAGGATTGGGACATGATCGGTTACATCGACATGACACTTGAAGACGAGAACCACCATCCCGTGGTATTCGACTTCAAGTGGACTTCTTCCAAGTCCTACTATCGAGACCTGTTGACGGCCAACCGTTACACCCAGTTGGAGTTGTACCGCATTATGTTGGGTGCAGAGAAACACGACGCTGTGGAACGCACGGCTTATTTCCTCATGCCTGAGGGACATCTTTACAGCAAGGAAGAGTTCAAGGGACCGCATTGCACACAAATGGATCCCGAGAACACCGCCAACATCGTAGAGCAGCTCAAGAACTCGTTCTTCTACCGTAAGAAACAGCTGGATGCTGGAACCGTTGAGGTAGGCGAAGGATTCCCCTTGGGGATGCTCGACTACTTCAATGACACCGAGGAACAGAATCTTTTCCCGTTGTGTAACGACGGTTCGGGATCGGAGAAACCGAACATGTTCAGTAATTACTTACTTTTCAAAGGATTGCAGGAGGGAGAACAATGAAAAACGTAACATACATCAATGCCAGTGCCGGCAGCGGCAAAACCTATACGCTTACCCACAAGTTGGCGGATTTGATCAAGGAGGGTAAAGTGAAACCCGACCAGGTGATTATGACCACTTTCACAGTCAAGGCCGCCAATGAAATGAAGGAAGAAGCCAAATCGGTACTCTATGAGTACGGTCTCTTTGATGAAGCGACCCAATTGGACCAGGCGATGATAGGCACTATCCACAGCGTGGCCAACTCGCTCATCAAGAAGTACTGGTTCTTCCTCGGTCTGTCGCCCGACATGGGTGTGATGGCAGAAGAGGACACCCAGTTCTATATCTCTCAGTCGCTGTCCGAGCTTCCCAACCACGATGAATTGAAGGAACTGCATGGTTTCTGCGAAAGAATGGGAATGCAGTACAACTTCTTCTCGGGGAAGACAGGACTGAATTATGATTTTTGGAAGGAGGACATCGAGAAAGTCATTACCTATACCACCAATTACGAGATAGAAAACTACGACAGGAGCATTCAGGAATCACTGGATTACATCCGCCAGTTTGTGCGCCCCGAAGTCAGCCTTAATTATTCAACAGAAGAATTGGTGGCTGTGCTGAATGAGCATCAAGCCTTCCTTAAAAACCAGCGTGAATCGGCAACCAACCATGAACGCTTGAAGGAACTTCAACGTCTGAGGCGAGACGTTTCACATCCGAGCGTCGTGTGGTATAAAAAACTGAATGATTTGTTCCTTCAGCTAAAAAAACGCGGCCCTCTTGCAGACAAGATGGTACAAAGTTTGGCTGGTCTATGGCATTCCCCGCTTGTCTTCGATGAACAAGAAAAGTACATTCAGCTTTTATTCAACTTGGCTAAACGTTGGAAGGATCGTTTTCGCATCTTCAAGAAAGAGAGGAACTTGTTGGACTACAACGACATGGAAAAGTACCTGCGAGACCTGTTGAACAACCAGGAACTCGCATCGGAAATTTCCATGGACTACCGATACCTATTTGTTGACGAGTACCAGGACTGCTCGCCCATTCAGGTGAAAATATTCGACCGCCTGTCGGAACTGATGGAGCATTCCTATTGGGTGGGCGACTACAAACAGGCCATCTATCGTTTCCGAGGCAGCGACATCACCTTGACAAAGGCGATTGTTGACCGTATCTCAACGGGAGTAAACGGCTGCGATACCGAGACCTTGGACACGTCCTACCGTTCATTGCCCGACATCGTGGATGTGTGCAATGAAACCTTCAAGCGCACATTCAGCGGTGTGCTTGATGAAAGCGCCATCGTGCTGAAGAAACACCGCGAGAACGATGAGAAAATCAAATCGCTTCGCTATTGGGATGTGAGAGATGAACAAGGCCCTGGAGTTGTCAGCCACATTTCATACCTTGTGCAGCAAGGCGTGAAACCCTGCGACATCGCTGTGTTGGGCAGAACAAACGATCGTCTGAACGGAATGGCCCAACTATTGACTGACAACCACGGCATCCCAGCCAACAGGGAGAACGTACCCATCTTAGAGATGAAGGCCACTCCGCTCGTGATGGCTCTGCTCGCCCTTGTAGTCAGCGAAAAGGACTCGTTGGCCAAGGCTACGATCGCCATGTTGACCGAAGAGGGCTATGACACCAAGAAACTGATTGAGGACAAGCTAGTGCATGACGCTGATGAAGACAGCAAAGAGAGCGAATATCTCAATGACGTGCCGTTGGTTCATCAGTTGTTGAATCTGCGCCCGTTATTGCGTCAGCAGTCGGTAGCCTCCTTGATTGAGACGATGATCATTGAGCTTGACCTCTACAACGTCGTGAAGAAAATAGGCCTGGTCGTTGAGTCCACATCATGCCTCAACACGGTTATTCAGGCAGGATACACCTACGAGGAGCATTGCTTGCAGATGAACATTCCTGCCACCGTCAATGGCTTCATTGACTATCTTACAGTGACGAATCCCGTGGGTACTGGTGATACCGATGGCGTGCAACTGCACACGTATCACGGCAGCAAAGGCCTGCAATGGAAATATGTCATTCTGACACAGCTCTTTGAGAAGAAGAATGACCCTGAGAAATGTGTCAAGCAGAACATCTATGGCATCCACTTCAACTATGCTGACCAGCCTTCTGCATCCAATCCCTATCCTGAGGTTTACATCCGTGTGATGCCCTTCATCTACGGGCCAAGTAACACGAAAGTCCCACCAGACATACAACAGCAGATTGAATCCACACTATTGTTTGATTACGTCAGTCAAGAGTCTTTGTCTGAGGACAACCGCTTGCTGTATGTAGGCATGACAAGACCCCAGGATGTGCTGATCATGACTCTCCAGAAACCCAAGAGAGGGTGCCATCCCCTGCAATGGCTTGAAGACGTCGGACTGGATTGCGTGAAACCCGATGACCGCAATGACATCTTGGGCGTCGGATGCTATTTCAAGAACGACACCCTTACGGACGAACAGTTTGACGGGGCGGTTTCTTACCTATATGCGTCCGAGGACGAGCGGATGAAGACCCGCCGCATCCCATATCAATGGGAAGTGAATAATGCCGAGCAAAAGTACGTCTCGCCAAGTTCGCTGCACCTGAAGGGTGAAGTAGAGGAGCTCCACAACATCTGCGAACGTATGCCACTTGGGCCTTTGGCAGGAAAGACGTTGGCCGATGTGGGTGACTGCATCCACCAGATATTCTGTGGAATTGAGCAGCACATCGATGATGAGTCTTATTACACCAACCTGATAGAAAGCTACGGACTGTCCACTTGCCTTACTGATTACAAGGCAATCAAAAAGGCATGGGAAAAACTTGTCGAGTGGCTGAGTGAGCAATATGGTCCCGCCACAAGGATTTACCACGAACGACCGTTCACCCAATTGAGGGAAGGTCAAGTCTATTCGGGTAGCATTGACCTGGTGTGGGAAAACGATGAAGGCTCCGTTATTATTGATTTCAAGTCCTGTCCCATGGGACAGAACCATATCCTTGACAGCGATTCGGAACACTATGCCGGATGGTATGCTGGACAGCTTGATGCCTACGCTGATGTAATAGAGGAGGCTGCTGGCCATGTCATTAAGAAGTTCATCTATTACCCCGTAAGCGGTCTGTTGTGCGCCATTGGCAATGTGTTGGATTGGAGACCGCCTTACCGCGAGAATGTGTTCCACATCTTCGGCATTGATGGCCTTGAAATGGATAAATTGTGGGATGATGCAATCAAGTATTGCAACGACAATGATTTCTCTGGAGTCATCAATGTGTTCGTTCACGATGAAAAGGAAAAAGGTGTGGAGCCTTTTACCGTCTTGCTGCGTGGTGCTTCAACTCAGGGTCTTGAAGTGACCTATATGCACCAAAAGGACACCCACTTGCACATTGAACTTCCGTGGCTGGCATCCGTCGGTGACGTGAAACTGGCATTTGCCTTGATGAAAGCCCTGCGGGATCGCTACCCGGAATGCGGCATCTTCTTGGATGACAATGCCGATGAGGAGTTCTCATTGGTTGAGGACAATTATGACGCCATGGTGACCATGCGTCTGATCAACATGAGAGCCCTCATCGAGAACTATCCCAATGGGCACATGGGCGCAAACGGATTCTATCATGAGTTCATCGCTCCGTCACAGAAGGACTATCCTGATATGGAAATCGAGGAACTGGTGTTTAAGGCGGCGGATATGTTTGTAGAGTTGCAATGGGATTATGCCGACTTCGAGAGTCCTGGATTGGCGAATGTAACGCCTCCTGATGGCATAAGTTACACAGCAAGGATCCTCACCAATGATGATGACACATTTGTCGGCATCAGTCAGCATGTGTGCCTGTCATGCGATGGCGAAATAAAGGATGTCCCTGTCGATGACTTCTTCAGGGCAGTCAAGGGCAATACTTATTTCAAGATGGTTGATGCAGCTCAGTTCACTCTGCGAAAGATGCCCGAAAAAGAGTGGAAAGCGCTTTTTGACTCTTTGAACGTAGCCGCCATACAAGCGCCTAAAACGTATCTGCTGCGCTGGAATCCAACCATCAGCAGCCTCTCGCTTGATCGTTACCGCGAAATCAATGAAGAGTACCCAGAGGGTTTTAACTTCCATTGGAGCGTCTATGAGTGGGAGCAGGCCCATAAAGGCGACCGCTTCTTTATGCTTCGCACGGGTGATGACCATGCGGGATTAGTTTTCAGAGGTATCTTCACGGGCGAACCCTACGAGGATGACGATTGGGCTGGTAAAGGCAGACAGAGACACTACATGTAAATGGACTGCTATGACTGCGTGCCAGCCGACGAAATGCCCCCAATCGATCTCAAAATGCTTGAAGAAGAAATCCCCAACATAGACTGGCGCCAAGGTCATTCAGGCCAGTTGCTCTCAAAAGAGGACGCTGATTTATTAGACGATTTATGGGAGGAGTTAATGACTAATAGACTTGTTATCGATGAACAGGGCGAGATAGAACAAGATGATAGCGACCGGAATCAGGATGATGATGAAAATGGGCAGGCGCACGGGGACCATATCGCAGCTCTTATGGAGCCCGAAGACTTCCTGGCTAATCACCTTCCCAAGTTGATTGATAATGGTGAAGTGCTTAAATCCTGCAAGACTCAAGTAGTCAGTGAAAAGGTGGATGGTGAAACCACAGATGTTTTTGCTGTCGTGCATCGTGATGGCGATGTGACGTGGCTTGCTCTTATCGCTGCTGGAGTGAAAGAAGATGTCAATGAGTTAGTATCATTCTACCCTTTGCTCGATTCTGTGGATAGGGTGAAAGCAAAAATTACCGATGTGTCTGAATGGCAAGACATGATAGAAGCAACGGTCACTTGTGAGGTGGATTGTGATGATGAAGACTTTGGCAGTCTCGAAATCTCATTCTTTGCCACCGACTATGCTTGGAACAAGTCGAAATATATTGTTGGTGAATATCTGTATCTTGACCTTGCCGCATTAGCTTACTCAGCAAAAGAAGCGATAAGACATTTTTCATTCAAGGGTCAGCAAGCCATAGATTACTTGGCCAAATCAGGTCGAGAACCTGAATACGATGAGAACGGCAATGTCAAACCCGTGGATTTCAGCACCGAGATCCTGGTGGCATTCATGAATACCGATGATGATTTCCCGGATGATTTCGAGTTCCATTCACCAATCCGCAATGTTGAGAAAATCAATTCCGTTGGAGTTGACCTTTACCGTTGTGAGGTGTTGTTTATGCACGACCCCGACCGTCCATTGGCTTTATACTTCAAGAGAGAGTTTATTCCTAAGCCCGAGGACGGTATGCCCATCTCGGGTTGGCTCTGGCTACAAGGTCGTATAAGTGAAAACCAAGAAGACTAAATCACAAAGGAGCATAGATATAATTAAATTACAACGATATATGAAGAAGATTATCAAATTACATTGGAACAACTATAAGAATAGTGATTCCGGAAAAGATGTGATTGCCGCATTTGACAAACTAACCAATCCGAATACAACAGTAGAAGAGTTATATGAACTCGCTTGTAGATTTGATCCCGAATGCTTCAAGAATACCAGTTCAAAAGAAAAGAAGCAGGAATTGGAAGCACTAGGACGCATTGAGTCTGATGTTCAATGGATCTGGGAAGAAATAAACAAACTAAATCAAGACGGTGCGTATATTGATTATAAAGCATTATCTTGTATCTTATTGAACGAAAATGTTGATGAAGAGTTTGATAGTATTCCACAGGCTACGTTCAAATCTGCATTAGGCGGAAACATGATGTTATCGTTGATGTTGTCTCGCTATTTCCCTAACTATTATATCCCGAATTTCTTTCCAATGCAATTTATCTATTTGAAGAAAATTGCAGAAAAATATGAGATCGAACTCCCAGGGATTCCAAATCGCTCTGATTATAGAAGTAGATGGTTATATTATGATGAAATGTGTAAGGCACTTAATCAGTTTGCAGAAGAAAACGAGTTGGATTCTTTGAGCGAGTTGTGCGCCTTCTTATATGGATATGAAATGGAGGTCATTAAGGAGGAAATGGAAGAAGAACACAACAAGACCATACCAGAAGTGCCAGAACAAGCATGGATTCTTGTTGGAAATTATGGCGAAGGTGAGAAATCGATGAATGAGGGATATTGGCAATCTAGTCCATTCACAAGAAAAGGGGACATCATGGTTTTTTATGAAAAATCCCCAGTGAGGAAACTCAATTCAGTTTGGATTGCCCTTGAAGACGGTGTGATTGAGCCATTCGGTCATTATTACTCTTATTCATATATAGGACATAAAATTGAGATTCCTGATGAAAAGGCTATCTCATATGCTGATTTTAAGACGAGTGATTATTTCAAAAACCGTGATAAGAAAGGTAATTTCGTCAGCAAGAATTTCCAAGACGTCAGCGGATGGGAAGTCACATACGATGACTATGCTGAAATAAAACGCATACTCAAAGAGAAAGGATTTGACATATCCATTTTACCGTCATTATACCAGCCAAAGAGGATACTAAACGTTACCATTAAAGATGAGAAAGATGTTGAGAATTATCTTCTCAAACCTCTTTTGAAGGATATGGGGTGGAAGTTCAAAGTGGATTATGATCAGCAAGTAGAGTTTCCTGCTGGTCATGGAACTACTGGTCATAGGATGGATAAACGTCCTGATTTTATCCTGCATTACCGTCGTTATGGAAAGCAAATCATCACCAAAGTCGTTATTGAAGTTAAATATCACATGAAAAACCCAAAAGAAATAAAGGAAACCTTTGACCAAGGTGTCTCTTACGCAAATTGGGGGAAGGCTCAGACTCTTGTTTTATGTGACGAGAATCAAATTCTAATTTATCAGCTGAATAGCGAAGGAGTTTTCAATTTTGACAAATGCACAAGAACATTTCACTGGGAAGATCTGGAAAATCATGACTCTTTTATGGAATTAAAACGATTAATCTCATAAGAAAATTCAATCAAATAGCACTTTTTTTGAGGTTGTCCCATGATTTGAGACAACCTCGTGTTTTCTTTGCAGCGAGTAAAACAAGTTATTGTGTGCAGAATGATGGTCGCAGGTTTGGTAGCGGGCAGGTCCAGACTAAATCCTGGGCGTGAGATAGGAGGTTCGAGTCCTACCCATTCTGCACACTTTTCGCTCCGACTGGGATGGGAGCCCCGGTTGAACTGTCAAGCGACCTATGTGAGTCGGAGCATTTTGAAAGAAACAAGGTGGGCAGGCAGACCCGCGATGTGTGGAACGGCGGTCCCTCAAATATGAGGGAGGGGAATGGTTCAACTCCATCACCTGCCCACCATAAATATTAGCAGTGTGAGCGAGTAGAGCGCATGATAGTTGGGACGGAGCGGCAATGCCAGCAATGGCATTGATATGAGGGTGACTCGATAACCCCGCTTGCTCACACAATTTGTAGCTTACCAAATAATTACATATCAAATGGAAGACGTGGTTTCATATCAAAAGATAGAAGACAGGAAAGTAAGAATTGCAGTCAGCCTGATCTACAAGAGACTGTTAAAGCCAACGTGCGATATCGTTGATTTGAGTTGGGATTTGTGGCACAAGTTCAGATTTGCAAACGAAAAAGAGCGAAAAAAGATGGCACTTAAATTCGTCAATAGGCCGCACTTTCAAGATTGCCTCGATCAGGTTACATGGATTAAGCTTGATAGTCCAGAAATACTTAAGGTCGTCTCAGAAGACGGCATCATAACAGTAACAGAATAAACCATCATAGAATGAAAGAAAGGATAGTAAGAGTAGCCATCAGCTTGATTTACTACAAGGCAGTAAGACCAGGCTTATTCATCGTGGATATGAGTTGGGATGTTTGGCGCAAGTTCTTATATGCCAGCCAATATAACAAGCAAGATATGATTGTCCCCAAAGTGGCACCAAGCGTTGATGGCTCCGTTAAGGAACTTGTTTGGATTCCGTTGGACAACCAAAACAAGTTGCAGGTTGTTGACGAAGATCGCGTCATCAAAATCAAATCATTAAACCAATGAATCATATGAGAATAAGAAACTGGTATAGCGAGAGAGCGCGGCTATTGCAAGAGATAGCCCTTCAACAGCCCATAACAACTGATCATATAAGTATTAGATTTAAGAAACTGGAGGGCGAACAATCGGTGATGGTCATTCATG
>JAEEGL011026845.1_pt1 | contig 12842 bp, 5 predicted proteins | sample 9134231 | NCBI WGS metagenome assembly JAEEGL01 (sample SAMN16246548, study PRJNA631951) | gut metagenome | biome: gut microbiome; feature: rumen; material: fiber-attached | host: Bos | place: Iran: Karaj | collected 2018-10
CAATCAAGTACCTGGCGGAAGCCTGATATAAACCGCTTCTGTGCATCATTCTGTAGTTTACTTAGGTCCTTGTAGTATACAGACGGCTTTTTTTGACGCTTAATGATCTGTCTGAAACAACCGTCGCCTGCCGGTATGAATTCAGACCTGAGAGCAGGATGATCGGCTACTAGCTTCTCCACCCTGTCTTCAAATTCCTCACGGCTAAAGACACACTTCAGGACACTTTTGACCCTGATTTCACCCGGCCTGTATCTATTATATAATTTTCTGAAAAACAGAAAAACATTGGTGGCTACATCTACAGGCAACACTGCTTCCGTATCCGGATCATCTGCGATCGTCTTAAGCTCGGGTGGGATTGAAATATCTAAATCCATTGGTATATTCTCCGGGGCTTCTTCATGTTTTTCCGGTTCTGTAATCGCAAGCATTTCGGGTGTGGGATTTAAAAATACATCCTTGACCGAATAATGCTTCCCCAGGCTTATATTTAAGCGTGAGATAAGGTGCATGGCCAGAAGCGAGCTTCCGCCACAGCTGAAGAAGTTGCTATTCCGTCCGATCTTATCTGCATGTAAGACCTCTTCAAACGCTCTGCATATCTCCTGCTCAGTTTCGTTTTCGGGTTCTTCATAGGGTTCTGCCTTTATCTCTATTTCCGGCAGTGCCTTCCTGTTAAGCTTACCGTTTCTGTTCAGAGGGAATTTATCAATCCGCTGTATACGTTGGGGAATCATATATAGAGGTAGGCTTTTTATAAGATGATCAAGGATTCCAGCATCCTCTAGTGTTTTATCGGCGATATACCAGGCGTAAAGAGATGCATTATTTCCTTCGCCACGTATATCCGCTGCAGCCCTCATCACCCCGGGAAAGCTCTCCAGACACTTTTCAATCTCCGGCAATTCTATTCTCTGTCCGTGAAGCTTTCTCATATCATCCATCCGGCCGATGACAGAAATCCTGCCTTCATTATCACGGATCCCAATATCACCTGTGTGGTAAATTCGGCCCAGGCTCTCAGATACCGTGTATTTTTCAACAGTGAGAGCTCTATTACCGACATAATAACCCAATTCTGCCGGAATACCTCCCACACAGAGTTCTCCTTCTTCACCGTCTGAAACCATCTGTCCCTTGGAATCGAGCAAAAAAATCTTCGTACCGTTAACCGGACTGCCGATATGGATCTTCTGTCCAGGTATCAGTTCGCCAACAGAAGCCATTGTGAATTCCGCCGCACCGAAAGAATGAAAAATATATCCAACGGATACTTTAGAAAGCCGTTCTGTTAAATTAATTGTGGCCTTTTCACCGAGAATTAAAAAACGTCTGATACCACGGCAGGCTTCACAAAATGTCTCGTCTTCAAGATATGATGACAGCTGTGATGTAGTCCCTGATATTGCATCAACATGTTCGGAAATCATCCGTTCGCCCATAAGCTTTATATCATTTGACTCTTCTTTCGTGGCAAGGACCAGAGTTTTACCCAATAACAGGGAAAGGAATATATCCACCCCAACACCCGAAAATGAGGGATTGCCTGCGGAAAATATGTTCTCACAATATTTCATTGTCGCATATGCATGACGGTTTTCAGAAACAGGGATTTTTGTAATGAAATGAACACGGTGATGTGCAACGCATCCCTTGGGAACACCGGTACTGCCTGATGTATAATAAATCGAAAATTCATCCTCACCGCCAAGTACAGGAAGTCTGTCCCCTGTTTTTTCCACACGACTGAGATCTTCAAGCTTCGCTTCGTCCAGGATCAAAGCGGCCTTACTGTTCTGTTTAATGTATTCCAGGCGTTCACGGGGCCAGTTCCTGTCAGCTATAATGAATACTGCTCCGGAATATAAAGTACCAAGGACAGCTGTAATAAGTAATATGCTCCTGTCCATATTTACAATGATCCGATCCCCTTTTTTTATGCCATATGCAGCCAGTTTCAGGGCAAGATCATTTGCATCCCTGATCAACTCGCGGTAAGTGACTGACGCATCTCCGCATATGACAGCTGCCTTATTGCTGTCGGCATAAAGTGCTGTGACTGCTTCAGGAATCGTCTTATACCTTAGATAATAGTCATACTTTTCCTTTTCCATAAATCACTCCCATTATGATTTTGGGTATTCATGAAAGGGCCAAGAAGATTTCTTCAAGGCCCTTATTGTGGTAATTAATTTACTAAATTCTATTCCCCGGACTTCATGCAATCCAAAAGCTCATCATAGGTAGAATGCATATATATATCTTTCATGCTAAGAGCATAACCATGTTCGTTGCATCTTGTCACCATCTTCACTGTATCAAGTGATGTGAGTCCCTGCGCAAACAGGTCGTCCTGTTTGTTATATCCGTCCTTTAACAGACCGGAAAGTACATGATCCAATACTTCCTCGGCTGAATATTCTGCCTTTCCTTTCTTTGCAGGTTTGATACCGATTACATTAGGTTTTTCAATCGGCGCATCCACCTTACGCGAGATATATGATTCAAATTTTTTTTTCAATTCGGGATAATTAACAGGATTAGCAGATATCTCCGGTATATTCTTAAAAGGGAAACCGGTCATTGCCGGTCCCGGAACCGGTGTCATCATCCGGCTGATCATAAGCTGCATCATTTGAAGCATAACCTGCTGTTGGCTCATCATGGTTTGAAGCATGGACAATATGGTATTCCACTCTGATCCTCTTCCGAAAGAAGGCTTAGTTACGCCCTGCATTTTATTGGGATCGCAAATCTGTTGATTCGCAGTCGACATTTTATCAGGATCGCAAATCTGCTGATTTGCAGGTGACATTTTGGCGGGATCGCAAATCTGCTGGTTGGCCGGTGACGTTTTGTCGGGATCACTGACCTTCTGATCTGACAATGGCTTGGAATCCTTACCCTTGGCAAGTTCTGCAACTTTCTCCTTTGTAAGTAATTCTTTCGGCACATAAATAGGATCAGTTTCTTGCAATTTTTCAGCCATCTCGGATAATACGGGTGTATTGAAGATCACTCCCAAATCCAGCTTTATACCTTTTTGTATCAACCAGGCTGAAAGCTGAACTGCCTTTATGGAATCACCGCCTTCTGCGAAAAAATCCGCATCATCAGATACTTCATCAACCCCAAAAACCTCCTTCCATGCTTCCTTCAAAGTGTCTGATAATTGTTCGTTTGTCATATTACCGCCTCCTCCTTTTAGATATATATAATAGTATATTAAATCTGTTTATACAGTCAATATTTTCATTGTCGCCAACATCTCTAAAACATCCTGTATGTAATATTACCTCCACACCATCATCATGGGCATCACAGCGGCTGCCAGCACAATCATCATAAACACCGCCATGATTAGCGCGTACCTCCATACATCTTTCAACCTCACATAAGCAGGATCATAGATCAGCGCTGTCTGCAGCGAAGCGTTTGGGGTCAGCATGGCAAGACATACAGCCTGACTTACGAGGAATATCACTACAAACAACGGATACGATGTCCCGGAAAACAACGCATATGATAATTCAGTAAAGAGTACGGCTACGATGACATTCGACGTTAAATTTGTCATCACAACGGCCAAAATGATCAGGACTACCAGTATAAGGAAAGGATGTATATTCTTAACAAGCGGATATATCATACCATACAGTGTGTCTCTGATGCCGGTCTTTTCAGAAGAGATCACGTCTGACATCAAGTAGACACCGCACTGAAAAACCGTAAGCCTGAGCGGTACTTTGCTGATAGCAGCATTTATATCTGCTGCCGGTTTGCCGTTAATATGTATAATACACAGAATAATGATACCTATGACTACAGGCCCGATATCTCCACTTTTCTTAAAAATGGTGATTATGCCTTCTGCGGCACTGCCTTTAATAAATTCGGGCATCAGCCACAGTATTACAACAGTTATCAGAACCGCTATTGTAATCTTTTCCTTGCGACTTGCAGGGTTAAGAGAGCTTATGTATTCTCCCATTATAAACCCGTCTTTTTCTACCGGTCTCCATATGAATCTGATCACAAACATTGTTACTGTCAACATCGCAATGTTCATGAAAAATCCGGCAGTACACCACTGAAACAGGCTTATCTCTACAGGGATCAAACGCATCATTATTACAGGAATCAAATGTGAAATCGGAGTTGAATTACCTGCAATAGATGTCACAAGCAGAGTTCCCACGTACATCGCATTGGCATACTCACTGTGTTCTCTGACATTCATCTTGATCATCAGTTCATGGATCAGAGTACATGCTACGATGGTGACAGCATTCTTTTCAAGGAAACACACCACGATAGTGATCGATAAAAAGAACATAAACATAAACATATATGGTCTGCCTGCGGATATACGCCGAGAAAGAAAGAAATCCGCACACCTGCCTATAGTACCATTCTCTATGAGGATGAAACTGAAGATCATGCAAACAAGAAAAAAAAATGTGCTTTGGTTTCCAAGCGAAACACTGCTCACCTGTGATATGTTATCATACACACCGCTAAAACATATCAGTACAACCGCGAGCAGGCTGGGCCATGTCATGCTGACTGTTATCCAAAGATATATGGTAGGAATACATATTGCAAGCGCCTTAACTCCCTCCTGTGTCAGATTTCCTGACGGATGTATTAATAGCAATATCAAAAAGGAAAGCACTATCGCTATTCCGATATGCAAATAATTTTTGAAATATCTTATCATTATAAAGTCATCTCCTCATTATTAAACACACCTTAACCTTTGTATGATATATTCAAAGCTTAACAACAATGTTATTGAGTCCCATGGACGGAAGGTAATCGATCTCCTTTGCCAGTCCGACTATCATCCTGATCCCAATATTGGACTCCGTATTGTTCTGTTTGTTTACCTCGAGCCATTTAACAGGATCGAAGCTCATTCCATTGTCCCTGAGACGTATCATACGCTTATCCTTCCTCATTACAAGCCTAAGCTCGATCAACCCCGTCTTTTTCCTTTCAAATCCATGCCTTACGGTATTCCCGGCCATCTCCTCAACAAACAGCGAAACAAAGAGAGCCGTTTTCTTATCCTCGCCTCTTGCAAGACAGTATTCCTGTACCTTACCCGATACTTCTGACACATCCCCGGCTGTAGACATTGAAGCTTCTAATATCTCACCCTCTTCAGGAACAAATGATTCCGGCAGGATCAATAACCCGTCTAAGGATCGTGGAATCCTTCTGTTTTTTATACCCGGAATAAGGATCGCGGTAACCAATGTAAGAACCCCGGAAATGACCAGACCCGCTTCCACACCTCTTATTCCGAACAGAAAACCGGCAGAAGCTGCACATACTACCGGGAATATTGCATCCCTTAATACACATAATACATAATTCAGCTTGACATTTCCCGTTCCCATAAAGCTGCCTCCTATTGAATAACTTATAAGCGCCAGAAAGCTCTGTAAGGAGTAGCATCTGATAAAGCGCGTAGCCTGGGCAAGCACTTCGACATCGCTTACCTTTAAGAAAATTCGGGAAACAGCCCCCGCGAAAACAAACAACGCGATGAAAAGCACAGCACCGACTCTGTATCCAAGCCGTAAAGAGACGTAAAGAGTTCTATCAAGCGAATCCCTGTCCCCTTCGCCGTATGAAAGGTTCATTACCGTAGATGTTACGGACAGCAGGCTGACAAAAACAGATAAAAGAAGCGTAAATACCGAGCTTGCCACGGCAAGAGCTGCAAGTGCCGCATCACCGCTGACCATCAGAAGGATATTATTTAGAAAAAATGTCCTGAATGTTGTCGACAGTTGATTTATGGTACTGGCCATACCAATAAGTACAGCTTCACCCAGGCAGCTGAAATCCGTAGTCTTTAAAGAGAATTGAATCAAATGTCCTTCCTGTCTGAAATGAAATAATAGTACGAACAGACCGGCAGCCGAACTTAATGAAGTAGCCAGAGCCATTCCGAGCATTCCCATATGTACGAAATACACATTAAGTACATCCAATATGACATCTGCCAGGAATATCGTAAAGGCATAGGTAACACAGCGCTTACGATCATTGTCAAGCACCATCACGGAATTGATGTTAACCGCAATACCCAGGGGCACAAGATTAAATGCAAATCCGCGAAGATATTGCTCTGTAAGTGAAATGACCTCACTTCCCGCTTTACTTCCGAGGCTTTGAGCTATCACCGGAGCACCAAAGAATACAACTATACCTGTAAAAAAGCAAAAGACAGCTGTACAGATCACAAGGGTTGAAAAAATCCGATTGACCTGTTTAATATCTGCCTTTCCCATGCTTCTTGTACACAGCTGTCCGATTCCCGCAGCAAACAGGCTTGTGGGAGCCGTCACGATCGTCACAGCCGGTGTGACAAGTCCTATTGCGGCCATCGCTTCACTTCCCAGAAAACGTCCTGTAAGTGCCGAATCCACAACAACACAGATCATACCAGACATCATCGCTATAAGTATAGCCGTAAAAGACCTGTTAAATATCTCGTCTACTAAATAATTCTTTCTTCTGTCACCCATTTCTCAAGCATTTCCTTCTACTCTTACTCTGTCTCTCGAATGGAACAGCCTGCCGAATTCCGGATGCACCACGTATTTTGATGCCTCCTCTTTTGTAAAGTATTTTGAGGATTCCTTATGACATTACCTGTTCTGAATAGTTACAGTATTTTTATAATATACACAAAACATATGCTATTTTCAGAATACAGTTTGGCAATTTTATAATTTACTGTAAGTATATCATATTGCGGACTGATTGCAAAAAATCTAAACAATTATTGATGATATATTTCGCTTATTTCATTATACGATCCTGCTGCTGAGTTCCTGTCTGAAATATTTGACAAACAGGTCATGTGCTGCTTTTTTGGAGCTTTCATATATCAGGCGAACATTCAGCTGACCATTCTTTAAGTATAGACTCGAACCGATCCCGGGGCCCGGCACTTTGGTTGGCTCCGGGATAACAGCGGATTCATCAATTATGAATGTAGATTCTTCGATCAGATCAGACATTTCGCCAAAATCGTTAGATATTATCCCCGGTACAAGTAAGCTGAGATCGTATTTTTTTAAGTAAGGCGTATCAGCTCCCCCGATATGCTCCTTTAATTCCAAAAATACCTTCTGCAGATCGCCTGCTTTCATATTCTTATGTATATGCACCGGTTTTGCAGATACAATATTCCCTACGATCCGCATTTCTTCAGGGTTCATTTCGTCCCGCCCATGGTCATTGCATTTTAACCAGATATCATCTTTATTCTCTGTTTTTAGAATTGCCCTGGCATGGCACAGAAAAACCCAGGTAAATAAACTGCAGCCTGCCTGTCCGCATTCTTCCATAAGACGTCCGGTCTCATCCTTTGAGAAGTGGATATATTCTACCGCAACCCTGACCGGCCCCGATTTTTCCTGGCTTGTACGCACTGCGGGTATATCCAGGTCCTTATAATATTTTTCCGCTTCTTTTGATCCGGCCCTTACAGATGCATGATATTTTTTCCTGTTTTCAATATATTTGTCACATGAAAGCTCTTTATAGTTATCGGAAACCAACTCATTCTGAATGACTACTGTGGAAATACCGTCGGCAATACTGTGATCAATATCAAACAGCAGTATGCTCCTGTCTTCCGAAATGGGAAAAAGCGCCACGGAGAACAGACCATCCTCACGGTCAAGTACCTGCCGGAAGCCTGATACGAACCGCTTCTGTGCATCATTCTGTAATTTACTCAGATCCTTGTAGTATACTGACGGCTTTTTTTGCCGCTTAATGATCTGTCTGAAACAGCCGTCGCCTGCCGGAATGAATTCAGACCTGAGAGCAGGATGAACTGCTACCAACTTCTCCACCCTGTCCTTAAATTCCTCACGACTAAAGACACACTTCAGTACACATCTTTTCCTGATCATATTCGGCCGATAGCCGGTATATAAATGCCTGAGGATCATCAAACGGTTAGTGCCCTTGTTTACGGGCAGTACTGCTTCCGTATTTGGATCCTCTGCGATCGTCTTAAGCTCGGGCGGGATTGATATGTCCAGATCTATCGGTGTTTTTTCCGATGCATCTTCATGTTTTTCCGGTTCTGTAATCGCAAGCATCCCGGGTGTGGGATTTAAAAATACATCCTTGACCGAATAATGCTTCCCCAGGCTTATATTTAAGCGGGAGATAAGGTGCATGGCCAGAAGAGAGCTTCCGCCACAGCTGAAGAAGTTGCTGTTCCGTCCGATCTTATCTGCATTCAGAACCTCTTCAAACGCCCTGCATATCTCCTGCTCCGTTTCGTTTTCCGGCGCTGCATAGGGTTCTTTCTTCACCTCTATTTCCGGCAGTGCCTTCCGGTCAAGCTTGCCGTTTCTGTTCAGAGGAAATGTTTCTATCTGCTGTATACGTTGCGGGATCATATAAAGAGGCAGGCTATTTATAAGATGATCAAGGATCTCAGTATCTTCAAGTGTTTTGTCGGCCAGATACCAGGCGTAAAGAGCTGCGTCATTTCCTTCGCCGCGTATATCTGCCGCAGCCCTTGTTACTCCGGGAAAGCCCTCCATACACTTTTCTATCTCCGGCAGTTCTATTCTCTGTCCGTGAAGCTTCCTCATATCGTCCATCCGGCCGATGACTGAAATCCTGCCTTCATTGTCACGGATTCCGATATCACCTGTGTGGTAAATGCGGCCCAGTCCTTCAGCTTCCGTATATTTTTCTGCAGTAAGGGCTCTGTTGCCGACATAACAACCCAATTCTGCCGGAATACCTCCAACACAGATCTCTCCTTCTTCGCCATCCGATACCTTCTGTCCTTTGGAATCCAGCAAGAAGATCTTCGTTCCATTAACCGGACTGCCGATATGGACCTTCTGCCCCGGTATTAATTCGGAAACAGAAGCCGTTGTGATTTCCGATGCACCGTAGATATGAAAAATATATCCGTCGGATACTGCAGAGATCCGTTCTGTTATATTCATGGTTGCCTTTTCGCCAAGAATTATAAAACGTCTGATACTTCGGCAGGCTTCACGAAATGTCTCATCTTCAAGGTATGTTGACAGCTGTGATGTTGTTCCTGTGAATCCATCAACATGTTCTGAGATCAGCCGCTCTCCCATAAGCTTTATATCGTTCGTTTCCTCCTTCGTGGCAAAAATCAGAGTTTTACCCAATAACAGAGAAAGGAATATATCCTGCCCTACTCCAACAAATGCGGGATTTCCTACAGAAAAAATGTTATTGCAGTATTTCATTGTCGCATATGCATGACGATTTTCGGGAAGAGGGATTTTTATACTGAAATGAACCAGGTGATGTGTAACGCATCCCTTGGGAACGCCGGTACTGCCCGATGTATAATAAACCGTAAATTCATCCTTAATGCCGGGTACAGGAAGGCTGTCCCCTGTTTTTTCCACACGCCGGAGCTCTTCAAGCTTAGCTCCATCCAGGACAAGAGCGGCTTTACTGTCATGTTTAATGAATTCCAGACGTTCACGTGGCCAGTTTCTGTCGGCTATGATGAATGCTGCTCCGGAATATAAAGTACCAAGGACAGCCAAAATAAGTGACACACTTCTGTCCAGATTAATAATGACACGATCTCCTTTTCCTATGCCGGATGCTGCCAGTCTCAGGGCAAGATCATTTGTATCCCGGACCAGCTCGCGATAAGTGACTGAATCATCCCCGCATTTAACGGCTGCCTTATCACTATCGGCATAAAGAACTCTGACTGCTTCGGGAATCGTCTTATACTTCAGAAAATAGCCATATTCATTCTTTTCCATAAATCGCTCCCTTTATCAATGTCTGCTATATTCTGAATTTTTGTAACTATTCAGCTATTTCAGATCCTGCAGCTGATCAAAATAAAATCCCCATTTATTCCTGAACTTCTCGCGATTGATCAAAAAAGTATTATAATGATTCTTTACGTCTGCTCCGAAACTCCTTGACCCATAGTGATAAATATAGCTGTTGTGACATAGAACGCATTTATAACCTTTTTCAGCAATCCTCAATCCATAATCATTGTCCTCGAACATCCCGGGAGTAAATCTTTCATCAAGCAGACCCACAGCATCAAGACACTCCCGTTTTATCAGCATGGCAAACATAACGAGAAAGAGTTTTTCTTCATACGGATCAATGTCCGGAATATTTATTTCCGCTCCGAACTGTATACATTCTTCGGTTGAGGTATACATCTCACCTACAGCCTGATCATTTAGAGCAAGATTGGTTACTGCTCCTGTTGCGCCGGTCAGTTCATCTTCATATAACCCCATCCTCAACCCCAAAAGTGAATTGGGGAGCATTATTGTATCATTGTTTAATAAAAATATATCATTGTCGGGATCAGCTGCCTGTATACCCTGATTGCAGCCTGCAGGAAACCCTCTGTTTTCGGAATTCTTTATCAATACTATATCACTCTGGTCAGACAACCATTCAATACTTCCGTCATTCGATGCATTATCGACAACAATTATTTCATAACACCGGTCGAAACAGGTGTTCCGTATACTTTCAATACACAACTTGGTATATTCGAGATTATTATAAGTCAGGATTACAAAAGAGACATTATTGACTAACTTCGAACTGATGACATCAAGACCGGCAATCCTCTGCTCTATTATGGACCTATCGGTATCATTACCCGCATTAATGCAATGATACAAAGCATTTTCATAAAATAAATACGCCTGTTTTATATTTTTTCTTTTGTAACAGTCTCCAAGAAGCAGATATAATTCATGATTACAGGGATTTACCTTCAGCCCGCTCCTTACATATTCAAACACTGTATCACTATCCAAAATATCTAAAATATTATTCATGCAGTTAAAACTCCATCCTAAAAGACTCACTCATTCGACTTCTCAAGCCTTGAATAGAACAGGCTTATGCCAAAGCACAGTCCACCGCAGATGAAAAGGCTCAGGGCACGAATAACAAGATTGTCGTAAGCTATATCAAATACAAGCAGCTTGATGGTGCTTAGCAGAGCCAGTATCAGAGCATACAATCTCAGAGGCTTCTGTTTGAGCTTCTGCCCGAATATAAGACATACGACAGCCAAGCCGAACAGCAGAATGCTGGTTACCGGTTTGCTTCCGATATCGTGGGCGACTGCTATGATAAGAACGGTGAATTTAATACCGACATACGGTGAAAACGCGGAATTTTCACTGCTCATAAGATTAAAGACATTTAAGCTGAACAGACCTGCCGCAACGGCGATCGAGATCGTGTAGGGAAGCATATTATCGTTTAAGCGGTGCATCGCATACAGCGAGCAGAGCATGCATACAGCATTTACCGCAAAGAAGCATATGAAGGTTCCCTGACTGAATGGGGGTTCATCCTTATCTATAAAATCTTTTCTGAATTTGGTATAAAGCTGCAGCCCCAGCATAAGACAGATGCACAAGAGGATCCTGCTATCGTCTTCAAGCCTTGAGTACAGACCCGGGAAATGCGTTATCTGGCACAGAGAAACCGCGACTATGGAAAGATATAACGATATCTTCTCAAACTGACTGTCCGGTCTTGATATTATATGTATCAGGAAAATAAATACAATTCCCGTTATTATATATGCCGAATAGGATGGTTGCGAGCTGAAGGTATCAATGAAAGCCGGACGTACTCCCCACAGAACATGCACTGTACTGAAAAATGCTGCGCATAGTGTAACACATGCCTGGATCGGGAATACTGATTCTTCATCTTCTCTCTTAAATCTTAAATAGACTGCCAGTATGCATGGAATGACCAACGCGGAACAGTAACTGTTTTCAATAAAGAAATAGCAGAATACAGAAACACATGCCACGATCGTCGAATAAATATCCACAGAGATATCCCTGTCTTTTCCGTAAAAAACGTATTCCGTAACGGCTAACAGAAGTAATCCGAAAAGTGTTGCAATACATGCTCCTGTGTTGAGGTTATTGGTTATCTGACTAACAATAACGATCATCGTAAAGAACATGGTGTATCCAACGGTTTCATATGATTGGATATATATGCTCTCTGCTTTGGCATAGAGGGTATTTCTGACAAATATGTATATGAGCAGGCCGAACAATATACATACTATAATCGGACCGACCGGTGATATCATCTGACCAAATCCGAATCCGTCGGTAGTATCTGCAACGAACCCACGGGTAAGTACAGACAACACCATTACCGAAACAAGAGCTGAAAGCGAGTTAATAAGATAGTTCCTGCATTTAAACAGTGAATTGTACAGGATCTGCGCTATCGCAACATATATACCAAGGTAGACTGCCAGATGTGTCTCGCCGGTAGCATATATATTTCCCGCTCCCATAAAGAGTGAAATAAGTATCCCGAGCTGTCCGATAATATTAAACAGAAGGGATTTGTATCTTTCACAAAAGAATACGACAACGCACCATACAAGAAGAAAAACATACAATGGTATATCAGCGATAAAGTTAAAGTATATCTTTCCTGTGAACAGAGTAATATATATTGCACCGAGTCCACATGCCAGAAGAGATATACTGAGTGCAGACTGTTTTTTCCGGGTCATTGTGAAGCCTGCCACAGTAAGTCCTATACTGCCAAGTACCATCGCTGCAAATTTAATTTCATTTGTTATATATGGCATTACGGCAGCCGCAAATACTATCAGTCCGACAAATATAAGTACGGAAGCGACAACAACGAACACGTTTTTACCAATAAAGGATTCCATATCCCCGGATTTAGGTTTTTCACGTCTTACCGGAGGAACGGGACGTACCGGTTTAGTATATCTGGTATTATTA
>JAEEGL011724625.1_pt1 | contig 12842 bp, 8 predicted proteins | sample 9134231 | NCBI WGS metagenome assembly JAEEGL01 (sample SAMN16246548, study PRJNA631951) | gut metagenome | biome: gut microbiome; feature: rumen; material: fiber-attached | host: Bos | place: Iran: Karaj | collected 2018-10
GGATGTGTGTTCTTTCGCGTGAATGTGCTTTTGCAAAAGGAAGATGGGGATTTGCGTCATAAGATGACGGATGGATTTGCAAAAACATTGGAACAACTTTATCCGGATCGCTTGGCCAATGCGCCGGGGAACTACGAGATTGAAGTATTCTTTGCGCAGCGAAAAGACGATACCTTTGGAATGTATCTGTGGTTTCGCGATTTTAAATTAAACCGCTTTGAATACCGCATTAAAAAGTCTTCTACCTCTATGGCACCGGTGAAAGCCGCATGTATGGTGGAGATGTGCTATCCTTATTTAAAAAAGGATGCAAGAGTGCTGGATCCTTTCTGTGGAAGCGGAACTCTTTTGATTGAACGAGGTTTAAAACTTCCGTTTAAAAAGGCGGTAGGCGTGGATATTTTCCATGATGCTGTTTCGGAAGGAAAAGCGTCCCTTGAAATTGCAGGGGTAGAAGCGGAACTTGTGCAAAAGAACTACTTTGAATTTACGGATGATAAGGGATTTGACGAGATTCTTACGGAGTTCCCGGATCTGTTTCAAAAGGATAAGGAAGTTCGAAAGCAGTTTTTAAAAGACTTTTTGAAGGAATCCCTTTCTGTTTCCAATAAAGGCGCCGTATGGTGTTTGCTCACCAATGAAAAGGGCCTGATGAAACAGATGATAAAATCCACAAAGGATTTGATTCTTTTGGAAGAAATCGCATTCGGGGGCTACCGAAGCTTGTATATTCTAAAGAGAAAATAGTTTAAAGAAGGCAGGATGTCACAATTGGTACAACAGGAAAATAGTTCAAACCAAGAACAGTTGGATATCGATATCAATGCATTTCAAAGAATGCAAGATGCATATTGCGCGAGCAGTCACGTATATGCATCTTGTTTTGATACCAGATTCCATGCTCTGACACGTTTTTCCGGAGAGGATGAGGCAAAGAATTTCTTTGATCGCTTTATCTCCCAGGAAATGATGCAGACCTTGGTGGCATCTTTTGGAAATAACAGTATTGAAAACATTATTTCCTTTGATACCAATGAACCCTATATCCTTTTAAACGGTGTGGCGCTTCGTGATGATGAAGGTTCTTTGCTCGGAGTAATGCTGGTATTTGGTATTGCGCAAGAGCTTGTAACAAAAGACGATGCATTATTTGAAAATGCAAGAACCACTTCTTATGCGGACTACGGTCACAGTGTGGCATTGATGGAAATCTTAATGGCACAGTACTTTTCCGTACGTTCCAGAGAAGATAAGTTAGAGTCTCGCTTGGAAGAAAAGGAATTGTCCGGCGATCATATGAAGCATATGCTTCGCAGAAACGAGGTCGTAACTTCCATATTAAAACGTATGGAGTCGGATAATGACTTTGCCAAGATTTGTGAGGATATTTTAGGGGATATCGGTGGGTTTATGGACCTTACCAATGCCTATTTGCTTCGCTTGAATCCGGATGAAACCACAGTAGATATGATTTGCGAGTGGGCCGGTGTGGAAGGACGACTTTTTATGAGTAAGTTTTCTTCCATGGAAAAGGAAAGCATTCCGTTTTTTACGGGCCGTCCTTATACCATTTCCGACGATGCGATTTTGCCGGAAAGTTTTAAAAGCTATTTCCGCACCTACGATATTTCTGCCGGTGTGTTCTTGCCTTTGTATATCAACGATCGGTTAGGCATGTATGTTTGCTTTACCGTAGGGGGCACCGAAAAGAAATGGTCTGTGGATGACGTTAAATTATTAAACGACGTAAAGCGCGTGTTACAAACCATTTTGGTAAAGCGTGTGACTAAGAATTCCCTTGCAAGTTCCTATGCGGCATTGGATGCAATTTTGGAAAATGCGGGATGCGGTATCTGCGTATGCGATTGCAATACCAAAAACATTTTATTTACCAATGAGACCTATGAAGGAATCTTTGAGGATTACCAGGACCGTCAGAAGTTTGAGGCCATTGTCCTTGCGGAAACGGAAGACGGATTACAGGATTTAAAAGAGTTCTATACGGAACAGACCAAGAAATGGTATCAGATTACCTTTTCAAAGATTCATTGGGTGGACGGAAGAGAAGTTCGTTTAACTACCATTTATGATATTACGGAAGTAAAGACTTATCAGAAACAAATCGAGGAGCGTGCGGTAACGGATTATTTGACCGGACTGTATAACCGACTTCGATTTGAAGAAGATTTAAGAGACTATATCAGAGATGCGGTTCGCTCCGGAGAACAGGGAACCTTTATTTACATTGACTTGGATGACTTTAAGGATGTAAATGACGGCCTTGGTCATGCAGAGGGGGATGAGTTCTTACAAAAGACGGCTACCGCATTAAAGACCATTACCCGTGGCGTAGGCAATTGCTATCGCTTGGGTGGTGACGAGTTTGCGATTTTGGTTCCTGCCAATTCCCATGATTTTGTGGAGCGTATTATTCAGACCCTCCAGAGACGATTCGGGGAACTTTGGAACTTAGGCTCCAGCGAATATTATTGTACCGCCTGCATGGGCGTGGTTTCCTTCCCGAAGGACGGAACCAAGGTAGAGACCTTGTTGAAGCGCGCAGATATTGCAATGTATTCCGCAAAGCAAAAGGGTAAGAATCAGGTAGACTATTATTCCAAGAATGCGTCGGATGAGACCATTCATCGTCTTGATATGGAGCGCGCCATGCGAAATGCCATTGAGGATGGATTCAAGGAATTTGAAGTATATTACCAGCCTCTTGTGGATGCCACAAAACCAAAGCATCCGTGTTGCGGAGCTGAGGCGTTGGTACGCTGGAATTCCAAGGACTTTGGTATGGTAATGCCGACAGAGTTTATTCCGTTGGCAGAGTATTTGGGCTTAATTGTTCCAATCGGAGACTATGTATTGGAAGAAGCTTGCTCAAGATGTAAGTACTGGAATGATTTCGGACATCCGGAATACGTGGTTAACGTAAATCTTTCCATGGTACAGCTGATGCAGGGAAATATTGTAGAGCGTGTACAGGAGATATTGGCTAAGACCGGATTGTTTGCACAGAACTTAACCTTGGAAGTAACCGAATCCTTGGCAGCCGGCGATGGGGAAAAGATGCAGGCTGTATTGGAAGGCTTAAAGGCCTTGGGAGTTCATTTGGCACTGGATGATTTCGGTACCGGATATTCGTCATTGGGAAGACTTAAGAACCTTCCGATGGATATTATCAAGATTGATAAGTGCTTTGTGGACGGAATGGGAAATGACGAGTTCTCCCATGCTTTTATCGAGACTGTGTCCACATTGGCAGATTCTATCGATATAGATGTCGTTGTAGAGGGAGTAGAATCGGAGTCACAGCAAAGTGCCATTTCCGGTATGAAGGTAGATATGGTACAGGGATATTTGTTTGATAAACCGTTAACCAGAGGGGAATTCGAGGAAAAATATTTATAGAAAGCAGGTATTTACATGGCTTTAGATGAAGAAAAGAATTACACTTTGGACGACTTGGATGAAAATAAGGACGATTATGAAAATGTTTGCTACGTTTGTCACAGAACGGAAAGCCAAGCAGGAAAGATGGTGCAGGTAGCACCGGGACTTCATATATGTCCGGACTGTTTACAAAAGACATTTGACAGCGTCGCCAATATGGGCTTCGGAATGGATTCCGTCAATTCGCTTTTTGGCGGAGTGCCGACCCAGACAAAGGATCCGGAAAACGAGGATTCAAAAAAGGATTCCACACCGCATATCCCTAACGTTCAGTTTTTGAACCTTTCGGATTTGGCAGGATTTGGGGGGATCCCGAATTCTCAGCGCTTAAAAAAGAAAAAGAAAAAAGACGAAAAGAAAGAACCGCCTGTAATTGATATTAAAAACATCCCACCACCACATGAGATCAAGGCAAAGTTAGATGAGCATGTGGTAGGACAGGACTATGCCAAAAAGGTAATGTCCGTTGCGGTATTCAATCATTATAAACGTGTGATTCAATCAGAGAATCTTTTGGATGATGACGATGGTGTAGAAATCGAAAAGTCCAATATGCTTATGATCGGACCTACCGGTTCCGGAAAAACCTATATGGTAAAGACCTTGGCACGACTTTTGGATGTGCCCCTTGCCATTACGGATGCAACATCCCTTACAGAAGCCGGCTATATCGGTGATGATATCGAATCTGTGGTATCCAAGCTTTTAGCGGCAGCAGATAACGATGTGGAGCGTGCGGAAAAGGGTATTATCTTTATCGATGAGATTGATAAGCTTGCAAAAAAGAAAAACGCTCATCAAAGAGATGTTTCCGGTGAATCGGTTCAGCAGGGAATGTTAAAACTGTTGGAAGGCGCGGAAGTGGAAGTACCGGTTGGGGCATCTTCCAAAAACGCTATGGTTCCTATGGCTACCATTGATACCAAGAATATCTTGTTTATTTGTGGTGGAGCCTTCCCGGATCTTTCGGATATTATTAAGGAACGCTTGAATAAGTCTTCCTCCATGGGATTTGTGGCAGACTTAAAGGATAAGTACGACAACGAAGAAAACATTCTTGCACGTACAACAGCTGAAGACTTACGTAAATTCGGAATGATTCCGGAGTTTATCGGACGACTTCCGGTAGTCTTTTCTTTGGAAGCATTATCCGAAGATATGTTGGTTCGCATTTTAACGGAACCGAAGAATGCGATTTTAAAACAGTATCAAAAGCTTTTAAGCTATGATGAAGTAAAACTGGAGTTTGAAGAGGGCGCCCTTCGTGCCATTGCTTCCCAGGCCAAGGAAAAAGAACTTGGTGCAAGAGCACTTCGCTCCATTATTGAGGAATTCATGCTGGATATTATGTATGAGATCCCGAAGGATGATAATATCGGAACCGTAATTATTACAGAGGACTACATCTTAAAGAAGGGCGGACCGAAGATTATCCCAAGAGAAATCGGACTGATTGCAACAAGACAGAAAGCGGCTGAGAATTAATGCGAGTATACCATCTTTTTGACAACAAAACCGTGATGGCGCATATCCTTACCCAACCTACCTTTGATAAGTTCTTGATTTCCGAAGTGAAAATTGCCGGAAAGGCTTTATTTCATCTTACGGGAACGGCTGCAGAAGGCTTTTTTACAGAGGAAGCGTTGGATGAGAGAGGCTATGTGACCTACGGACAGGTACGTTCCGTTTGCCTTGAAATGATGAAGGGACAAAAGGTGCCGGAGAGCTTTACTTTTATGTTTTTGCTTCCCACCAAGGAATTGGAGAAGTTTTTGGATGAGACGGATTCCACCTTGCAGCCTTTTGATGTGGAAAACTTATCTTTCTTGGTACGGTTTAAAGATGGCGAGATTACACTGACCACCGGAAGTGCATTTAAGATCTTTACCATGGACCAGAGCTTAAATGTGGCTTGGGACAATTGGGTGAATGATTTTTTGCATCGTCATGGGTTCCAATACGATGTGATGTAACAGTTGAAAAAGAGTGAGGGTTAATATATTATATTGCCATGTATAAGATAGTAATAGACAGCTGTGGTGAGCTGTTTGACGAAATGAAAAACAACGCGCACTTTGCAAATGTGCCGCTTACATTAGAAGTTGGAGATTGGTCAATTTCGGACGATGCATCTTTTGACCAGGCCGAGTTTTTAAGACGTGTGGCTGAATATGACGGAGCACCGAAGTCTGCTTGCCCGTCTCCTTCCGCCTATATGGCTGAGATGGAAGATGCGGATCGTGTGTATATTATTACGCTTTCCGCACAACTTTCCGGTTCTTACAACAGTGCCGTTTTGGCAAAGAACCTGTTTGAGGAAGAGGAAGAGGATGTTAAGATTCATGTATTCGATTCCAAATCTGCCTCTATTGGACAGACTTTAATCGGTCAAAGAATTGCCGAATTGGAAGAAGCGGGAAAAAGTTTTGAAGAAGTGGTGGAAGAGACAGAAAAGTACATTGAAGAACAGCATACCTTCTTTGTATTGGAAAGCTTGGAGACCCTTCGTAAAGCGGGACGTCTTTCCAACTTAAAGTCCATGATTGCAAACACATTAAATATTAAGCCGATTATGGGTTCTACCGAGATTGGAAGCATTCAGCAATTGGCGCAAGCCAGAGGCATGCGAAAGGCCTTGGAAAAAATGGCGGAGTGCATGATGGAAGTGACAAAGAATCCGGCAGAAAAGGTATTGGCAATTTCCCATTGCAATTGTCCGAATACCGCAGCAGTTTTAAAAGAGATTGTATCTGCAAAATCCGCTTTTCGCGATATTATTGTGGTAGATACCAACGGAGTTTCCAGCATGTATGCCAATGACGGCGGAATTATAATGGTAGTATAAAAACGTATGAATTACGGTGTGAAGTGGAAACATTTCATGCCGTTTTTTTGAGGGATAAATATGGCAAACGTATATGAAGAACTTGTAAATAAAATCGAAAATATGAAACGCTTCGGGAAACGGTCAGGATATGAAATCTCCTCCGATCTTTTGGCTTATTTGGACTATCCGGAAGAGAATTTTGAAATATTTCATATTGCCGGAACCAACGGAAAAGGTTCCACCGCGATGTACAGTGCGTCCATTCTTTCTACTAAGTACAAGGTTGGGCTTTTTACGTCTCCCCATCTGATTACCTTTTGCGAACGAATTCAAATCGGAATGAATACGGAGTTTGAAAAGATTCACCAAAGAGATGTGGTACGACTGGGAAATTTGGTGTTGGACATCTGTGCAAAGCATGGCTTGGAACCGACCATGTTTGATATTACCCTTGCCATGGCACTTTTGTATTTTAAGGAGCAAGAGTGCGACTATGTGGTATTGGAGACGGGACTTGGCGGACGATATGATTCTACCAGAGCGGTTTCCAAGGTGCCGGTGGTATCGGTGATTACCAATATTGGGTTTGATCATGAGGCAGTCTTGGGAGATACCCTTACAGAGATTGCACATAACAAAGCCGGAATCCTTCGAAAGGGTACCCAGGCAGTTATCGGAGATATGGATGAAGAAGCAAGAGAAACCATTATCCGTGATTGTGAAACCGAAAGCGTTCCTTTTATTTTCGCAGAAGAAGTGACAGGTTATGATTTGCAATCTCTTCGCTTGTCCCCCTATCAGATTGAAAATGCGAAAAATGCAATTGCCGCTGTTCGATTATTGGAAGAAGATTTTGACATCTTTAACGGAATTAAACGTGCAAAATGGCCGGGCCGAATGGATGTGATTTCAAAGAATCCCTTTATTATGGTGGATGGTGCCCACAATCCGCAAGGAGTGGCTGCATTAAAGAAAGGCTTAAAAACACTGTATCCTGATGAAAAATTTACCTTTATCGTTGGGGTTTTGGCAGACAAAGATTACACATCCATGATGGAACAGATGGTTCCCGTTGCAAATCGATTCCTTACGGTAACGGTGGATTCTTCCCGTGCACTTGAGGGAGAAGAATTGGCAAAAACCATATCTAACTATGGAGTAAGTGTGGAGTCTTATGATAAAATAGAAGAAGCAATTTCTCATGGTATTTCCTGTCATGACAAAATTGTAATTTTTGGTTCTTTGTATTTTGTAGGAGAAGTGTTGGAACTGTTTAAGGAGAGGAAATAGCTTGAATTTTTCTTCCAGAACGGAGGCGCTTTTGGTACTGGGGCTACCGAAGGACGCCACGAAGGAACAAATCAAAAGTGCATTTAAAAAACTGGCAAGAAAGTATCACCCGGATGCGAATCCGGATTCCGATGAGACTTGGCAGTATTATGATATTCAAGGGGCTTACGAGTATTTGATGGAGACTCCTGCGGAGCCTGTGGTAAAGCCTTACGTGGAACCGAAGCCTGCGCCCGGCAGACCGGCATCACCGAGAGTGTTTGGCTCCAAAGAAGATTTGACGGAGCTTTCTTTTAAAAGAAAGGTTCGTGCAGAGCATATCAAACAAGAGAAACGTTCCGAAGCCAGAGCAAAACGGGAACAGAAAGAACTGATAGAGGAATACGCACAGTATCGTCAGAATAAAGTTTACGAGGATACGATGAATAAGATTCATGCTCATCGAGCTGCAGAGGTGACGGCTCAGATTATCGAGGCGTATCTTAAGGGGAATTTGTAACGTATGAAAAAAGAGAAATTTTTCAGATCATTTATCGCTTGCATAGAAATCGCCATTATCATTTCTTTGATGGTTAGTTTTGCGTTGATTTTTCGCAATGCCAGAAAGCAAGGAAAGATTTACGATATTTCAAAGGAATGGTCTGTTGTACTGGATGACGAATTGTATACCAACGTGGATATATCAGGTTTTCGTTTTTCCAAAGATGTGAGTGGAAACATCAAATCCCTTACCATGACCAGACAATTGAACGAAGAGATGTTTGCCGGAACGACACTTCGCGTCTACAATAGGCTTTGTAAGATGTCAGTTTATGTGGATGATGAACTCATCTATGAGGTAAAACCTTCTGATTCCAATCCAAAACAGTATATGGGAATGGGATACTATTTCATTTTGCTTCCGCGTCACAAGGGCGAACATGTCTTGACGTTGCAATTTGAATCCTTGGAAAGAGGGGCTATTTCGAGTTTGCCGGATATTGTTTTAACTACGACGGACAGGGCATATCCCAATTATGTGGATGAGAATGTGGTAGGTATTTTTTCCAGCATCTTTTTAGTGGTACTTGGATTAATCGTTACAGTGGTAAGTCTTGCATACACCTATTTGAATAATGATTATTTTCGTCTGTTTTTAATTGGTGTATTTTCTTTTACCACCGGAATGTGGAATATGTGTTCCCAAAAGGTAATGCTGTTACTTGGAACATCGGTTCCCACTAATTCCACCATGGAATACCTTTTAATGGAGGTTTCTTTCCTTCCGTTACTTGGTTATACCATTAAGATTCGAGATAATCTTTCCGAACATGAAAAGAATTCGATTCGAAGCGTGATGATTGTAAACATTGTTTATAATCTTTTGGTAGGCTCTTTGCATTTTACAAATGTGGCACATTATTCTCAAACGGTATTTATGTTCTATGCCCTAGCATTTGTCAATTGTATGACAATGCTTTTTGTGGGTGTGAGAGATATTACCAAAGCAAACAAAGGCGAAAAGATTTTCCACTATTCTGTGTTTGGAATGTCTTTGGCAGGATTTTGGATGGTTTTCGAATTCGTAAACGGCAATTATATCAGTCGAGGGGTTCCGAGACTGGCACATTCTTTTACACCGGTGGTCCTCATCTTTTTCGTGGTAGCGCTAATGGCCAGCTACGCAGTACATTTGTATAGTATTGTGTTGTCTAAATCTCAAGAGGAAGCTTTGACCACTATGGTGTATAAAGATTCTTTGACCGGGCTTTACAATCGTATTGAAAGTGAAGAAACATTTAAAAAATTGGATGCTCAGGAGCAACCAAATTATATGTTTATCGATTTCGATTTGAATGGTTTAAAAAAATTAAACGATGAAAAGGGACATGCGGCGGGAGATCTTCTGATTCAGTCCTTCGCAAAGGTATTGCAAGATTCCTTTTCAAAATACGGTAAGTCTATGCGTATGGGCGGAGATGAGTTCTTGACGATTATCGAGGGAAAAAATCTTCCTACGGACACGGAGTTGCTGCAAAGATATCATGATAATTTACAAAAGTATAGTGTTGAAACAGGATTAAGTATTGATGCCTCCTATGGTGTTGCAACCAGTAAGGAAGTGTTTCATCCGAAGTCAGAACAAATCTTTAGACTTGCGGATGAGCGTATGTATGAAATGAAGCGGTTTAGTAAAAAAGGGCGTGTGAGATAATATGAAAAGAGAAAAAATGGCATATCGATTTATACGTCTTTCCATCGAAAGCTTGATTATTTTTAGTATCGTTATCGTACTATGCGTTTTTTACTTTGGCCGAGAATTAAATGATGTACGAGATTTTGATGAAAACTGGACGGTGATTCAAGACGGAGAGCGTCATGAAGGGGTAACCCTTAGCCAATATCAATTCCCGCATATTATGAATAAGGGAGATTCTATTGTTTTGCTAAACACTATCCCGGAAGATATTGAAAGCCCGTCTTCGGTTACGCTTTTGGTATATCTTTCCACTGTGGATGTGTTTGTGGACGGGAAAAAATTCTATTCTTACGGACGAGATATTAATGAAGCCGGAAAGATGGTGGGCAGTGGCTATCACTTTATTACATTGCCGGATGACTGCGGTGGTAAAGAAATCCACATTACGATATCTTCTTGTGAGGATGCAGCCTTTTCCAGTATTCCCGTGATTCAGATTGTTCCTTCACAGCGATTACTTTCTTGTTTTACAAGACAGCATATGATTTCGTTGTTTATCAGTATTTTCCTGGTGGTTTGCGGAGGCATCTTTATGGTGGTTTCCATTGCAGGGATTATTCAGGGGAACAGTTTGTCCAGTGCGGTCTGGCTTGGTTCTTTTGCATTTTTGATTGGAATTTGGTCCCTTTGCTCCACAAAAACGGTTCAGATTTTCTCCCCCAATATGGCATTGAATGCAAAGATTGAATATGAAGCCTTGTTTTTAGCGATTATCCCGCTTTTGGTACAGATTTATTCTCTGCGAAAAGACAGTACGAAATGGAAGCGGTATTTGATCCGTGCCAGCTTGAGTATCTGTATCGCTTATGCGTTTGTTGCGCCGGCACTACATTACACCAACATTGCTCACTATTGTAAGACTTTAGGAGCGTTTCATATGATTATGGTACTTGCCCTTGTGATAGTTATCATCGCAGGATGGAAACCTTTGGCAGATATGGATGCATCCGATAAGGTGTTAAATATTGGATTTTTCGTACTTTTTGCCACGGGTGGGGTGGATTTAATTCGTTTTATCGTACAAAAATATTTGTTATCCAACGATCAAAACTTATCAAATTCCCTATTGCCCTTAGGAGCGTTGGTATTTATACTGTTTTTGGCTATGAGTTATCTCTTTTACATCTATAACCGAATTATGGATGAAGAAAGCCAGAAAAATCTTGTAAAACTTGCATTTCACGATCCTTTGACCGGCTTGTACAATCGTGCAAAGTGGGAGGATATGGCAGATACGCTTAATCAGTCCGATGAGGAATATACCATTATCAATTTAGATTTGAACGGATTAAAGAGTGTGAATGACACTTTTGGTCATAGTCAAGGTGATTTGCTGTTAACTACCTTTGCAAATAACTTAAAAAATACTTTTGACTCCGAGGATTTCTTAATCCGAATGGGGGGCGATGAGTTTGTGGTTGTGAGCAAACAGGAAAAGAACAAATTGGATCATGCCATGGTAAAACTGACTCGTTTGAATCATGACGCATCCAAGGATTTACAATTTGAAATTCAATCTGCATTTGGTATGGTTTCAAAGAAAGAAGCTCCCAATGCCGGATTTGAAAAACTTTATCAGATGGCAGATGAAAAAATGTATCAGATGAAGGTGAAAATGAAACAGTCTGTAGTTTTATAGCGGCAGAGTCAGTAGAGGAAAGGAAATTATTTATGTACGCTGATGAAGGTGTAATTAAAATCAAACACGAGGTACTTCGTGAAGTGGCCCGTCTTGCTTTTGAGGATCGCTTGGAAGAGGAAAGAGAGTTTATACCCGAGAGATTGATTCCGGGTCCCCATGCACAGTTTAGATGCTGTATTTACAAGGAACGCGAGATTATTCGTCAGCGTGTTCGTCTTGTGGAAGGAAAGGCTCCTACGGAAGAGGATAGCGGAAACATTATTCAGGTTATTCCTGCCGCTTGCGAGGACTGTCCTATTTCAAGTTATGTTGTAACAGACAACTGCCAGAACTGCCTGGGTAAGGCGTGTGTTAATGCATGTCCGTTTGGCGCATGTGAGCCGGGACTTCACCGTTCGTATATCGATCCTGCAAAGTGTAAGGAGTGCGGTAAGTGTGCGCAGGCTTGTCCGTATCATGCAATCGCTGCTTTGAAGCGCCCATGTAAGTTTGCTTGTCCGGTTGATGCCATTACTTATGATGAAAACGGTATTTCCGTTATCAATGAAGAAAAATGTATCCGTTGCGGATTATGTATCCACAGATGTCCGTTTGGAGCAATCGGATCAAAAACATATATCGTAGATGTGATTAAAGCATTGAAGTCCGGAAAGCCGGTTTATGCAATGGCTGCTCCTGCAACCGAAGGACAGTTTGGTGAGAATATCACTATGGCCAGCTGGAAGAAGGCAATGAAGAAGCTTGGATTTAAAGACTTCTACGAAGTTGGTTTGGGCGGTGATATGACCGCAGCAGCAGAGGCTGAAGAGTGGGCAGAAGCATATAAAGAAGGAAAGAAGATGACCACATCTTGCTGTCCTGCTTTTGTAAATATGATCAGAAAGCACTTCCCTGAGTTGGAAGATAATATTTCTACTGCGATTTCTCCGATGGCTGCGGTATCACGAATGATTAAGGCACAAGATCCGGATGCAATTTGCGTATTTATCGGACCGTGTATTTCCAAAAAGTCCGAATCAAAAGAGTTTAACATCGAAGGAAATGCAGATTACGTTTTGGCGTATTCCGAAATTCGTGCCATTATGGCAGCAAAGAATGTCGAGCTTGAGCCGGCAGACAATGATTATCAAGAATCCTCCGTATATGGTAAGCGCTTTGCAAATTCCGGCGGTGTAACCGCTGCGGTTCTTCAGAGTTTAAAAGAATCCGAAGACGAGATTGATGCAAAGGTTTGCGTATGTAACGGTGCTGCCGAATGTAAGAAGGCCCTTTTACTTATGAAGATGGGCAAGCTTCCGGAGGACTTTATTGAAGGTATGGCTTGCGAAGGCGGATGCGTTGGCGGACCAAGCTCCTTCCAGGATAAAGACAGAGCAAAACGTACC
>JAEEGL013311257.1_pt1 | contig 12842 bp, 7 predicted proteins | sample 9134231 | NCBI WGS metagenome assembly JAEEGL01 (sample SAMN16246548, study PRJNA631951) | gut metagenome | biome: gut microbiome; feature: rumen; material: fiber-attached | host: Bos | place: Iran: Karaj | collected 2018-10
AAGGGAACTTAAAATCCCGGCATCAAGCTGTGCATCGCATATTAAGGCACTGCAGGAAGCTAATTTAGTGAGGATTGAGCAGATTCCTGGTACAAGGGGAAGCATCAAGATCTGTTCAAGAAATGTTGACAGGATAGACATAAGACTTGTAGAGCCTGCGGAGAATGTCGACAACGTAATAAGTGTAGAGATGCCTGTGGGAGCATATACAGATGTCAGTGTATATGAAACCTGCGGACTTGCAGATGAATACGGGCTTATAAGTATGGATGACAGGGAGGAGAATTTCTACTTACCAGAGCATATAAATGCAAAGATACTCTGGACTTCCAAGGGGTATATAGAATATTCTTTCCCAAACCAGATATTTTCTCTGCCTTTTAAGGCTAAGCTAAACAGAATATCAATATCAGCGGAGATGTGCTCTGAGGCGCCGGGCTTTAACCCTGACTGGAAATCTGATATCACCTTGTGGATAAATGAGGTTGATTGTGGAACCTGGACCTGTGATGGAGACTATGGCGAAAGAAGAGGAATAAATAACCCGGATTATTGGCCACTTGGAAGAACACAGTATGGACAGCTCACAAACTGGGAAGTCACAAGAGATGGGGCTTATATCAATCAGAAAAAGATAGGGGATCTTACGATTGATGAGCTTGGAATAATGGATTCCCACAGAATCAGAGTCAGATTTGGAATAAAGGATAATGCCAAGCACGTAGGTGGCTTCAACCTTTTTGGTAAAGAGTTTGGAGACTACAAGCAGGATATAGTAATGGGCTTATCCTACGAATATGCAGGAACTAAGAAAAACGAAACATAATAAGGTGCATCCTGAATGTCAAAAAAGATGTTCGGGATGCATCTTTTTTGTTTAGCAGAAGCGAGATTGGAATAATTAAACAGAATTTTTGTTTAAACACCCAAATTCAGCCCGTATTTGGAGAAAACAACAGGAATTTTGTTGAAAGGCATTCTTCCACTAAGCTATGATTTTTTTAACAAAAATACATTTGCTTTAGGAGGAAGTGAAAAATGAAATTTAAAAATGTATTGGCTGGGTTACTTGCAACAACAATGGTACTTACCGCTGTGGGGTGCGGAAGTACAGGAGATGCAAATGGGAATGCTTCTCTGACAGAAACTGATGGTGAGGAGGTAGAAATTGCTGAGGAGGAGGTTCCGAAGGTAGCCCCCGGCAAGAAGGGAACAATCGAGTTCTGGACTGTATTTACAGGTGCTGATGGAACATCAATGCAGGCAATGATCGATGCCTACAACGCTACAAATCCTGATTACACTGTAAATCACAGAGCTATCGAAGCAAACGACCTGTACTTAAAGCTTCCGCTGGCTATTCAGTCAGGTGAGGATGTACCGGATGTCTGCATCAACCACGTAGAGAGAGTTCCGCTTTTTGAAGAGAACGGATACCTTGAGGACTATACACCTTATCTTGCAAATTCCGAGGTCAAGGAAGAGAACTACAATCCCAAGGCTTGGAAGATGACCGAAATTGATGGTGGTCACTATGGAATTCCGCTTGATGTGCATTCTTACATCCTGTATGCAAACATGGATCTTTATGAGAAATATGGAAACGGCGTATTAGATGATGGCCTTCTTACATGGGATGAGATTATGTCAGTTGGTGATGCATGTGTTGCAGATGACATTATCCCTATCGGAATGAGCTGGCTCAGAGTTAAGTTCCTTTCATCCTATGGACAGCTCAATGGAAAGCTTAGCTCAGACGGAAGCACACCTGATTTCAATAATGCAGATGCAACAAAGGTTCTTGAGACCTGGAATAAGCTTTATGACGCAGGCTATACACACAAAGAAGGTGATGATCCCTGGCAGCTTTTCCTTGCAGGCAAAATGCTTTTCTGCCCTGAAGGAATCTGGATGTACAACGATATCAAGGAGTCAGGACTTAATGCAAAGATGTTTGACTACCCTGTATTTGACACAAACAGCGTAGGTAACTGGACTTCATCCCATCAGTTTGTAATTCCTAAGAATGATAAGCGTGATGAGGAAAAGACACAGGCAGTTCTTGATTTCATCAACTTCATCGGTAACAACTCTCTTGAATGGGCAAAGGCTGGTCAGTGTCCTGCACACGTATCCATCAAGGATGTTGCAGAGTTCCAGGAAATGCCTCAGGCTTTCGTAGCTGATGAGAACGAAGAACTTAAGATATATGACTTTAAGTACTATGGATATGCAGTAGAGAGCCTTGACGGAGTACTTGGTGAAGTTCTCTTTGAGAGAATGACTCCTCAGGAAGCCCTTGATAAGGCTGTTCAGGAGACAAAAGATAAGATCGAAATGGGCGAATAAGATTTAGGAGGAAGGTATGAAAGAGCGGGATCAGCATAATAAAAACGGACTTAACAGATTTAGAATTACACCATATTTATTCATCGCTCCTCATGTCCTTATCTTTATCGCATTTTTTCTGATTCCGATGATATACGGAATTTATGCATCATTTACAAAATGGGATTTGTTTGGAAGCCCTAACTGGGTTGGGGCTTCCAACTACCAGACGATATTCTTTAACAAGGAATCCACATTTTACAGACAGTTTTGGAATGGCCTTAAAAACACAGTGACTTTTGTACTTATATGTGTGCCTTTTCAGATTTCTCTGCCGCTTATAATCGCGGTTTTACTGGATAAAAGACCTAAGGGAAGAAATATCTTCCAGGGTATTTTCTATATGCCGACCCTGTTTTCAATTACTTCAGTCACATTGACATGGCTGTTCGTATTTAACCGTACTCTTGGACTGTTTAACCATTTATTTGGAACAGATATTAACTGGTATGGTGAGCAGCCTTATGCCTGGATGACTATTGTGATTGCCACAGTTTGGTGGGGCATAGGAGGAAATCTGATAATCTATGTGGCAGCTTTGGCTGGAATTGATAAATCCATCATTGAGGCAGCTTCCCTTGATGGAGCAACAGGCTGGAAGAAGTTTGTAAACATCACTCTTCCTCAGATACAATTCCCCCTTACATATACAATCGTAGTTTCAGTCATTGCTCAGTTTAATATTTATGGACAGCCACTCATGATCACGGGTGGTGGCCCTAGTGAGTCAACGCATGTACTTTTGATGTACATTCGAAATCTTGCATTCGGCACAGGAAAATCTGTGGCAGGTATGGCAAGTGCCATGTCTACTGTACTTGGACTTATTATAGGTATCGTTTCGGTGGTACAGATCATGATGATAAGAAAGCAGGAGGCGTGATAAAGGTATGGGAAAAAACAGAGAAAAAAGCGAGCGAATCATTGCCTTTGCACTTTTAACTGTGCTGGCGGTAATAACACTTTTACCAATCTTGTGGATAATAATTTCATCCTTTAAAGTGGAAAGTGAAGTAATACAGGCTGGAGGATTTATGTTTTTCCCCAAGACCTGGACACTTGAAAACTATGCCGCTATTTTATCTTTTAGTAATAAGCAGCTACCGGTTTACTACTGGTTTATGAATTCATTTATTGTTTCAGGCATACAGACAGTACTGGCAGTTTTAGTGTTTTCACTGTCAGCCTATGCCTATGCAAAGCTGCATTTTAAGGGAAGAGATTTTATTTTCATCTCAATGATGTTTTTATCTTCATTCCCTGCAATTACAAATATTATTCCTATGTACAAGATAATGCACAATCTTCATTGGTTAAATCACCTGGTTGCACTTATCGTCCCTGGACTTGCAGGAGTGTACAACATCTTTTTGATAAGGCAGTTCATGCTCTCTATCCCTGATTCACTGTTAGAATCAGCAAGAATTGACGGAGCAGGCGAACTATATATTTACAGGCATATCATGGTGCCCTGCTGCAAACCGATTCTTATAGCAGTTGGACTTTTCACCTTCACAGGAAGCTGGAACGATTTCCTATGGCCGTCAATTGCAATTAACAACCTGGACAGACTTACGCTTACAGCCGGACTTCAGCTTGCAAAGGGCGTTTATGGAAATAAGATCGCGCAGATGAGTACCATAGCTACAATTGCGATAATTCCAATGATAATTCTTTACCTGTTTACACAGAACTACTTCGTTAAGGGAATTAATATTTCCTCCGGAGTTAAGGGATAAAATGATATTAGAACCAGACACAGATTTAGGAGAAAGGCAGATTCAATGAAGAGTTACATAAAAGACTATCCCAGACCGCAGCTGGTTAGACAAACTTGGATGAACTTGAACGGACAGTGGGATTTTGCATTTGATGATGAGAATATTGGAGAAAAAAGCGGTTGGGGAAAAGGCTTTGAAACTGACCTGAAAATTGAGGTTCCTTTTACCTATGAGACCAGAATGAGCGGAATTGGAAGAGAGGAAGCTCATGAGCATATATGGTATCACAGGACAGTTAATGTAGAGAAAAAGGACCTAAAGAGATATATTCTACATCTTGAAGGAAGCGATTACGAAACAAAGATATGGATTAACGGAGCCTTTGCAGGAAACCACAAGGGAGCCTACGAAAGAGCAAGCTTTGATATTACTGAATATTTGGCAGCAGGAGAAAATCATGTAGTTATCGGAGTTACCGATTCCTATAGCATCAGACAGCCAAGAGGCAAACAGCGCTGGATGAAGAACAACTTTGGCTGCTGGTATGTTCAGACAACAGGTATATGGAAAACTGTATGGCTTGAAGAAGTACCGGAAAACTATATCAAATATATAAAGGTTACACCTGATCTTGAGAATGGCTCTGTGAAAATAAGCGCAGAGTTTGAGGGAATCCCCTGCTCTTTTGATGAGAATAATAAATCAGAATTCCACTTTGGTGGCGAGATTTCCTTTGAGGATAAGGTGATAAAGACCTTTTCTACATCTGTAAACAGTGACCATACACAGATAGAGGTAAAGCTTATAGATAACGGCGAAACAGAATGGGGGCTTCATACCTGGGCGCTGGATCATCCGGATTTATATGACCTGACACTTACTCTTACAAAGGGGATAACAAATATTGATACTATCTATTCCTATTTCGGAATGAGAAGTGTAGCTACAAAAGACGGACAGGTACTGTTAAACGGCGCACCAATATATCAGAGACTTATACTGGATCAGGGCTATTGGAAGGATTCTCATCTGACACCTCCAAGCGAGGAGGCTCTGATCGAGGATATTGATAAGATTCATGAGCTTGGTTTTAACGGTCTTAGAAAGCACATGAAGACAGAGGATGAGCGCTTTTTATACTGGTGTGATGTTAAGGGAATGCTGGTGTGGAGCGAGATGGCAGCCTGCTATGATTTTGATGATGAGGCTGTAAGTAACTTTACAGATGAGTGGATTCAGATTGTAAAGCAGAATTATAACCACCCCTGTATCATTACCTGGACTCCATTTAATGAATCCTGGGGAGTCAGGGAAATCGCCACAAACAGAGAACAGCAGCACTTCACAGAAGGAATCTACCACCTGACAAAGAGCATGGATTCAATGCGCCCTGTAATTGTTAATGATGGCTGGGAGCATACGGTATCTGACATCCTGACACTCCATGAATATGAAGAGGATGGAGATGTATTTGCTGAGAGATATTTAAGCAAAAAGGATGAAATCCTTGGCGGAACCTTTGCTCACAATAAGGAAAAGAAGGCACTGGCTGAAGGCTATGAGTATAAGGGACAGCCAGTAATCCTTAGTGAGTATGGTGGAATAGCCTTTACTACAAATGGCGAAGAGGAATGGGGATATGGAAATACAGTATCCTCTGAGGAAGAATTCATTGCCCGCTATAAAAAGATAACTGAGGCAATTCTGAACATGCCTTACATGGTAGGCTTCTGCTATACACAGGTAAGCGATGTTCAGCAGGAAGTCAACGGCCTTATGACCATTGATAGAAAGTTCAAGGTTGATCCTGAAAAGATCAGAGCAATCAATGAACAGGTAAATGCGCTTCATAAATAGTTGCCAATATAAAAAACCGAAAGTCCGTAGTTGTCTGGACTTTCGGTTTTTGCTTTGTTTTTTAGTCGTCATGACCTACAACGTGGTCATTTCCTTCATCCCACTCATCGAAGATATCCACTTGCGTGTTAGAAAGAAGCTCCTTATAAAATTCGCTATTATAGAAGGCGGATATGGCATCCACATCCCTGGCAGGACCGCCTGGAACAGTGGTGTATATGCTAAGATTTATTCTCTTAAAATGCTTAAGACCAATCTCTATATCTTTCTTTAACTGTTCAAAGGTCTGACCTTCCATTCCATACATCAGATTGATCCATTGATAATACTTGGCAAGATCTTCTGGAGTAACACCGGGTAAGCCTTTGTTTAGCCTTTTTTCTCTGATGCTTTCATCAAAGGTTTCAACGCCGCATCTAAAAAGAACGTCTATACCACATGAGCCAAAGAAGTCAGTGAAAAACTTATTACTGTCTCTGTATATATAATGTCCCTCAAGAATTACAGTGGTAATGCCCTTCTCCACACAGGTATTTCTGATGTAATTCATGGTGGTAAAGGGAAGCTCTGTGTATGAAGCTGAGCAGGTAACATCAAGGCAGGAAGCACCAACCTCTTTACCTCTTACCTCAGCCAGGACCTTCTTGTTTACCGCGTCACATGCCAAAACTGAAGAGGACTTATCATCCTGATAGTCGCAAAAGGCACATTTTCCCCAGGAGCATCCAAGGGAAACTAATAATACATGCTCTCTTTTAAGGGAACTCAAATTGTCTAACTGATATCTAATTAAATCATGTATCATGCTGCAACCTCAGTAGTTGTTTTATCTTCTTCCTTAGAAGTATCGTTATCATCTTCAATAAGGATTCCTGATCGGCCTGTTCTCTTTGCAAGGTATAAGAAAGGTGTATCGCAAAAAGCGATGAGCATTTCTATAAGGGATCCTGCAACTGCAATTTCAAGGCAGTAGAGAAGAGGATAAGTACCGATGAATGCAAGGACTGAAAAAGCGAAGTTCTCAGCGCAGTTACAAACAATAGTTGAGATATTGTTTCTAAACCACATGTGCTTTCCGCCTGTCTTTTCCTTGATCTTCTGGTAAAGGATAACGTCAAGCCAGTTGGAGAGTACAAACATCACGCCTGATGCAGCGGTGATTCTAACTGACATTGCGAAGATGTTCTGCATTCCAGGATTAACTGCATCATAAGAATTGGGTACAAATGCAAGTGTAAACTGTGCAAAAACAATATAAGCTACTAAAGCACCAGCAGCGATCTTTACAGCATTCTTGCTGGCTTTATCGCTGTATTTTTCGTTAAGGATATCTGTTGCAAGGTAGGTGGATGCGAACATAACATTTCCAAGTGCTGTGGAAACGGATGCAATATCAACCTGCTTTGTAACCTGGATGTTGGCAAATACAACTGCGAGAGCCATCCATGTATAAAGGCCCCACTTGCCAAAAAGCTTATCCATTATGATAACTCCGGAAAAAACCACAACTAATTCAAAGATGCCTAAAAATAAATTCATTGTCTAAAACCTCTCTTTATTATCTCAGAGCAGGTTAGAAACAATGAATTGCATAGGGATATCACATATAAACCATGTGAAATAAAAAATGCTCTGCGAAAAATGCGCAGAGCAAATCAGAATACAAAGTAATTTCTAATCAGCCCTGGTTTTGTTTAACGACAGGATGGTGCAAACGAACTGTCGACTAAATAATTAGTATTTTTATTAAATAACCTTGGCAATATTACAATGTTTGAACAGTTATGTCAACTCGGAAAAATAATTTTTCATTACAACAATAATCTTGTTACAAAAAATAAAAGCACCTGATGTTGAACAGAAATCATAAAAGAATGAGCCAAAAACGTCCAAAACTATAAAAAATACACAAAAAATTATTCAGATTCAAAAATCAGAATGCTATCATGAAGAAACCTTGAAGGGAAAACATGATCATCAGGGAGGCGAGAAGGTATGAACGTGATGCATTCAGAATGGCGTGGAAGAATAGATCATTGGATGCGGACTTTAAAGGATGACTTTTATGAGCCGGTTGGGGAAATGCATTGGGAAGCAGCAAGGACTATGGAGGAGCTAAGCTTTGACAAGCTTGACTCACTTACCTTTGCTCCGGTGGAGACTGGCTTTACATGGGGAAAGTTATGGGAATACTGCTGGTTTAAGACCAGTATTACATTGACTGAAAGTGTAGTTGGTAAGCAGATAGTCATGAATCTGAATCCCGGAGGAGAAAGCACTCTTTTCGTTAATGGAAAGAGCTTTGGAACTCACAGGGCAGAATGGGTATGGGTACCTCATCACTACATGGAGGACAATATTCTTACAGCCTGTGCAAATACAGGGGATCATTTTGAAATTCTGATGGAGACCTACGCTGGTCACTATTATCCCGAGGCTCCAACAGGTGGCTGTGCTACAGGACCTGTTCTTCCAGGAGCATACGAGGATCCCGCAATTGAAAATGAAAGAAGAACACTTGGTAAGTGCACTTATGGTATCTGGAATGAGGACGCTTATCAGCTTTATATGGATGTGGATACGCTAAATCAGCTGCTCCTTACTCTTGATCAGACTTCACTACGGGCAGTAAAAGTAGCAAAGGCACTTGAACAGTTTTCTCTTATTGTAGATTTCGAGCAGCCAAAGGAAGCCAGGATTCGAAGCTACAAGAAGGCAAGGGAAGCGTTAAGAGAAGCTCTTGAAGCAAAGAATGGTTCAACAATGCCTACCTACTATGCAGTTGGTAATTCACACCTTGATCTTGCATGGCTCTGGCCGATGCAGGAAACCTACAGGAAAACAGCAAGAACCTTTGCGGCTCAGTTAAGGCTGATAGAGAAATATCCGGAATATAAGTATCTTCAGAGTCAGCCTGCTGCATACGAGATGTGCAGAGAATATTATCCTGAGCTTTTCGAGAGGATAAAGGAAGCAATTAAGGGCGGACAGTGGATTGCAGAAGGAGCCATGTGGGTTGAGCCTGACACAAATATGGCAGGTGGTGAAGCACTTATAAGGCAGCTCCTTTATGGAAAGCAGTATTACAAGGAAGAGCTTGGCGTTGACAGCATTGTCCTTTGGCTCCCCGATACCTTTGGATATACGGCAGCTCTTCCTCAGATCCTTAATGGATGCGGAGTTAAGTACCTTGTAACACAGAAGATTTTCTGGTCCTACAACGAAGGTGACACCTTCCCGTATCACTACTTTACCTGGGAAGGAATGGATGGCTCTAAGATTACTGCATTTTTACCTACAAGCTATACCTATAGGACTGATCCGTCCCAGCTTGATGATATCTGGAAAAACAGAAGTCAGGTTCAGGACCTCGATGCATTTCTGTTGCCTTACGGATATGGCGATGGCGGTGGTGGCCCATGCAGAGACTATATCGAGTACGCAAAGAGAGAAGAAAATCTCGAGGGCATGGGGAAAGTCAAGATGGCCGGTCCTGTGGAGTTCTTCGAGGATATGGAAAAGGAAGGCGGTCCTGTAAATACCTACACAGGAGAGCTGTACTTCTCGGCTCACAGAGGAACCTACACCACTCAGGCAAAGGTTAAAAAGAATAACAGACGAGCAGAAATTGCACTTAGGAATATGGAAATCCTGGGAAGCATAGCCCTTATACATGGTAAGGACTATGACATTACAGAGGCAGGAGATTTGTGGAAGGAGCTTTTACTTCATCAGTTCCATGATATTCTCCCGGGCTCTGGAATAGCCAGGATGTATATAGAGTCAAATGAAAGAGTTGGCAGGGTTATAGAAAAGGCTAATGAGAAGGCGGAAAGCTATGCTCTTTCAATCAGCGAAGAAGACAGTAAAGCAGTTTCAGTATTTAACACCCTTTCCTTTTCTACGACGACACTTCTGGAACTGCCTGATGTATTCGCCGGCGGAGCAAAAACTTCCTCCGGCGAAACCCTCCAGATAGACAGTTACAACGGCAAGACATTAGCGCTTGTGACAATTCCATCCATGGGAGCTGTAACAATTGTTCCAGCTGATGAAGCTGGAAATGAAAATGAAGCTTGTGCCTACAAGGACGGTAATGACATAGTTCTGGAGAATTCAAAGCTAGTAGCAAGAGTAAATGGAAGCGGCGAAGTAACTAGTTTTGTTCTTAAGGAAAATGGCAGGGAATATGCAAAAGAGCCAATGAACCGTTTCCACATGTTCAAGGATGTACCGAGACTGTTTGATGCCTGGGATATAGATTCCAACTACATTGAGCAGGAGATTACAGGGGCTAGAAACATAAGGCTTGGAATCGTAAAGGAAAGTGGCCTTACAGCGAAAATTGAAGTTACAGGAGATATAGGGAACTCCGCATATAAGCAGATTATTTCGCTGGATGCTGATTCAGAGAGACTGGAGTTTGATACTCAGGTTGAATGGGATGAGCTTCACAGGCTACTTAAGGTAGGATTCCCTACAACCATCTATGCAACAGAAGCAATTAACGAGATGCAGTTTGGTTATGTGAAACGTCCGACTCACAGATCAAGAGCTTATGATAAGGACCGCTTCGAAGTATGTAACCACAGATATACAGCTCTTGTTGATGGCTCGCATGGGGCAGCAGTACTCAACGACTGCAAGTATGGAATCAGCGTAAATGGTTCATCCATGGAGCTCACTCTTCTTAGAGGAGCAGCATCTCCTGAAATGAGGGCAGATAAGGGGCATCATCATTTCACCTATGCATTTACAGCATGGGAGGGAAGCTTCATTGACAGTGATGTGATTAGACAGGGTTACGAGTTGAATGTAAAACCGATTGTATTTAAGGGTAAATACGATAATTTTAGCTTTGCAGATATCGATAAGAAAAACATTTTCCTGGATACTATAAAGCCTGCAGAGGATGGATCTGGTGATATAGTCCTCAGGCTTTACGAGGCTGCGGGGGCAGCTACAAAGGCAAAAGTAAAGACCGTGCTTAAAGGGGAAGCATATCTTTGCAATATGCTGGAAGAGGAAAGTGAGAAAACTGAATTTGCTGATGGCGAGCTTTTACTTGATTTTAGAGCCTTTGAAGTCAAGACCATCCGAATCAAAAGCCGCTGAAGCTAAACTGATTCATGCCTGCGAATATAAGACAAATATAAAGAAAGGAGGCTAAATAGGGGCAGGTCTTATACGCAGCTGAATATAAAGGAAAAGGATATTTTTAGAGGAGGTATTTTCTATATGAGAAAGAAATTGGTTTCCATACTGATGGCATCTGTGATGACTCTTTCTCTGATGGCCTGCGGAGGAAATACAGGCACAACAGAAACGGGTTCTGGCGATACAGCTGGTTCTACAGAGAGCACGGAGACAGCAACTGCGACAGAGACAGCTGCTCCCTCTGAGAGCACCAGTTCAGAGATGACAGAAGTTGGTACGCCCAGAAATGAGACACTGATAGTAGAGACACAGACTCCTACTGATGTACCGGGACAGTTCAATACTTACATGCAGGGTACACAGGCAGGATTCGGTATCCATCAGCTCATGAGTGCAATGATGTGGGAGATGGACACGGCAAAGGGTGAGCAATTTGGGGAAGTTGCTGACGGAATGCCTGAATCTAACGCTGATTTTACGGAGCATACCGTAAAGATTCGTCAGGGTATCAAGTGGTCAGACGGCGTTGATCTGACAGCTAAGGACGTAGCTTTTACATTCAATATGATAATGAACACATCGGGTATAGCAGCTAGTGATTACTATAATTCCATTTTTGAATCTGTAGAAGCTACTGATGATTACACAGTAAAGATTAAGACAAAGGAATCTTTCCCGCGTCTTGCACTTAAGATGGGCGTTACAATCTGGGGTAATGATCTCAGAATCGTACCTGAGCACATCTATTCTCAGGTTGATGATCCTTCAACATTCAAGGATGAGAATCCTGTTGTTGCTGGACCTTATACAGTAAAGAGCTATGATCCTTTAGGAAAATGGATTCTTTACGAGCGTCGTGAGGATTGGGAAAACACAACTGTTGGTGTTGTAACAGGCAAGCAGTGCCCCGCCAAGTATGTATGGTTCAGATACCTTGGCGATGATACAACAAGACAGATGGCTATGATCCAGAACGAAGTAGACATCCTTTGCGAAGTTACACCTGAAATCCTTTCTACCATGATGGAAGCAAATGACAAGATTTCTGCATGGTATAACGAGTTCCCTTATGCTACAAGTGATGATCCCTGCTCAAAGGGTCTTGCTTTCTCAGAGGGACAGGGCGCTCCTTATGACAGTGCTGATTTCAGATGGGGAATTGCACTAGCCATGAACTTTGATGAGATTTCCATGAATATCTTTGATGGTGCTGGAAGGTCATCACCGTTCGGTATCCTGTGCAACACTTCAGCTTTCCAGGAACTCTACGGAAAGCCCCTCGAAGGATGGCTTAAGGACTTCGAGCTTGATCTTGGTGACGGAACAACAGTAAAGCCCTGGGATTCAGAGTATAAGAATCGTATGGCAGAGAAACTTGGAATCACAGGCGATGATGCATATCTTGAAGACATGTTCGGAATGGGCTGCATCAAATATGATCCTGAAGCAGCAGAAAAGCTTCTCATCAAGGCTGGCCTTGAGAAGAAGGATGATGGCTGGTACTTCAACGGATCACCTTTCACAATCAACCTTACATACCTTGCAGATACTGAAGCACAGGCAGGACGTGGCGTTCAGGCAGCATACGATCAGCTTACAAAATTTGGCTTAAACTGCAACATATCTTCAGAATCCTCTGCAACATGGGATGCTAACAACGGAGCAGGTAACTTCGAAATTGCCGGATACTGGCCTACAGGATTTATAACAAAGGACATC
>JAEEGL015335190.1_pt1 | contig 12842 bp, 15 predicted proteins | sample 9134231 | NCBI WGS metagenome assembly JAEEGL01 (sample SAMN16246548, study PRJNA631951) | gut metagenome | biome: gut microbiome; feature: rumen; material: fiber-attached | host: Bos | place: Iran: Karaj | collected 2018-10
CTTTCGGGCGGGGTCTTCCCTCACCGCGTGATCGCCGCCGCCGGCATTGCCATCTACGCCATGTACATAGCGATCTTTTTGCCGCCGATGAAAAAGCACAAAGGGATCGTGGCGGCTGTCCTTGCGGGCGCCCTCCTCTCCTGCGGGTTGTACTACATCCCCTATCTTAACAAAATACCGATGGGCTTCAGGGTGATACTCGCCGCCGTTGCGGCAACGGTGCTTGCCGCCGCCCTCTTCCCCAAAAAGGAAGACTTGACGGAAAACTCGGAACTCTCCAAAGAAACAACTAAAAAGGAGGATAGCGAATGAACCTTTCCTACCTCCTTATTTCCGCACTTTTGATGTTTGTCGCCACCCTGGCGCCCCGCTTCATCCCCTTCGTGTTTATCAGAAGGAAGATCACTTCCCCTTTTTGGAAGTCCTTCCTCTATTATTTGCCTTACGCCGTGCTTGCGGCGCTCACCTTCCCTTACGTGCTTTATTCCACGGGGAGCCTGCCCGCCGCAGCGATAGCCACCGCCGCAGCCCTTGCGATGAGCTTCTTTGAGCTCAACATGGCGTCCGTCGCCGCCCTCTCCTTCCTGATCGCCTTCGGGCTTGGGTTTGTGTTTTAACAAAAAAAGGGCTCGTCTAAGCCCTTTTTAATTTGATTGATAAAAAGTCGACGTATCAGTTGCCGAGAATGATCGTACTTGCGCTACCGTCGCCCACGTAGGTTTCAGGCAAAACGCCATTCCAAGAATTCGTATAATAGTATTTGATCAAATTTGCGCTTCCAACGGCAAGTTCTTCCGCCGTCACCTTGGTTCCGTCAGCTTTGTAAAGCTCATTGATGCCCGTATCGGGGTCGATTATGACCGTCCAACCATTGATACCCGCAAGCCTTTGCATAGCGATCGAAGCGTCCTTCTTGCCCTGATACTCGGCGCTGTCCGCCCCGATTTTGGCCACTTCCATATCCGCTTGCGCTTGGATCTTGGCAACTTCGGCGTCTGCCGCGGCTTTGATCATAGCGCGTTCCGCCGATTGTTGTTCCTCGATCGTCTTTTGCTCTTGCTCCGTTACGGCTTTCAATTTGTTTTGCACCGCAACTTGCTTCTCTTCAACGGCATTGGTAAAGTTGTTTGTAAAATCAAGGTCCTCAATAGAGGTGCCAACGAGTTCAATGTTATAAGGAACAAGCGCCGCCCTCAATGCGATTTCGATCTCGCTTGCAAGTTGATCACGGTTTCCGACAAGCGTCTCCGCCGTATATTGCGCCACGACTGTTTTAACAGACTTTGCGATGTTAGGCTCCACGACGTTGTCGTAATAATCCTTGCCAATGGTTTTATAAATCGTCTGCGCGTTCTCTTTGGAAATCTGATAGTTCAAGGTATACTTGCACTTGACCTCCTGGATATCCGACGAAAAACACTCCATATCCACCGTACGTTTTTGCACGCGGTTGTCCATTTCAATAATGGTTATCCAAGGCGCCTTACCGTGAAGACCGCTATCCAACGTATATTCCTGAACTTGCCCGAACTTTGTTACGACGCCGGTATGACCCGTGCTGACAGTAGTCGTGCAAGCGACGATGATCAAAATCATAAACAAAACGGCGCCTACGGCATACGGAATAGCCGCAAACTTGCGCAACGGGTAAACTGCCGCGCCGCCCCTCTCGGCATGTGCGCCCGCCGTTTTCTTTGAAAGCAACAACATCGTACCGACAACGCCACCCGCGATCAGAAAAATCAAACTAAATACAAATGCAACCATAGTATACCCTCCTTTGTATGCCGCGTTAGCATACATGTAACTCAATTATACTCGTCCCTCTGCCAATGCGTCAATAAAAATTGACGTTATCCCGCCATATCTGAATTTCACTCTCAAAAAACTCGATCGAGCGCGGAGAAAGTGGTAGAGACGAGTGCTCCGTAAAAAAAGGGGCAGGCGCGTACTCCATGTACGTAACTGCCCCATTTTTGAAACGGTAGCGAAGTATATGCCGCTTTATCCGCGCTCGACTTATTTGAAATAGCGAGCAAGTAACCCCGCAAACGCCTTGCCGTGTCTCGCCTCATCGCGAGCCATCTCGTGGACGGTGTCGTGGATAGCGTCGAGATTTTCCTCCTTAGCCCTCTTGGCAAGCTCAAACTTGCCTTTGGTGGCGCCGTTTTCGGCATCTACGCGCATCTGGAGGTTCTTCTTAGTGCTGTCGTTCAAAACTTCGCCGAGGAGCTCCGCAAACATGGCGGCGTGCTCCGCCTCTTCCCACGCTGCCTTCTCATAATAGGCGCCAATCTCCGCATAACCCTCACGATACGCAACGCGCGCCATCGCAAGGTACATACCCACCTCGCTGCACTCGCCCTCGAAGTTGGACTTCAAACCGTCGTAAATATCCTTGGGGCAGCCCTTAGCAACGCCGAGGACGTGCTCCGCCGCCCAAGTCAAGGCGGACTCTTCCTGCTTGTTGAACTTACTGCCGGGAACCTTGCAAACCGGGCAGAATTCGGGAGCTGCGTCTCCCTCGTGAACGTAACCGCATACGGGACAGATCCATTTAGCCATAATAAAATCTCCTTTAAAAAAATTTGTAAGATGCGAAAAAACGCTTAACGTCGCAAATCTTTTGTTATTATACAACAAAAAGCGGCTTTCCGTCAATATAGGAAAACCGCTTTTGTTTGTGAGATATGGTTTTACAGTTTGACCTTGGCGTAAATAGGATAATGGTCGGAGGGGTAAACCCCGTCGTACAAGTCCTTCAAAATGTCCGTATCAATGAGGATTGCCGTCTTGGGAAGATAAATAAAGTCGATCGCCTCCCCCGGCTTTACGCCAAACCCGTTAAAGGTATCGCCAAAGACTGCGCCGTTAAAATCCTTGCTGTCCTTTAAAAGCGCTTCAAAGGGCTCCAAGCACTTTTCCCCTTTTTGGGCGTTAAAGTCGCCCGTGACGATCACGTTTCCTTCGGTATTTGACACCCTGTCCGCAAGCACCGCAAGCTGACGAATACGCACCTCCTCGATGCGGTAATCCGGATGGACGTTGTAGACGGTGAGAACGGTGCCGTCAACGTCCTTCAATTTGGCAAAGGTGCAAATGCGGTAATGCCACGAATCCTCAAACTTGCTTTTCACTTCCGGCGTATCGGAAAGCCAAAAGGTGCCGCCCTCCAAAAGGGTAAAACGCTTGGTGTTATAAAAGATGGGGCAAGCCTCGCTGTGAACTCCCCTCTCCTCGCGGTAACCGATGACCGTATCATACCCCACAAGGTGCTTTTTGAAAAAAGCAAACTGCGGGGGATGCACCTCCTGCGTGCAGAGGATATCGGGCTGCAAGCGCTCGATATTGCTAAGCACGTACTTGGCTCGTACGTACCAATGGCAATTGCCGAAATCCGCGTTATGATTAAAATAACGCACGTTATAGCTGACGACGGTGATATCTTCCCGCGGGGCGGGCGCGGAAACGCACTTTTTTAAGCGCTTATACGATAAGTAAGAAAGCAGTTTCATCAAAACTTTACCTTAGCATAAATGGGATAGTGATCGGAGGGGTAAACACCGCCGTAGACCTTGTCCACCTTACCCACGGAAAGGACGTGGGCATCCTCCGGCAGGAAGATGTAGTCCAAGCCCATCGGACCGTCGGGGTCCATATCGTAGCCGTTGAAAGTGGCGCCGTAATCCTCCATCCCCGGGAAGGTCTTGCTGTCCTTCAAAAACTCTTCGATGGGGGCGAGGCCTTCACTGCCGCCCGGCAAGGACCTTTCGGAATTGAGATCCCCGATGACGACGATCTTATCCGCATCGCTTGCTTTTGCTCTTTGCGCCGTCACGGAAAGCTGTTTGACCCTAGCCTCCACGCTGGTCCAATCGGGATGAGTGTTGTAAACGGCGATGGTGATGCCGGTGGACTTATCCTTGAGTTTGACGAAGGTGGTGATGCGATACTCGTCGCTCTCCTCGTACTTGCTCATTTTGTCGGGCGTATCGGACAGCCAGAAGGTGCCGCTGTCCAAAAGCTCGAAGCGCGCTTCGCTATAGAAGATCGGGCAGGACTCGGAGCGAGCGCCCTTTTCGTCACGATACGCCACCACGCTGCCGTAGCCCGTAAGGTGCGCCGTCAAAAACTCGTATTGACCCGCCTGCACTTCCTGCGCGCCCAAAATGTCGGGAGCGACGGTCTTGATGTTTTCCAAATAATACTGCGCCCTCTTCCACCAGCGGTGGTTGCCCATATCCATCTTGTTGAAGTTGAAAAACTTCTCTCTCCTGCGGATGTTGGCGCTCATAATGACCAGGGAACCATCCTCCGAAACGGCAGGGGCTTCCGCCTTCGTGGGGATGCCGATATAGGAATAATATCCCATTGCGCCGAACAAGCCCACCGTAGCCACGATGAGGACGATCAAAACACACAAAATCGTAACGATGACTTTTTTCACAGACGACCTCCTATAAAGACGGTTTTATTATACTCTTCGCACGTGCGCGTGTCAACGCGCGTCAGGAAAGCAATTTTTTTGCGATCTTAAAGTTGCGCGATTTGTTGAGCTCAAAGTTCGCAAACGCTTTGAGGTCCTCCTCCGAAAGGAACAGGTCCATCAGTCCTTCGTGAGAGACGGTGGAAAGGATGGGGTCATCCCCTTCATAGACGCAAAGATCCTCGTAATACAGCGGGGACTTGCCGAGGTAGAAGGCGCCGTAATCAAAGCCTTCCTCGGGGTCGCTGCCCAGGGAGGAATCCATCAAGGCGTCTTTGATGCCCTGCGTAAGAGAAAACGAGCAAAACTCGTGAAGTTCGTTGGTGTCGCCGAAGGTCACGCGCGGCGCAAGGGAAGCGTGGAACGTCATATCCTCCTCCGCCACCTCCGCAAAATCCACCGTGACGTGGTAGGAACGGCGGATGGATCGCTTGGCGTCTTCCTCGTTTTTGATGGCGTCGGCGATATACTTGCCGTATTTTTCATTGGTGACTTCCCCACCGAAAAAGGAAGCCAGTTCGGGCGACGCCTTGGCGGGATCGAAGGTGCGCGCACGCTCCAAATACGCGCGCTCACGCTCGTTGATCTTTGCTTCCCTTTCGCGGAAGGCAGCCTCCAAAAGTTCCTGCGTCAACGGACGCAACAGGCAGTTGGTGCGACAGGTCGCCCTGTTGCCGAGTTCCAAGGCAAACCGCATGACGGTCAGACGCTCCTCCGCATCCAAAGTGCCCGTGAATACCACTTTACGCTTCATATTATCCTCACTTTCGCGCACGAAACACGCGCGCGGTAACTATTTCCTTTTCCATTATAGCGCACCGCGCAACTAAACACAACATTTAGTTAAAAATCCCCTATTGACACGCTAGATTTTGTATGATATAATCAAGGTAACAAGTTTTGTCAAAGGGAGGTAAATCAAATGACAAAAACCGATTTAATTAAAGCAATCGCCGCAAAGGCGGAGATCTCGAACGCGCAGGCCGGCAAAGCCATCGATGCCTTCATTGATGCCATCACCGGTGCGATCAAGGGCGGTGAAAAAGTTTCCCTCGTCGGCTTCGGCACTTTCGAGGTGAAGGACGTTCCCGCTAAGGAAGGTATCAACCCCGCTACCGGCGCGAAGATCAAGATCGCGGCAAGCAAGAAACCCGTTTTGAAGTTCGGCAAAGCTTACAAGGACATCATCAACGGCTAATTGCAACAACAATTAAATCAAAAAAGTCGGCGAGGAGCCGACTTTTTTCTTTGCTCAAAACATCGGATATTTGAAAGTTTTTTGTCAGATCTTTTCCACTTCGTCCGCGAGACGATCCAGCGGATTTTCCTCCACCAGTTCAATCTTGCCGTGATCCGCAAGCGATGCAACGGTGGGATCGATGGGGAGTTCCTCCACGACCTTGCCCGTCTCCTTGCGGAGTTTTTCCGCCTTGCCTTCCCCGAAGATGCGATGCTTTTTGCCGCAATCCGGGCATTTGAAATAAGACATATTTTCCACGAAGCCGAGGATGGGTACGTTTAAAAGTTCGGTCATTTTGACCGCCTTTTTTACGATCATCTCCACAAGATCCTGCGGGGTTGTGACGACGATGACGCCGGAAAGCGGCAAGGACTGCATGACGGTGAGCGGTACGTCGCCGGTGCCGGGAGGCATATCCACGAACATATAGTCAACGTCCTTCCAGATGACCTGCGTCCAAAAGTTTTTTACCATACCGGCAAGGACAGGGCCGCGCCATACGACGGGATCGGTCTCGTTTTCCAGCAAAAAATTGATGCTCATGATCTGCGTGCCGAAGGCGGTTTGCATCGGGAGAATGCCGCTTTCGTCCCCGTAAGCCGCCCCACTGACGCCGAAAGCGCGCGGGATGGAAGGCCCGGTGATATCCGCATCCATGATGGCGGTACGGAAGCCGCGGCGCTGCATCGCAACGGCCATCAAAGACGTGACGAGAGATTTGCCCACGCCGCCTTTGCCGCTGATGACGCCGATGACTTTTTTAACGCGGGAAAGTTCGTGCAGGCGTTCCTTTTCGATGCCGCCCTTCCTTTCGCCGCAGTTTTCGCTGCAACTGTCGCAATTATGATCACAAGCCATGATCTCACCTCAAAATTTGATAAAAGTATTCTACCACACCCCTACCCCCGTGTCAAACGTATAGGGGGGAATGAAAAACAGCGCTTGCGCGCTGTTTGTTCAGTCTTGTACGTCGGCGGCTTCCGCACCTTTGGCGGCGTTGCCCCTTGACGCAAGAAAAGCTTTTGCCTTTTCGCTTTTGGGATGCAGGAAGACCTCTTCCGGCGTGCCCGCCTCCTCAATGACGCCATCCGCCATGTAAATGACTTTGTCCGCGACGTCGCGAGCAAACTCCATTTCGTGCGTGACCACGATCATCGTGGTATCGCTGTCCTTAAGTTCACGAATGACCTTCAAGACCTCGCCCGTCAGTTCGGGATCCAGGGCGCTGGTAGGCTCGTCAAAGCAAAGGATGTCGGGGTTCATCACCAGGGCGCGGGCGATCGCCACACGCTGTTGTTGTCCGCCCGAAAGCTGGCAGGGATAATAGTCCTTTTTTTCGATAAGTCCCACGCGACGAAGGGTCGCTTCCGCCTTGGCGCGAAGTTGATCCATATCCTTATAGGTACGCCTGGTCTTTTCGGCAAAAAGCTTTTTGACCTCTTCCTTTTCTTCTTCGGTGGTAGCTTGGGCGAGAGCTCGAGCCATCTCCTTTTCCGCCCGTTTTGCCGCGCGAAGATCGCTCTTTAACTGCAAAGACGGAGCAAGCAGCAAATTTGCCATCACCGTTTTGTGCGGGAAAAGATTGAAGTTTTGGAAAACCAAGCCGAAATGCAAACGTTGACGCCTCAAAAGCTTATCGTTGTTTTTGAGCTTTTTCTTGGCGACCTTTTCCGCCGCGCCGTCGTAGATGATCTTTCCCTTAACGGAGATCGTCCCTTCATCCGCGAACTCCAAGAAGTTCAAACAACGAAGGAGAGTGGTCTTGCCGCTGCCGGACGACCCGATGATCGCAATGACCTCCCCTTTCTTTAAGGAGAAATCAATGCCTTTTAAAACTTCGGTCGAACCGAAACTTTTTTTGATACCTTTTACTTCCAGTATTGCCATACGCCCCTCCTTATACCTTGTAGTAACTCAGCTTCTTTTCGATAAAACCGAAAAGGAGGGTCAACAGCCCGTTGAAGATCAAATAGAACGCGCCCGCATAGAACAGCGGCCAAATCAAACCGTACGAAGTAAGGATCTTTTCAGAAGAGCGGATCAACTCGATAACGCCGATCACGCGAGCAAGAGACGTATCTTTCACAAGGGTAATGATCTCGTTGCTCATAGGGGGAATGATGCGCTTGACGACCTGCGGCAAAACGACGCGGAAGAAGGCTTGCGACTTTGTCATGCCAAGCACGGCGCACGCTTCGTACTGCCCTTTGCTGATGCTTTCGATCCCGCCGCGATAAACCTCCGAAAAATAACACGCGTAATTGATGATAAAAGCGATGATGACTGCCATGATACGCGAATTCATCGGGATGTTGAAAACGAGTGACGGAATATAAAACACCACGAACACCTGCAACATCAAAGGCGTGCCGCGAATGATCCACACAAAAGCCTTTACGACATAGCGTAAAGGCTTGAAGCGTGACATTGACCCGAAGGCAACGATCAACCCCAAGGGAAGCGCGGCAACGAGCGTTACGATAAAAAGCAAGCAAGTGGTGCCGAACCCCTCCAGGAGCCTAAGTGAAACGTCTACGAAGGTCATAAATTATTTTGCTTTGGAAAGATCAAGAAGCGCGATAGCGTCCGGATCGTACTTTTGGCGAATGGTTTCGATGGTGCCGTCGTTGTAAAGCTCAACGAGAGCGGCGTTGATCTTCTCGGTCAACTTGCTGCCCTTTCTGATACCTACGGCAAACTCTTCCTCTTCAAATTCCACGCCGGGAACGACGGCAAGATCCGCAAAGTTGCCTACGCCGCATTTGCTTGCCGCAAGCGTATAGTCGACGATGGCGATATCGGAGGTACCCATCTTGACTTCGGTCAAAGCGTTGACCTGACCTTGCACGTCCACAACGGTCAAATTCTTAAAAGTATCCTTGGCAACGGTCTCGCCCGCCGAGCCGCCCTCTACCGCGATCTTAGCGTTTTCCGAAGTGACTTTGGCTGTGGTGGAATACTTTTCGAGATTTGCGGATTTGGTAACGATGACCTGACTGTTCTTTGCGTAGGAATACGAGAAATCCATTTCCTTGCCGAGCTCTTCCGTCACGGTCATACCGTTCCAGATAACGTCGATCTTTTTGGACTTCAATTCCACGATCTTTTCATCCCAGTCGATCTCAACGAACTCCACTTTAACGCCGAGTTTTTCACCGACCGCCCTGGCAACGTCCGCGTCGAAACCGATCCATTTGCCGGAAGCATCTTGATAGTCCATCGGCTCGTAATCCGTAACGCCGACGATCAAAGTACCTTTGTTTTGAATGTATTCCCAATCTTCCTTCTTGTTGCAAGACGCAAAAACCGCCAAGCAGCTTACGACGAGGACTGCGATCAAAAGCACAGCAATAATGACTCTTTTCATATCTATTCTCCTTTTTATTCAAAAGTTTTGCTTTTTAAAGCGTGGGGTTATTATAGCACGCAAAAAGTTCCCTTGTAAAGCAATTTAGCGTGATAAAGTGAAAAATTTTTAAACCGAAGACTATCTGATGGAAAACAGGGTCTTGATCACGCCGATCAAGTCCTCGGGGGACTCCTTAAACCCACGCAGCCACCAATCCTTCACCATACCGAGCACACCGTACCCGAAGAAGGAAGCTTTGTAGTGGTCCAAGAGGTTTTCTTCCCTGATATGCCTTTCAAACAGCATAAGATAAACTTTGTCGAGTTTGTTTTTGTAAAAGAGGTCAAAAAACTCTCTTTCCTCATAATAATGCTTGATAAAATGCACCGCGCTATCCAAAGAAACGACGTTCTTTTCATTATAACCGTGGATATCGCAATAAACGTACCACTTTCGCATCAACAAAGAAACGACGACGTCCTCCTTTGACGCGTAGTAACGATAAAAACTGGATCTGCCGACGCCTGCCGACGCACAAAGTTCACGAATAGAAAAACTGTTGAACGGTTTTTCCTTCATAAGAGTAATCAAAGAATTCTCCACCGAATTCATGATCTCTGCTTTGTTTTGCCTGCTGACACTCATTCTACTCGCCTCCCGTTTTGTTGACAAGTCAACTTGCCCCCTATATAATAAAGTCAAAAAACAAATTTGTCAAGACGGAGGCTTTTATGGAATACGTGATCGAAACGCGATCTCTGACAAAAAGATTCCCGAGCAAGATCGCCGTAAACAAAGTAAACCTGCACGTTGAAAAAGGTGCGATCTACGGACTCATCGGCAAAAACGGCGCGGGCAAGACCACCGCGATGAAGATGATCCTCGGCATTATCGAACCGTCGGGAGGGGAGATCACCCTCTTCGGCTCCAAGGATCTTGCCGCCGAGCGCCGCCGTATCGGCTCTTTGATCGAGGCGCCGGGCATCTACAAAAACTGCACGGCAACGGAGAATATGAAGCGTTTTTCATACCTTGCGGGCGGCACGGATGACGAGATCAAGGAACTTTTGGAGTTCGTCGGTCTCGGCAACACGGGCAACAAGAAGGCGGGCGCCTTCTCCCTCGGTATGAAGCAACGCCTGGGCATTGCCATAGCCCTTCTCGGTGATCCGGAACTCTTGATCTTGGATGAACCCATCAACGGTTTGGACCCCGCCGGAATCAAGGAGATCCGCGACTTGATCGTCAAACTCAACAAGGAAAAAGGCGTTACCTTTATGATCTCCAGCCACCTTTTGGACGAGCTTGGTAAGATAGCCACCTCGTACGGCATCATCAATGACGGCAAACTCGTGGAGGAGATCTCCGCCGCGGAGCTGACCGCCAGATGTCACGACGGCTTAAAGATCGTTGCGGACGACCTGGAAAAAACCGCCGCCATTTTGACGGAAATGGGCTTTAGCGACTTTAAGGTCAGGCGCACATCCGTCCTCTTAAAGGAAGGCATCGACCGCGCCGCCGAGATCAACGCCGCTTTGGTAAAGGCGGGGATAGCCGTTTCGGAACTTTCCGTCCACAGCAACGGCTTTGAAGAATACTTTATTAAAAGGTTGGGGCACTGATATGACAAACTTACTGCGTCTTGAATTCCGTCGCCTGTTTCGGGCAAAATCCTTTTATATTTGCACGGTGATCTCCCTCGTGATGATCGTCATCAGCGCCGCCACGACCAAAATGATCCTCAACATGGCGGAGTCGTCTGCGGATTACCAAGGGCTCGCGGGGCTTGCCGCCTTGCAAACGCCAACATCCTTTTCTTTGCTGAAAGGAGCGGCTACCTCTTCGCTGACCACCATCCTGGCGATCTTCCTTTCCATCTTCGTGACGGAAGATTACACGAGCGACACCATCAAAAACGTCTATTCCAAAGGGCATTCCCGCGATCGGGTGTTTTTTGCAAAGTGCATCTCCGCCTTCGCGGCAAGTATCATTATGATCCTCGTTTGCGCCCTCTTCTCCTTTGCGCTCGGAAAAATATTTTTCGGCGAGGTAGGGACGCCGGGTAAAAACTACGTCTCCTCTCTCCTTGCGGAACTGGTGATCCTGCTTGCCTACGTCTCCCTCTTTTTCACGATCGCGATCGCATTCAAAAAGACGGGAACGAGTATTGCCGTTTCCATCATCGGGCCGTTGCTTGTCGGGCTGTTGCTTACCCTCGGCAATACGATGATCAAGTCGGACGACGTCAACCTTTCGGATTATTGGTTGGACAGTCGCCTTACGATCCTTTCGCAATCGGACGTCCCTTTCAAGGAAGTTTGGATCGGCTTCGTCGTAGGCGCCGTCGTACTCCTTGCCGCCGGTGCGATCGGCTTCGTCGTCAATCGATCGAGCGAAAAGTAATTCGGACAAAAAAAGTGCTTCGCATTGCAGGCGAAGCACTTTTTTTATTGTTTGTTCTCTTCTTCCGCAGCGGGCGGAGCAGCGTCCCCTTGGACCCTGTTTTCCACCACCTCTTCCACGCAAGGGGTACCAGCTTCGATGAGTTTTTCATCCATTTGCTGTTGCGCTTCCGCAAGTTCCTCTTCGTCCAACGGTTCGGGAACCGCTTCTTCCTTTTGCTCAGATAGTGGCGCGGGCGCCTTCTTTACGGGCGCGCGGCGCGGTAAATTCAAAATGACGATAGCGGCAAGTACGGCGATGATACCGAGGATCTTCAAAAGGTTGTGTCTTTCACCATAGAGGAAGATGCCGACGAGAGCAGCGACCAACGGTTCCGCCGCCGAAATAATAGATGCGCGCGATGCTTCCACTCTCTTCAAGCCCCAGGTATAAAAGAAGTACGGCAACACCGTGCAAACGACGCCTATCCCCGCCCCCCACAAAAGCAAACCGGGCGTTTTGAAAAGGACGGTCGCCGTCCCGCGCACGTCGCCAAAAGGAAGCGCCGCCACAAAGGCAAATAAGAAGGTGTACGCCGTGACGGTAAGCGGATCGTAACGCTTGAGACCGATGGCGCCGAAGATCGTATACAACGCGTAAAAGAAGCCCGAAAGCACGCCGATCAGCGCCACGATGGGACGAAGCGACATCTTTCCGCCGATCACTCCCGATACCAAAATGCACCCGACGAAGGTCAAGCCAAGCGAAATGAGCTTTTTCACCCCGACCTTTTCCTTAAACAAAACGGTAGAAAGAAGCATCACGAAAATGGGCGAAGTGTACAAAAGCACACCGGCGATGGACGCCTCGGAATGAATGATCGTATAAAAGTAAAAGAAGTTGAAAAGGAAGATACTTACGACGCCCGTACCGAAAAAGATCCAAATATCCTTCCAGCGGATACGCATATGCTTGGGAGAAAATATCAACGCTACGATCACAAGAACGGGCGCGGCAAAAAGCAACCGAACGAAGCAGATCTGCATCGTGGAAAGTCCCGCGGCGGAAAGCCGACGGATAAACAAGCTGATCACACCCCACAGGATGCCCGAGAGGAGGATCGACAAGATGGGAAGCACACGCAAGAAATACCTTTTCATATCTTAGTTATATTGTCTGTCTCGTAATGCCATTTTTTTGAGGATAACGTTTGCTATTTGCCTTGGGTTGTGATATTATATCTCACGTGAGGGCGCCCTGCCCCCTTAAAAGCATTTGCTTCCGTAGTTAAATGGATATAACAGCCCCCTCCTAAGGGGCAGTTGTGGGTTCGATTCCCGCCGGGAGTACCAAAGAAAAAAGTCCGAAAAATCGGACTTTTTTTC
>JAEEGL015814075.1_pt1 | contig 12842 bp, 6 predicted proteins | sample 9134231 | NCBI WGS metagenome assembly JAEEGL01 (sample SAMN16246548, study PRJNA631951) | gut metagenome | biome: gut microbiome; feature: rumen; material: fiber-attached | host: Bos | place: Iran: Karaj | collected 2018-10
AGTTTTTTGATCGTATTGAATTGTGCAAGATAAATATCAAGAACAAGAGGTCTCTGATAGGATGTGCCGTATCCGCCGATCCCCATCGCCAGCGCATACAGAAAGCTGTTCGTAGGTCTTTCGTCGTGCTTTTCGAAGATCTCCCTGGAATAGCCGCTCTTCTTCGCTGCCTCATCCAGTATCTCCTTGTCGTACACGGGAATCTTCAGTTCCTCGGCCAGCCTCTTTCCGATCTCACGGCCGCCGCTTCCCAGTTCCCTTCCGATAGTTATTATCTGCCCCTGTTTCATAACCCCCACCTCCTTATTTTTTCGGTCATTTACTGCCTGACCACACTAATATATTATACTTTCCCGAGGCTTATAAATCAACCGATGAAGACAAAAAAAGAAGAGCGCTTATGCGCTCTTCCTGTAGTCTTTTCTGATCTAAGTTAACCGACAACCTTCTTGACTGCCTCGATAACACGGTCAGCCTGGAAAGGCTTAACTATGAAATCCCTTGCACCTGACTGGATGGCCTCGATGACCATTGCCTGCTGTCCCATTGCGGAACACATGATAACTTTGGCGCCTCCGTCACTTGCCTTTATATCCTTCAGAGCCTGGATACCGTCTTTCTCCGGCATCGTGATATCCATGAGCACAAGATCGGGTTTGAGTTCTGCGTATTTGCTGACTGCCACTGCTCCGTTTTCAGCCTCGCCTGCTACTTCGTATCCGTTCTTCGTCAAGATGTCCTTAATCATCATTCTCATGAATGCTGCGTCGTCAACTACGAGTATCTTGGCCATTTTATCCACTCCTCATTTACATAAATAATTCGTGTCCCAAAAACACTACAAATATAATATAACAAAAATACACTTTTGTCTATCACTTTTTACACCCCGGTATTTCCTGCCGGAGTCCTTTATTTTTTTGTGCTCATATAGTATAATACAACACTGTAGTGTTGTCAAATCAACAGATAAGGAGTATAGCATATGGCAAGCCAGATCAGAGACATCGCTCTCGCACCCTCAGGTGAGCTGAAGATCGAATGGGTTAAGAACCACTGTGACCTTCTCCGCACCCTCGAGGAAGAATTTTCAAAAACCAAACCTTTTTCCGGCAAAAAGATAGCCCTCTCGGTCCATCTTGAAGCAAAGACCGCATATCTTTGCAAGGTCCTTGCGGCAGGAGGAGCCGAAATGTATATCACCGGATCCAATCCACTCTCTACCCAGGACGACGTAGCTGCTGCCCTGGTCAAAGCAGGCCTGGAAGTACATGCATGGCATGCCTGCACCGAGGATGAATACAACGAGCACATCAGAGAAGTCCTCAAGATCGGTCCCAATATCATCATCGATGACGGCGGCGATCTCGTGCACATGATGCACACCGAGTTCAAAGCTCTGATCCCCGAAGTGATCGGCGGCTGTGAAGAGACCACCACCGGCATCATCCGTCTTGAAGCCATGAACAGGGACGGCGATCTGCTCTTCCCCATGGTCAAGGTCAACAACGCACAGTGCAAGCATTTCTTCGATAACCGCTACGGTACCGGCCAGTCCGTATGGGACGGCATCAACCGTACCACCAACCTTATAGTTGCCGGCAAGACCGTTGTGGTCGCAGGCTACGGCTGGTGCGGCAAAGGCGTGGCAATGCGCGCCAAAGGCCTCGGTGCCAAGGTCATAGTTACCGAGATCGATCCGGTTAAAGCCATAGAGGCAGTAATGGACGGTTTTGAAGTGATGCCCATGAAGGACGCCGCAGCCCTCGGTGATTTCTTCGTTACCGTTACCGGCTGTGACAAGGTAATAGATGAGGAAGATTTCATGGAAATGAAGGACGGTGCCATCCTCTGTAATGCAGGCCACTTTGACTGCGAGATAGATATGGCAGGTCTCAGGAAGCTGGCAGTAAACAGCGCCGAGCTCAGAAACAATATCCAGGGTTACACCCTTCCCAACGGACGCACCCTTGCAGTACTCGGGGAAGGCCGTCTCGTAAACTTAGCCTGCGGTGACGGACACCCTGCCGAGATCATGGACATGAGCTTTGCGATCCAGGCCCTCTCCGCAAAATACCTTGTAGAACACGGAAGCGAACTCACTTCGAAGCTCATCGATGTTCCTGAAGAAGTGGACAGGGATGTAGCTGAAAGAAAGCTCGCTTTCCTCGGTAAAAAGATAGATAAGCTGACACCCGAGCAGGAGAGATATCTCAACTCGTCGTCGCTGTAAGCTTAACCTATACGGTCCATAATACTTTGTGTTTCATGAAGGATCCTCTCCTCGTCAAGGGTGAGGATCTTTCTGTTTTCCATGGTTATCTCACCATCGATGATAACGGTGTCGGCCTCGCTTCCGTTTGCGGAATAGGACAGAGCCGCAACCGGATCGTTCTTGGGCCACATTGAAGGCTGTTTCAGATCCCAGATAACGAGGTCGGCCTTCTTGCCTTTCTCTATGCTTCCGGTCTCCTTATCAAGTCCGAGAGCTTTTGCCCCGTTGATCGTTGCCATCTCGAAGGTCTCTACGGCACTCACGCACTGGGGAGTAGCATGTGTTCCTTTATGTATCAGGGCCGCAAGGCTCATCTCATGTATCAGGTTCAGTGAATTGTTGGAAGCCGCTCCGTCGGTACCTATACAGACATTGATACCTTTTGCCATCATCTCCGGTACGGGTGCAAAACCGTTACCCAGTTTCATGTTGGATGCCGGATTGGTCACCACGCTTACCTTCTTTGCTGCCATTATATCCATATCCTTCTCGTCCACCTGTACGCAGTGTGCTGCGATAAAAGGCACTTCGAAGAGCCCGCATCTTTCGGCCAGTTCGATGGGACTGCAGCCGTAATCCTTTCTGCAGTTTTCGATCTCTGTCTTTGATTCGGAAAGATGCATGTGTATGCCCATGTTTTCCTTAACAGCTTCTTTTGCTATGATCTTAAGATATTCTTCGTCGCAGGTGTAAGGTGCATGGGGTCCGAGCCTGAAGCTTAATCTGTCACAGTCCCTGAAAGCATCTCTTTCCTCATAAGCCTGCTTAAGCCTCGTACTGCCTGCCTCGTCATTACCGCTTCCCACCAGGCCACGGCAGATCACCGCCCTCATTCCTGCTTCCTTTGCAGCTGTAGTGGTCTGCATTATATTCATCTGCATATCGTTAAAGCAGGTGGTGCCGCTCTTCATCATTTCAACTATTGCAAGCTGGGCTCCCCAGTAAGCATCCTTATCCGTCATCTTCTGCTCTATGGGATCTATGCGTCCGAACAGCCAGTCCATGAAAGCCAGATCATCAGCGCAGTTTCTCATAAATGACATATAGGAATGAGTATGGGCATTGACAAGTCCCGGTGTCAGCAGCTTGTCCGTGCCGTCGATCACCTTATCGGCCTTGAAGCCTTCCGGGGCCTCGTTGATACCCGCAATGTATTTTCCGGACACATAGATGTCAGCTTCCTCTGCCCTTACAGGATCTGTAAAGATCGTCTTAATGTTTTTGATAAGTATGTTCATTATGCTCCTCCCTATTTAATGATAATGTTCACATCAACTTTGAGTTCATCTCTGTCCGCTCCGGGCCTGTAGCTTATATGCAGTGTTTTTTCTCCCGGAGTACTCAGATCATCATCGCTGCTGATGGTGTATCCCGTACTGTAATCATAATACTTTCCGTCGCTTCTTGTATTGCCGTGATGACTGAGGCAGAACTTCTCATCGGCCGGGGTCTTTGTATAATTCAGCGTACCTGCCGGTGAATAGGAGGTCTTCTTCAGCTTCGCATCCTTCATGCTGCCGTAACCTCCGACTATCTTGTGTTCGATGTTCTCAGCGGAGATTATCTGTTTCGAATAAACTCTTCTCTTTGAAGTCCTTCCGTTATCATTATCAAGAATCTCATATACGCTTAAGCCTGCCGCTATCTCCTCAAGGGATGTCCCCACAGCATAGCCTTCACTTTCAACGCCTTTTACTTCCAGCTCTCTGGGCACCGCACTTACGGGTATGCTGTTATCCGAAGTAAATACGATGTAAGCAGGTATCTTGTTAAGGCCCTGCATCCTCGAAAGCTGGTTCACTGTATAGCCGTTCTCATCCTTTACCGCGAGAACCGTTTCGGTACTGGTGCCTCCGTCAAGATTATAGGCAAATATGCAGCCCTGCTCTATCGCTGCTTTGGCGGCATCCGAAAGAGTCCAGTCAGCAACGCTTGATAATATCACATAACCTCCGTCGGCTTTGACGCCGAATATCTGCCTTCTGGCCTTCACGGTATAATGAGCCACATAGTTGTCATAACCGTGCAGATCTCCGTCATTGGCATCATAGAGATTAATGCCGCCCACCAGTATGGGCACAAAGCCTGTCACCGCGCTCCTGATCTTTCTGCCGTTCAGCTTCTCGCCGTAGATATCGTAGTAATAACTCTCACCTGCAGCCAGTGCATCAGCATCCGCATAGTAATCGGCCCAGCCCACGCTGCCTGCTTCATCGATAACCAGTATATCGCATTCGCTGTGGTCCACGGTCTCTGCGCTTTTCAGCACCACACCGTCCGCTATTATCACTCCGTCGGGGTCGTTGCCGTGATAACAGTATGCATCGGAAGACTGGGTATCATAGAAGATACCCGAATTGATGGCAAGGATGATATTCTTCTCCTCGCCCACTTTCTCCACCATCTCCGTCACTTCCATGATCCCCGAGAGATCGCCGCTTCCCGCTCCGTCCGGTGCATACACCGAAGGAGTCAGTCCGTATACGGTGATGGCCTGATACTTTCCGTACTCTGACTCGCTTATGGTCTCGTAATCTACCGAATAGCCTTCTTCTTCAAGCCTTAACTGCTCAAGCTGCTGAGTCTTGGTGTCTGCCGTTTTTTTCTCTTCAATGCTGGAGCTTACGGCTTCATGCTCGCTCTCTCCCTCAGCTTTCTCAGCCTCTGCCATGTCGAGATAGGCAAGTTCTTCCTCACGGCCGTTCAGATTATATCCGTCGCTGCTGCAGCCCGTGAAGACCACTGTCATCACAAGAAGCGCCGCAAGCGGCTTTATTGATAAACTCATAGTCCTAACCTTCCGAAATATGGTCATGTTTTACGCCATAGTATTCTACCACACTTTCTTGACATTTACCTCATTTTTTGTATAATGTTATAGCAAACGACAAAACGCTTTTAGTTTTGTCGTTTGTGGCGCCGGATTTTGGCCGCTGAAAGCGGCATATTTCCTTACAAAATCCGTGTGCATCCTCGCGGAGCGTTATAGTAAACGCAATTATAAATTGCGTTTACTATAAAGGTTTATGCCGGCGTGGCGGAATTGGCAGACGCGCGGGACTTAAAATCCCGTGATGGCGACATCGTACCGGTTCGACCCCGGTCGCCGGCATTTACTTACAAAGATATTTCATTATCATTCCACAGGTTTCACTGTATTTCAGTATTCCGTATAGAATAACAGACCGAAAGTTCCCGGGCCGCAGTTTGCTGCTATGGTGGGCGATGCTTTCTGTATGAATACTTCGTCAAAGCTCATATATTTCTCTGCCATTTCCTTAACCTTTTCCAGTTCCCTTGTGGTCATTCCCACATAGGTTATAAACAGCATACGCGTATCTATCTTACCCGGAACATTAAAGGCATTTGCGATATATCTTTCCCATGCCTGCTCTCTTGAGCCGAAATATACCTTTGACACTTTCATTCTGCCCTTCTTAAGAGCAACTACGGGATGTACCATAAAAGCATCGGCCATGCTGCCCACACTTGCGCTCACCAGTTTCTGTCTTACCAGGAAATCCAGGGTGTCCACGATAAAAGTCGTATGTATATGCCCCCTCATTCTTTCCAGTCTTGAAATAATGTTTTCATAAGACATACCCTCGTTTGCAAGTCTGGCCGCTTCTATTGCCATGAGTCCCAGTCCGCTGGAAAGATGTCCCGAATCCACCACGCTCACATTTCCGAAATCCTCGGCCACTTCGCTTATCCTTGGATATTCTCCTTCTTCCAACCCTGAGGAAAGCGATACATAAATGATGTTATTCGCCTCGTCCAGCTGAGCCGAAAAGAATTTTTCAAGCTGTTCGGGCATAGGCGGTTCAGCCTTTGCAAGGACTGCCGGATCCGCCATATAGGCCAGCAGTCCGTTAGGTTCAATCTCTATACCGTCTTTGAACACTCCATCCTGTGTCCTTACTATATGAGGTATTACGGCTATCCCGTATCTTGACTGCAGAACTGCAGGTATATCGGCGACACTTCCGGCACTTATCCTGACCGCTGTTTTTTTCTTGTGATCACGTATCCACTCTATACTTTCTTCTTCAAGTGACTGGGCGGTATGTGTCGAAGTGATCAGGCTCTTCGGAAGCATACGGTATACCGTGTTTTCCAGTTCTTCTCCGGTTACCGGTTTCATCAGATATCCGTCAAAACCTTCCCTGGCATACATGCTCTCGTTATCACTGCCGGCATTTGCAGTAAGTGCGATTATCCGCGAATCATGGCAGTAACCGCCCGCCTGATCCCTTATAGCATGCATACATTCTACGCCGTCCATCCCCGGCATCTTGTGATCCATAAGTATCACATCATAATGTTTCTCAAGTGTTTTCTTTAAAGCTTCCGGTCCCGACTCAGAGGTGTCTACCGTCAGTTTGGTCTCTTTCAGAAGCTTTTTTACCACCATAAGGTTCGCGACGGTGTCATCGACTACCAGCACTTTTGCCTCGGGAGCTTCAAAGGATTCCACATATTCATGTTCCGCATGTGATCTGCCGTGATGGTCTTCCATATCCAGCTCGCCAACGGGTTCATCATTGATTATCTTCTGCGGAATGGTGACCATGAAAGTAGAACCCTTTGTATATATGGAATTGACGCTTATCTTTCCGCCCATCAGATCCGTAAGGTTCTTGACTATGGACAGTCCCAGCCCGGTCCCTTCTATATAACGGTTCCTGGCTTCATCCACTCTTTTAAAAGCCGTAAACAGATGGGGTATGCTCTCTTTCTTTATACCCATTCCGGTATCGCTGACAGAGTAGGTGACCAGTGCGCTTCCCTCGCTGTCACGTTCACACTGTATCGCAAGTCTCACATATCCTTCACTGGTATACTTTATCGCATTGTTCAGTATATTGATCAGCACCTGCTTGATCCTTACTTCATCTCCGTACAGTTCGGAAGGCAGTTCCGGAGATACATCCACATGGAAAGCCAGGTTTTTTTCTCTTGCTTTTATCCACAGCATACCTACTATGTCGGACAGCATGTCACCGGTACGGTAAGCTGCATTGTTCAGTTTCATCTGACCGGATTCGAATTTGGACATATCAAGTATGTCGTTGATCAGATGCAGCAGCATGCGGCTGGCAGCCTGTATGTTCTGCGCGTCTTCGTTGATCTCTTCGGAAGCATTCTGTCTGAGTATCATTTCATTGAGACCGATTATCGTATTGATCGGCGTTCTTATCTCATGACTCATATTCGAGAAGAAGCGGCTCTGGGCTTCGTTCAGCTGCTTTATCTGTTCTCCCTGTTCTTCTTTCTCCAGCAGTTGCTGGCGCATCATATGTTTCAGATATGAAGTCAGACATCCGAATATCAGCTGTACCACTACGAAGATTGCAAAATCCCTGAAGTTGCTCCCGCTGGCAGCACTGTCCGTTCCCTCATTCAGATACAGTCCCAGGACTATCAGATCCGAGACACCCGTCAGCAGCAGGTATATCCTTACATCCAGAAAAAAGCAGAAAGGTATACAGAAGGAAACGATCATGTAAAGCATCGCATCCACTCCGCCATAGGCGATATTATCAAGAATGATCATCCTGATGGTCCAGGCGATGATCAGCGTCACGGTGATACTGTTGACCGCAGGAATCTTCTTATAGTTATCATCGAACCTTCTTTTAAATACCAGGAGTATGATCACATATATAGCAATGGCGATTGCCACGGCTGCGTATGAGTATCTGTACTCAGCTATAAAAGCTTCTTCAGCATAAGAGTCCGGCCGGATAAAAGAAAACAGCAGGCAGGCACTCATAGCCAGAATGATCGCGGGTCCCACGATCATTGATGTATTGACCGACTCCTGTATCCCGTATTTTCTCAAAGCTTCATATCTGGGATTTTTCTTTGGGCGAAAGATATAATCGAAAAAGTTTTTCATGACGCATCTCCTCCCTCAGGGCCGAATTCCATTATCAGCTCTCCCTCATCGGATCCCTCTTTCTTCTGTTCGCTGAGAGTTATACCGAGGCACTCCGCTAAACCGTCTGCAAGCCTCTTATACTCATCCATTGCTGCGCCGTCTTCTTTGCGGATCTTATCTTCAAGCCCTGACTTCGCGGCTTTTTCCAGCTCAAACATTTTATTGTAAAGGCTCATGCAGCCTATCATTTTTGAAGTGCTCTTTACCGAATGCACTATTATCTCATAGTTACGCAGATCCCCCTTCTTAAAACTCTCCTTAGCATCGCTGATCTTCTGCGGTGCATCCTTCGCATACTGTTCCAGCAGCTGCTTGTAGAAATCCCGATCATTCTGGCAGTAATGCAGTCCCGTTTCCGGATCCATATTCAGCTTACGCAGTTGTCCGAAAAAGTCTTCGCCATCAGCTTTTTCTTCAACAGTACTTATTACCTCTGCAGCCTTCTCCTTTATCTCCGGCATTTCCACGGTAAGCGCCGACTTGGGCAGGACTTTTTTCATTATCCTCTCCAGTTCGCTTATTTCAATGGGTTTAGCAAGGAACGCATCAAAACCTTCTTTGATGAACATCTCTCTTGCCGTACTGACGGCGTTGGCGGTGAGTGCCACTATGGGTACATCTTTCTTCTGTTTTCCGTATATCGCCCTGATACGCTTCATGGCTTCGACTCCGTCCATACCCGGCATCATATGGTCCATGAAGATGATATCGGTATCATGCTCATGGATAAAATCAATGGCAGCCTCTCCCGAAGAAGCGGTAAAAACTTCCATTCCGTAATTATCGAGTATCTCCCTGGCAACCATGTGGTTCATGGGTTCGTCATCTACCACAAGAGCTCTTACTCCCCTTGCATACAGTTTTCCTTCGTCTTTGCCGTAATCACCGGGATCCGCATTCAGGAAAGAGATCACAGGGAAACAGTAGAAAGGTTTTCTGATCAGCTTGATATTGGCATTCTCCGGTATCACAAAGGAATCATCCGCAACTACCGCTACCAGACTGTCCTTCGCGATCTCGTTCATAAACTGCGGATCTTCTTCATACTCTTCCTTACCCACGATGATATGGGTGAAATGAACTGCTTTCACCAGTTTCTTAAAGGCTTCAAGATTGTCCGCACGCTGCAGCATCACATTAAGTCCGAGGACCATATCCTTGATCATCAGGTTATAAAACGACCTGACATCCGGATTGTCATATTTCTCAAAATGAAGATAGGCGCCCACCACCAGACGTTCCGGTTTACGCAGGCTCATGCATCCTTCCGGATCGACTATCTTCTGCGGTATGCTGACTCGTACCGTAGTACCTGTACCTTCCTCACTTTCAAGAGTAAGAAAGCCGTTCAGTTTCGTGGTAAAACCGTTGACTATGGAGAGTCCCAGTCCCAGACCACTGGTGGATCTGGATCTTCCCGAATCAGCCTGATAGAAACTGTCGAGTACCTTCTCCATCTCTATATTGCTCATTCCTATACCGGTATCCTTCACCTCTATCAACAGATTGATACCGTAATCACGTTCCTCGGAAGTGATATGTACATACACGCCGCCTTCTTTGGTATACTTAAGCCCGTTATCGATAAGGTGCTTAAGTATCTTTTTAAGTTTTCCTATATCACTGCTCATCACGGCGGGAATCGTGGGATCCACATCTATCACAAGTTCGGTATTGGCAGCGCGGTGCGGAGAAATCTCGGTCACGATATCGTTAAGCATTGAAGACAGCATGTATTCTTCATTGTTTACCACCAGTGAATGCATGTCTATCTCGGAATGATCCAGAATATCATCGATATGATCTCCGACCCGCTTTCCCGCTTCACTGACCAGCAGCAGATTACGTTTTATCTCCTCGTCATCTTCCTTTTCTATACATATCCCCGTCAGACCTATCACGGCATTTATCGGTGTACGGAGTTCATGTGAAATGTTAGCGAGGAAATCATTCAGCTTTTCGGTATTCTCTGCCAGCGCAGCGTTTTCCGCTTCGGATGCTTCCATTATACTGTTCCATTTTTTTATTATGCCGCGCGCGAAATAGCAGAAGAAAGTGATCACCACAAGATGAAGCAATGTTCTTGTGATCATAAGACCGTCAAACTCATATCCCTCATTCATCATCTGTATCACGTCATATGCCAGCACCACATAATAAGTGCTCTGTGCGAGGGTTATCACACCTGCGATCCCCGTTGAAACAAGGATAAGGATCAGCAGTGCCATGACAAAACCCAGATCAAAGGTACTGGTAAGATGGACACCGTAGAAGAAAGACAGTATCATCATCAGTATGGAATATATCCATACTCTCATTTCGGCGGTAAATGCCTGTCTGATATGGATGAACCATGCTGACACCACACCGAGGATCACCGGTATCAGCGCCCATTTTTCCCATCCAAGCAGCAGGGCCTCTCCGATCAGTGCAACTGAAAACACGGTGTAACAGAACAGTATGGCCAGATGCGATGCACCGAAATAATCTTTTTTCTTATTAGCTTTTTCCATATTTCCCTGTCCCCTTGTTATCAGCCTGCTCCCGATACTTCACTGAGCTTTTCGCCTGCATCCGATAATGCCTGCATAAACCCTGCGTTATTGTCATTAATGAATCCTTCATCTCCGCGCTTCCCGGCTTCCTCAAGTTTTAAAGCTTTATCTGCCAGTTCGGCGGCTCCGATTATCAGTGCGGAACTCTTAAGCGCATGAACTCTTATAGTATAGTTTTTCAGGTCTTTTTCGGAAATGAACTTTTTCAGTGCTTCCATGTTTTCATCAAGGCTTGAACAGAAAGTTCCGATCACCGACAGATAAGCCTTCACTGATCCGCTGTTTTCTATTCCTTTTTCCACATTCAGCAGGCCTTTATCCGAGAGTGCTTTAAGCTCTGCAGGAAGCGGCTCCTCAAGAGTTCTTTCCGCCGCTTCCGCCTTCCCTATCTTTTCCAGAGGCAGATATACGCGGAACAGTTCTTCAAGTCTTTCGGTATCTATCGGCTTTGTCAGATAATCATCAAAACCTTCGGAAATATATTTTTCTCTCGCACCCGATATTGCATTTGCCGTAAGACATACAGCAGGAGCGGACATGCTGAGTCCTCCCCTCTTACGCAGCTCATGAAGCAGTTCGATACCGTCCATCTCCGGCATCATATGATCAAAGAAAAGCAGATCATATTTTTTCTTACAGGCCATACGCAGTGCCTCTTCCCCCCGCTCTGCCATATCGACCTTTACTTTTGTTTCTTTCAGCAGACTCTTAAATACCATCAGGTTCATGGCATTGTCATCTGCTATCAGCACTTCGGCATCCGGCGCAGTGAAACTGACCTTATATTTTTTCTTTTCACTGATAAGCGTTCTGTAGGATTTTTCATAATCCCCCAGTTCTTCCCATTTTACAACTTCCTGTTTCAACGTAAAATAAAACTTCGAGCCCAGACCGTACATGCTCTCGACCTTAAGGTCGGAGCCCATCATCTGCAGAAGCTTCCTGCATATGCTCATTCCGAGTCCGGTGCCTTCTATGCTCCTGTTACGCATTTCATCGACACGTTCGAATTCGGTAAAGATCTTTTCCAGATCTTCTTTTTTAATGCCTATGCCAGTATCCTTTACCGCAACTTTCAGAAGTACGCTGTCAGACTCTGCTTCGAGCTTTTCATATCTTATCGAAAAGGTGATACTGCCCTTCTCCGTATACTTAACCGCATTGGTCAGTATATTGGTGATCACCTGCTTGATCCTGACATCATCACCACGCAGCAGCTTAGGAATATCGCTGTCAACATCAAGGACAAGCTTAAGTCCTTTTTCATCAACTCTTTTCTGTATCATGTTCACCAGATCGTTGATCACCGAAGACAGATCGTATTCAACCGGGATGATCTCAAGCTTTCCGGCCTCAATCTTTGAGAAATCAAGGATATCGTTTATGATACCTAACAGAGTTCCTCCCGCCACTTTTATGCCTTCCGAATATGCCAGGATATCATTATCGCTGCACTCTCTCAGTATCATCTCATTCATACCGAGTACTGCATTCATGGGAGTCCTTATCTCATGAGACATATTTGAAAGAAACGCGGATTTTGCTTCACTTGCAGCAATGGCACGCTCGGATACATCCCTCTCCTTCTTCAGATTTTTATATTGTTCGATCAGGCTTTTATAGTGATTCGACATGATGTTGCTTAAGCTGTAACCCGCAACTATCATTACTATAGTCTCTATGGTCAGTCCTCCGAGGCGGCTTGCAAAATAAGCATAGGGTGTTTCCACATCCAGTCTGCGCTCTGCGAAATAGGAAGACATGTTCCAGGTAGCAAAGACCATGAAACCGTAATTGATCACAACCGCAAGGGAATAAAGATTAAAATCGCAGAACTGCAAAGCAAGAAGGGGTACAAGAAACCAGGTTATATAAATAGTCAGATGTGCGCTGTCCATGACCACCAGCAGCACATCAATGGCAAACAGTGCGATGATCGAAGTGAACATGGAATTGGCGGATCTTTTCATCATCTGCCTGTGCAGCAGTGTCAGGGTCCCCATGAACAGGGATATGAACAGTGCCGTATAATAAGTCACTCCCGGAAACACCTTCATTCCCACGGCAA
>JAEEGL016638815.1_pt1 | contig 12842 bp, 12 predicted proteins | sample 9134231 | NCBI WGS metagenome assembly JAEEGL01 (sample SAMN16246548, study PRJNA631951) | gut metagenome | biome: gut microbiome; feature: rumen; material: fiber-attached | host: Bos | place: Iran: Karaj | collected 2018-10
ATACCGCAACGTAGGGCATACGTCAGTTGCCGGGGATATGTTGGTATCCTGATAAGCGCGTAGCACAAAGCTATGAATTCAAGGTGGCACCGCGGATAGTAGATTATTCGTCCTTGACAGAAATGCATTTTCTGTCGAGGATTTTTTTATTACACAAAGGAGGAGAAATCATGATCAAGGAAGCAATCGTAAAAATCGTAAACAAAGAGGACCTCACATATGATGAGGCATATGCAGTTATGAACGAGATAATGGGTGGTGAGACAACACCTACTCAGAATGCAGCTTTTCTGTCAGCACTTTCTACCAAGAGTGCAAGAGCAGAGACAACTGAGGAGATTGCAGGATGTGCAGCGGCCATGAGAGATCATGCCACCAAGGTTGATACAGGAATGGATATATTTGAAATCGTTGGAACAGGCGGTGACAACGCACACAGTTTCAACATCTCCACAACATCTGCACTTGTTGCGGCAGCAGGTGGAATGAAGGTAGCTAAGCACGGTAACAGAGCAGCATCTTCAAGCTGTGGCACAGCTGACTGCCTCGAAGCACTTGGAGTCAACATACAGCAGGAGCCTGAAAAGTGTATAGAGCTTCTGAAGGAAGTGGGAATGTGCTTCTTCTTTGCTCAGAAATATCACACCTCAATGAAATATGTAGGAGCCATCAGAAAGGAACTTGGATTCAGAACTGTTTTCAATATTCTCGGACCACTAACAAATCCCGGTTCACCCACTATGCAGCTCCTCGGTGTGTATGATGAATACCTTGTAGAGCCTCTGGCACAGGTACTTGTAAGCCTGGGAGTAAAGAGAGGAATGGTAGTATACGGACTTGATAAGCTGGATGAAATCTCATTAAGCGCACCTACTAAGATTTGCGAGATCAAGGATGGTTGGTACAAGACATACACAATTACTCCTGAGGACTTTGGTTTAACCAGATGTACCAAGGAAGACCTTGTCGGCGGCGCACCTGAAGAAAACGCGAAGATCACAAGAGAAATCCTAAACGGAGCAAAGGGACCCAAGAGGGATGCAGTTCTCATGAACGCAGGTGCAGCACTTTATATCGGCGGTAAGGCAGACAGCTTCAAGGATGGCATAGAGCTTGCAAAGGAGATCATCGATTCCGGCAAAGCTACAGAGACTCTTGATAAGCTGATAGAGGTAAGTAACAGATAATTTTTGACTGACAAATTTTTAAAGTTTGCAAAAATAAAAGATCATAGAGAACAGATGATTTAAGACTGAGTGATTTGTGAAGTTACCTGCAATGATAGATCAGATGATAGATAGAACGGAGACCGATATGACAATACTGGATGAGCTGGCAGAGTATGCGAGAGTCAGGGTGGAAGCTGCCAAGAAGGATGTATCTGCTATAGAGATAAGGAACAGAGCTGAGAGCCTTCCGAAAGGAGATTTCCTTTTTGAGAAAGCATTAAAAAAAGAGGGCGTTTCCTTTATATGTGAGTGTAAGAAAGCATCTCCCTCCAAAGGAATCATAGCTGAAGATTTTCCCTATCTGGATATCGCTCTTCAATATGAAATAGCAGGAGCGGATGCCATCTCCGTTCTCACTGAACCCAAGTGGTTCCTTGGGGATAACAGATATCTTCAGGAGATAACAAATGCGGTGGAGATTCCATGTATTAGAAAAGACTTCACAGTCGATGAATACATGATCCATGAAGCCAAGGTTTTGGGAGCATCAGCAGTACTTCTCATTTGCGCCATCCTGGATGAAACCCAAATAAAAGAATACATCGGTATCTGTGATGAACTTGGATTATCCGCACTGGTTGAGGCCCATGATGAAAAAGAAATAGAGATGGGAATCAGGGCAGGTGCAAGGATAATCGGTGTGAACAACAGAAATCTCAAGGACTTCTCAGTTGATACATCAAACAGCATGAGACTAAGACAGCTCATACCACAGGAAGTGATCTACGTATCTGAGAGTGGCATCAAAACTCCCGAGGATATAAGTGCCCTTAGAGCGAACGGAGTTGATGCGGTACTAATTGGTGAGACTTTGATGAGAGCTAATGACAAAAAAGCAATGCTTGAAGCACTGAGAAATGGCGGAGCTACTAATGACTAAAGTTAAGTTTTGCGGCCTCACAAGGATGGAGGACATCCGCATAGTAAATAATCTAAAACCTGACTACATTGGCTTTGTCTTCTTCCCAAAAAGCAAACGCAATGTGGACAAGGATAAGGCAAAGGAACTCAAACAAAATCTTGATCCCGACATCAAGGCAGTCGGAGTCTTCGTAGATGCGGATCCGGAAAAAATAGTTGAACTTGTAAATGACAAGGTCATAGATATAGTTCAACTACACGGCAGTGAGGATGAGGAATATATAAGGAAGCTTCGCAGCTTAACGGATGCCGAGATCATCAAAGCCTTTCAAATAAAAAACAGTTTTGATTCACAAAGCAAGGAACCAACTCCAACAGATTCGGATCAAACTGTAACAGAAATAACACGTCAGATATCCAATATTAACAATTCCTCAGCTGACATGGTCCTCATCGATTCCGGACAGGGAACAGGCACTGCCTTCAACTGGCAGATACTAAAACAAATTACACGCCCATACTTCTTAGCAGGCGGTATAAATTTGGATAATGTCGATGAAGCTGTGAATGTCATTAAGCCATACGCTATAGATGTAAGTTCAGGAATTGAAACTGATGGTATTAAGGATGAAGTCAAAATGAGAAAGATTATAGGAGCAGTGAAATATGAGTAACATGAATGGAAGATTTGGAGTGCATGGTGGACAGTATATACCTGAGACACTGATGAATGCCGTGATAGAGCTTGAGAAGGCTTACAACCACTATAAAGATGACCCGGAATTTAACAGGGAACTCACTGAGCTCCTGAATGAGTATGCCGGCAGACCTTCAAGACTCTATTATGCTGAGAAAATGACCAAGGATCTGGGTGGTGCCAAGATCTACCTGAAGAGAGAGGACCTCAACCACACAGGTTCGCATAAGATAAATAATGTACTGGGCCAGGCTCTCCTCGCCAAGAAGATGGGCAAGACCAGACTCATAGCTGAGACAGGTGCAGGACAGCACGGAGTTGCCACTGCAACTGCTGCAGCTCTTATGGGTATGGAATGTGTTGTATTCATGGGTAAAGAGGATACCGAGAGACAGGCACTGAATGTATATAGAATGAGACTCCTTGGAGCAGAGGTTATCCCTGTGACAACAGGAACAGCTACACTCAAGGACGCCGTTTCTGAGGCCATGAGAGAATGGACTTCAAGGATCGATGACACACATTATTGCCTCGGTTCGGTTATGGGACCGCATCCTTTCCCTACTATAGTAAGAGACTTCCAGGCAGTTATCTCAAAGGAGATCAAGGAGCAGATTCTGGAAAAAGAAGGAAGACTTCCCGATGCAGTCATCGCCTGTGTTGGTGGTGGTTCTAATGCGATAGGTAGTTTCTACAACTTTATAGAAGATAAGAGCGTGAGATTAATAGGCTGCGAGGCAGCAGGACGCGGCATAGATACTTTTGAAACCGCAGCTACAATCAATACAGGTAAGCTTGGTATTTTCCACGGTATGAAATCCTATTTCTGCCAGGATGAGTACGGTCAGATAGCTCCGGTTTATTCTATTTCCGCAGGACTTGACTATCCCGGAATAGGACCTGAGCATGCTAATCTCCATGACACGGGAAGAGCAGAGTATGTACCGATTACTGATGATGAGGCAGTAAATGCTTTCGAATATCTCTCCAGAACAGAGGGCGTTATCCCTGCTATTGAGTCAGCTCATGCTGTTGCTCATGCCATGAAGATAGCACCCAAGATGAGTAAGGATGAGATCATCGTCATCACCATTTCCGGAAGAGGAGATAAGGACTGCGCAGCTATTGCCAGATACAGAGGGGAGGATATCCATGAGTAAGATTAGAGAGGCATTTGATAATAAGAAGGCATTCATATCCTTCATAACCTGTGGAGATCCCGACCTAGAGACTACCAAGAAGACTCTTCTGGAGCTTCAGAAAAACGGCGCGGATCTGATTGAGCTTGGAATACCATTCTCTGATCCCACAGCTGAGGGCCCGGTTATACAGGGGGCCAATATCAGAGCGCTGAAGAACGGTATTACTACCGATGATATTTTTCAGATGGTAACAGAGATCAGAAGTGAGATCACTGTGCCCATGGTATTCATGACCTATGCCAACGTTATTTTCTCTTATGGCATGGACAGATTCTTTGAAAAATGTAAGGAAACAGGCATGGATGGTGTAATCCTTCCTGACGTTCCTTTTGAGGAAAAAGAAGAGTTTGAAACAGTGGCAGCTCAGTATGGTATAGATTTCATATCAATGGTTGCTCCCACATCTGAGGACAGAATTGCAAGAATAGCTTCGGAAGCTAAGGGATTCATTTATATTGTTTCAAGCCTTGGGGTTACCGGTACCAGAACCTCCATCAATACTGATGTGAAGAGCCTTGTTGATAAAATACGTAAGGTGACCGATGTGCCCTGTGCTATAGGATTCGGAATCTCAACTCCTGAGCAGGCTGCTCAGATGGCAGGAATTTCTGATGGAGCCATTGTCGGTTCCGCTATTGTCCGAATCATAGAGAAATATGGTAAGGACGCACCTGTGCATGTTGGAGAATTTGTTAAGAGCATGAAGACCTTCTGATTCGTTAGGGTGTGAAGTCATGTAGATGACATACTATGCGGAGAAGAACGTAAATCACTTTTGTGATGAAAATAAAGAGGATTACAGATGAAAACACTACCTGAATTTAAACAGATAGAAGAGATAGCTGCTGAGGGGAAATACAATGTCCTGCCTGTGAGTACAGAGATACTTTCGGATTTCACCACGCCTATTGAGACCATGCGCATATTGAAGCACGCATCCAGGCACTGCTATATGCTGGAGTCTGCCAAAGCTGATGAGAACTGGGGCAGATATACCTTCCTTGGCTATGAACCCAAGATGGAAATAACCTGTATTGATGGCAAGATCAGAATCACTGATGTAGATGGAAATGTAACCTATGAGACAGGTGATCCTGCTGAGTATCTCCGCAAAGTATTGGCGCGCTATAATAGTCCCCGCTTTTCATATCTTCCGGCATTCACCGGCGGTATGGTTGGATATTTTTCATATGATTTCCTTGGATACAGTGAGCCCAGCGTGAAGGTGGATATCGAAGACACAGAGAATTTCATGGATATGGATCTCATGCTATTTGATAAGGTAATTGCCTTTGACAATACCAAGCAGAAGATTGTGCTGATAGCCAACATCAGACTTGATAAGAATCCAGATGCACTTAAGGCCAATTATGACAAGGCGCTGGAGGATCTGGCAGCATTGGAGGAACTCATGCTGCATGGTGAGAAATCCGATGAACCTGCAGGTAAGCTTCTTGGCCCGGTTACACCTCTTTTTGAAAAAGAGCGTTTCTGCGACATGGTTGAGAAGGCAAAGCATCATATCTTTGAGGGAGACATTTTCCAAATTGTTCTTTCCAACAGATTTTCTGCTGACTATGAAGGCAGTCTTTTCAACACTTACAGAGTGCTTCGTACCATAAATCCTTCACCCTACATGTTCTATTTTTCAGGAACGGATGTTGAGGTGGCAGGTGCTTCTCCTGAGACTCTGGTGAAGCTTGAGGATGGAGTATTGCATACATTCCCGCTGGCTGGTACAAGGCCGCGTGGTGCTACAGAGGAAGAGGACAGGAGACTGGAAGAGGAGCTGCTTGCTGATGAGAAGGAGCTGGCAGAGCACAATATGCTGGTCGATCTTGGCAGAAATGACCTCGGCAAGATCAGTAAGTTCGGCACTGTGCATGTGGAAAAGCTCCACTCCATAGAGAGATACTCCCATGTAATGCATATAGGTTCCACAGTGCGTGGAGAGATCAGGGATGATAAGGATGCACTCGATGCTATATCATCTGTCCTTCCTGCAGGTACTTTGTCAGGTGCACCCAAAATACGTGCATGCCAGATCATAGGTGAGCTTGAAAACAACAAGCGCGGTATTTACGGCGGTGCTATAGGTTATATCGATTTTACAGGCAATATGGATACCTGTATCGCTATTCGTATCGTTTATAAGAAGAACGGAAGAGTATTCGTAAGGAGCGGCGCCGGAATAGTAGCTGACTCTGTGCCGGAGAAGGAGTTCGAGGAGTGCATGAACAAAGCCAAGGCATCCATGAGAGCATTGGAAGAGGCTGACGGAATTATATGATGACACGTTGAAAAGCGTATCAGAATATGATGCCGCTACATTGCAACTTTCGAATGGATTCAAATAAGAAAGCATGAGGTTATAAATGGTTCTATTAATAGATAATTATGACAGCTTCTCATACAATCTGTATCAGCTGATAGGAGAGATTCTGACTGAGAATAAGGATAATGCTGAGGCAGATATAAGGGTAATAAGAAATGATGAGATGACAGTGGAGGAGATAGAAGCCCTGTCACCTGAGTGCATTATACTCTCTCCCGGACCGGGACGACCCGAGGATGCAGGTGTGTGCATAGAGGTAGCTCGCGAGCTGGGCAAAAAGATTCCCGTTCTGGGAGTATGCCTTGGACATCAGTCTATTTGTGCTGCCTTCGGTGCAACAGTTACTTATGCCAAAAAGCTGATGCACGGTAAGCAGTCAGATGTTGAATTCGATATGGACTGTGCTCTATTCACAGATTGTCCGGAGGTGGCACCTGTCGCCAGGTACCATTCTCTCGCTGCTGATGCTGCGACTATCCCGGAGGAACTGGTGGTCATTGCGAAGACCACAGGTGAATCTGATGGTGAGGTCATGGCGGTAAAGCACAGGGATTATCCTATCTATGGCGTACAGTTCCATCCTGAGTCAATCATGACACCGGATGGAAAGACTATGCTCAGAAACTTTATATATAAGTGTTAGGAGATAATGGGGACGGTTCTTTTGGCTCATTGGAACCAAAAGAACCGTCCCCATTAACTTCTGAAAAACTTTTTTAAAAATACCTATTGACATAGTAGGTTAATATAGTATATCATCACTTTAACGAATTAAAGAAAGGAGATAAACAGTATGAAAAACAGAACACATACATATCAGGATATACACATGTGTTGTCGAATGTTAGTGACCCGGACGAATGATATAGCTGGGGCGTTCGATATGTTTTTCATGCGCCGAGATGCCATGCGATGTTGAAGCATAGCATTTAGTTTATGTCATAGATTTGTCCGGGAGCTTTTTGTAAAAAGGGCTCCCTTTTCTTATGCTCAGAAACAGAGAGAATTGGGGACCGTCTTATATACAAAGTACAAATGTGAGCAGAGAAGATTACCGGATAATAACTGAAAAGCGGAGGAAAATGAAATGAGTTTAAAGATTGAATCACTACTGATACATGGAGGAATAGACGGAGATGAGACAACAGGAGCGGTAGCAGTTCCGGTGTATCAGACTTCAACCTACAAGCAGGATGGAATCGGAGAGAACAGAGGCTGGGAGTATTCCAGAACAGGTAATCCTACCCGAGCGGCACTTGAACAGCTCATAGCAGACCTGGAGAAAGGAGAATACGGACTGGCTTTTGCATCAGGGCTTGCAGCTATCAACACAGTCCTCTCACTTTTTAAAGAGGGTGATAAGCTGATCGTCTCAGACAACATTTATGGAGGAACCTTCAGAATACTGGACAACGTGTTCAAGAACTTCGGTATCACCTATGAAATAGTAAATACTTCGGATACATCACTTGTAGAGGCAGCTATAACAGATGAGGTGAAGGCGATTTACATAGAGACACCGGCGAACCCGCTTCTCACAATAACCGATATCGCAGCGGTTGCAGAGATAGCCAAAAAGCACGACAAGCTTCTCATAGTGGACAACACTTTCCTTACACCCTATCTGCAAAGACCCATAGAGCTTGGAGCTGACATAGTGATCCACAGCGGAACCAAATATCTTGGAGGTCACAGCGATACAATTTCAGGATTCGTAGTAGTGAATGACAAGGCTCTGGCTGACAGGCTCTACTACCTACAGAACGCGATCGGAGGAGTGCTTGCTCCCTGGGACAGCTTCCTGATGATAAGAGGAATCAAGACACTGGGAGTCAGAATGGACAGACATGTGGAGAATGCGGGAAAGATAGCAGAGTGGCTTGAGAACAGCGGATATGTCAGCAAGGTTTATTATCCCGGACTTAAATCTGATCCCGGTTATGAGGTTCAGAAAAAGCAGGCTGACGGAGCAGGTGCAATGATCTCATTTGTACTGAATGAGAAATACGACTATAAGAAGTTCTTCAAATCACTGAAGCTTGTGACTTTGGCTGAGAGCCTTGGAGGAGTTGAATCTCTTGTTTGCCATCCGGCCAGCATGACACATGCAGCCATACCTGCAGACATCAGGAAAAAGGTCGGAATAGTGGATGAGCTTATCAGACTTTCAGTTGGAATTGAGAATGTGGATGATATCATCGCTGATCTTACTCAGGCGATTGAGAATTCAAGGATAGGAGGGTGATCGTTATGGATGTATATATGGATATACATGAAATGATAGGAAATACACCGATAATCAAGCTTAACCATCTGGGGGTTAAGGAAGGTGTAAACCTCTATGCCAAACTGGAGCTTGCGAATCCCGCAGGCAGCGTCAAGGACAGAGTCGGGGATTATATGATACGTGACGCAGAGGAGAGAGGGATCCTGAAGCCCGGAGGAACAATAGTAGATGCGACAGCAGGTAATACCGGTATAGGAATTGCTCTTGCAGCACTAAACAAGGGCTACAGAATCATTTTTACCGTACCTCTTAAATTCTCTCAGGAAAAACAAAAGCTTATGAGAGCACTTGGAGCAGAGATAGTTAATACCCCAAGAGAGGACGGAATGCTGGGAGCAGACAAAAAAGCTGATGAGATCATAGCAACAATCCCGGGAGCAATTTCCCTAAAGCAGTTCAATAATCCCGCAAATCCAAGAGCACATTACGAGACAACAGGACCTGAGATTTATAAACAGATGGATGGGCAGATTGATTACTTCGTAGCAGGAGCAGGTAGCGGCGGAACCTTTTCGGGAATCGTCAAATATCTGAAGGAGCAAAACAAGGATATTCAGGGAGTACTTGCAGATCCCATTGGTTCGATCATAGGAGGCGGAGAGCACGCAGACTATGACATAGAGGGAATCGGCAACGACTTTATAGCAGACACGATGGATATAACCCTCGTGGATAAGGTCATTAAGATTTCCGATAAGGAAGCATTTAAAACAGTCAGAGATCTGGCGCTTCATGAGGGGATTATAGCAGGATCCTCATCAGGAGCAGCGCTCACAGCAGCACTTAAGCTTGCGGAGGAAATAGATCAAGGCAACATAGTAACGGTTTTCCCCGACAGAGGTGACCGCTACATAAGTAAAGGACTATTCGATTAAAAAGAACTGGGTTTAGTAACTTTTCAGAGAAAAGAACAGAAAACAAAAAACGGAAAATAAATCAAAAAAACGGAGGAAAAAAGTATGTCAAGAGAAAACAGTTTCAGCGCAAAGGCAATCAGAGCAGGTTATGATTCAAAGGATCATTTTAATTCAGTTAATCCACCTATTTATCAGACAGCATCATTTGATCTGCTGGATATCGACAGAACAAGACGTCTCTGGACAGGGGCAGAGGCAGGCGGAATCTACTCCAGGGTAGGAAATCCCACAGGTGGTATTCTTGAAGCCAGAATAGCAGAGCTTGAAGGCGGAAAAGCAGCAGTTGCTCTTTCATCAGGAATGGCAGCTATCACATATACACTTTTGCTTTTGGGACAGGGGGGAGGAAATATCGTATCAGGTTCATCACTCTATGGCGCAGCAATGCTCAATCTGATCAAGTTCCTGCCTAAGTATGGTATCACCACCAAGTTCGTGGAAGACAGAAATAACCCCGCAGCTTACGAAGAACTTATCGATGAGAACACCAAGGCAATATATCTTGAATCAATAAGTAACCCCAACATCGAACTCTATGACATAGACGCTATTTCCGAGATAGCTCACAAGTATGGAGTTCCGGTAGTTGTAGATAATACAGTAGCAACACCATACCTATACAGACCTTTCGAGCACGGTGCAGATATCGTTGTTTACTCAGCTACCAAGGAAATCAACGGACACGGCAATGTAATAGCAGGTCTCGTTGTAGAAAAAGGAGATTTCCCCTTCGATGAGAAGAAGTTCCCTCAGTTCTATGAGAAGGAGTGGAAGATGAGAGATCTTCAGGATAATAAGAGAAGTGCGGTAGAGTTTATACCCGGTGCACCTGTCATTGCAGCTCTTAAGATTTTCTTTACTGAGTTCTTTGGCGGAGCACTTGGATCATTCGAATCCTACCTGGTACTTCAGGGTCTTTCAACACTTACAGTAAGACTTGATAAGAAGCTCCGGACCACAAGAAAGATTGTTGAGTACCTCGAGAGCAGAGATGAGGTTGAGTTCGTAAGATATCCCTACGCTAAAGGCAGTAAGTACAAGGAACTCGCTGACAGAGATTTCCCGCTCGGTCCCGGAGCATTATTATCCTTCGGATTCAAGGGTACAAGAGAGCAGGAGGGCATCTTCATCAAGTCCCTGCAGAACTTCTCTTATCATGTAAATATCGGTGACGTGAGATCTCTTATCACCAACCCGCCGGAAAATACACACACAGAGCTTGAGCCCCAGTACCACAAACTTGCAGATATCCCGAAGAACCTCATCAGACTTTCTATAGGTCTTGAGGATGCTGAGGACCTTATCGCAGATCTTGATCAGGCATTTGAGAAGGCATTCAAGTAATAGACGGCTTACAACAACAGCCGGAACAGGTAGAAAAAAAGTTAACGTTAAAAGAGGAGGACATAACGATGGCATATATTTCACAGCTTAAATATGAGGATGCACCTGAAGCAACCAAAAAGGTCATAGATGAATGGGTAAAGGAGCATGGTCCTCTTACGAATATGAAGGAGACACTCATACACTCATTACCTGCTTTCCATGCACTGATGGAGTGGTTCCCGCTTGAGGCGGATATAGAGAGTTTCCTTGGAGAGAGAGCAGTCAATTTCTTCTGCTATGCAATCTCAACATCAAATGATTGCCTTCTGTGCAGCATCTTTTTCAAGAAGATCCTGGATGATGCGGGAATAGATTTTGAGACCTTCCAGTTCACGGATGAAGAGAGAATCCTTATTGATTACGGCAGGGCTATAGTCAAGGATGCGAACAATGTACCGTCTGAGATATTTGACCGTCTCCATGCGAAGTGGAATGAGGAGCAGATCGTATCAATAACAGCTTTTGCGACAATCATGATCGCAACCAACATTATAAACAAGACACTGAAGATTAAGCTGGATGATGAGCTGGTACCCTACACCAAGAGAAGATGATCAGGAATATTCTTTGACCATCGGTAATCGGATGGACGACATGGGGTACTGAAAAAAGTGAAAGTGAGGAGAAAATTATGGCAAAGGAGTTTGAGAATAAAACTATATTTATCACAGGAGCTGCCAAGGGACAGGGAAGAGCGGTCGCACTGGATTTTGCAAAAGAGGGTGCCAATATAATAGCCTTCGATCTGGGGGAGAGGATAGAGTACCCGGCATACAACAGATCATCCAATGAGGATCTGGAGAAGCTGAAGAGCGATGTGGAGGCACTGGGTGCAAAGATACTTATCTATGCGGGTGATGTGAGAAAATCACAGGATGTGAAGGAAGCTGTAGACAGGGGAATAAAGGAATTCGGCAGCATTGATATTCTGTTCAGTAACGCGGGAATAGCTGCATACGGATACTCCTGGGAACTCACCGAGGAGCAGTGGGATGCTCTGATAGAGGTCAACCTCAAGGGTGGATTCCTGGTATCAAAATATGTCATACCACACATGATCGAGAAGAAAAGCGGAGTCATTATCTACAACTCATCTGTTGCAGGACTCCGGGGCTTTGGACGCATGAGTCATTACTCTGCATCCAAGCACGGTCTTGTGGGGCTCACAAAGTCACAGGCTATCGAGCTGGCACCCTATGGAATAAGAGTGGTATCTCTTCATCCCACAGGAGTAAATACACCTATGAATGACGGCCTTGCTGAACTGGAGGGCACAACTCCTACAAAGATAGCAGAGAGATCCGCAGGAAACCTCCTCAGGACTCCCTGGATTGAGACAGAGGATATCGTGGAGGCTGTTAAGTACATCGCAAGTGACAGAGCACGTTACCTTACAGGAAGTCAGTTCGTTCTGGATGCAGGCCTGCTTACAAGATGACGGAAGAATTGGTTATTTTTTATATGATATGATTGATCAGAAAAATAAATTAAAAAAATATAAAATTTGTGGTTGACACAGAACGTATACAAGCGTACAATCTCAAAATATAAAAGACAAGGGCGTCTTAGAGAAGAGAAATTCTCTAAGGCGCATTTTGTATTTATACAGGAATACAACACCCGGGGATGATATTTATCATTGTATACATGTATTCCTGAAGATCTTTTATCAGGAAATGAAATAAAGTAATAAAAGCGGTGCAATGGGGCATCAGGTTATAATAACCGACCCCTCTGCGCCGCTTTCTAATTTGTACAGTCTGCGCTGTACATTGAAATCGGGAGAAATCCCGAAAAACAGGAGGAGCAGGTTATGAGTGAAGAGATTTTAGGAGCAATAGATTCCAGCGTTTTCGGAGTTTGGTTTTTGATAGGTGCAGCTCTTGTCTTCTGGATGCAGGCAGGATTTGCAATGTGTGAAGCAGGAT
>JAEEGL010089676.1_pt1 | contig 12841 bp, 7 predicted proteins | sample 9134231 | NCBI WGS metagenome assembly JAEEGL01 (sample SAMN16246548, study PRJNA631951) | gut metagenome | biome: gut microbiome; feature: rumen; material: fiber-attached | host: Bos | place: Iran: Karaj | collected 2018-10
GTGGTCGCGGCAGCGACAGAGGTGTAGTTGTGGACGTTGATATGATATCCCTGCGGCTCGAGCTGCGGGATCTCGACTTCCACGATCTGGGTCTCGAAGAGCTCGTTCTCGAAGGTCGCGGTGTAGCGGCCAAGGCCGGGAGCCTCGACTGTGGGCTCGGTGACTACCGTGTAGACGGCGTTCACGGTCTCGGTGAGAACGTGGGTCGGATCGTTCGCGCAGATCGCGGTGGCGGTGCAGGCGGCGTTGCCATCGGACCAGGTATAGGAAACGGTCCAGACGTGCGCAAGCACGTTCACAACACCGTTTACAACGGTGGCGTCATGCGATACACGGGGATTATCGTGGCAGTAGGATTCCACGATCTGAACGGGGATCTCAACGGGGCCGGCAGCGGGAGCGGTCTTCCACTTGAAGTTGAGCTTTGCAAGTATGCCGCCGATCTGGATGCCCTCATTCACATAACCATGGGAATAGACGAGCACGATGGCATAGATATTGCCCGCTTCGCCGTACTTGTTTTCGCCGGTCTGACCTTCGTATACGGTCCTGACCTCGACGGTGGGCTGAGCGGAGGCAACATGATCTTCGTTATCGTAGATATAATCGATGCAGCCCTCGGTCTCGGTATCGGCGTCAACGCACTCAAGAACATTCTCATCATAGTCGACAAGGAGGATAGCACCTATGGTGGAGGAGTTCTCGGATATCTCGAGGTTCCAAATGAAGCTGCTGTCCTGAGCGGGCGTACAGATCGACTTGGTCTCGCCGGTGTAGGTCACTTCAACGGCTGCGGGCGTACCGGGATCGGTAACTTCCTGATAGGAGTAGAGCTGTACGTAGCTGGTCTCGTCGGGAGTCGTAATCACATTCATGAAGTTGGAATAGCTTCCGCCGGTTGCAAGGTAAGATGCATATCTTGCAGTGCCGTTGTTAATGCTCAGAGTATGCGCGGTGCTGTCCCATACCCAGTTATCGCCGTACCACTGGCTGTTCAATATAGAGTACGGACAAAGGTCACTTCCCGTACTGATGCCATAAACGGCAAGGTAATAGTTGTTTGCGCCGGTGATCGTGCCGCCCTCGGTGGAAGAGAAAGTCCACTTGCAGTTGGTAAGATCGTCAGTCCAACCGGAGCAGCCGGTGATATTATTGCCGTCGAGCACCGCAGCGGCGGTATAACCGCAGTAATCACCGTTTATGCTGTAATAATAACGGTTGCTGCCGGGTACAGTGGCCGAATCGTTATAGTTCATGGCAAGATACACGTTGCCGCCTACGACGAAGCCGATGAGATACTCGGTTCCAACGACGATCTCATCCGTCGGCACCCATGCGGATTCGGCCTTAACGGGGGTCTCCGCTTCGTAGCTCCTTGCGAAAACACTCACGGGGACAAGCGTCAGGACCATGAGCGCGGCAAGAACTACACCAATTAACTTTTTTGTCATTTTGATTTCCTCCTTAATTTTGGGTATAGAAATACCAATCATAGAAATGATACCACAAAAAATATAATTGTCAATAGCCGAAACGCCGTTTTCACAGGTTTGCCGTATTTTATTTTTATATTTAAACCCATGTGCGGGACATGGGTCGTCTCGCTTTACGGCGAAAGCGCCGGAGGCCTTTGTAAAGCGCTGAACAACAGGTTTTTTACATATCAGAAGCGATCTTCATCAAGGTCTTTCGCGGCCTCTCTCAGCTTCTCGAGCGCACGTTTTTCGATGCGCGAAACGTAGGAACGGGATATGCCGAGCAGCTTTCCCACCTCGCGCTGAGGCAGGGGTTCGCCGCCATCGAGCCCGTATCGGAGCAGTATGACGGAACGCTCGCGAACGTCGAGTTCGGAATCGACGAGCCTACGCAGTCTTTCCGAGGAGATGCGGTCGAACACCTCGCCGAAAACGTGCTCCTCGTCGGTGCCCAGCACGTCGCCGACGGTTATCTCGTTGCCGTCGCGGTCGACGCCTATGGGTTCCTCAAGGCTCACCTCTCCCCTTCTGCGCCGCTCCGCGCGTATGGACATCAATATCTCGTTTTCGATGCACCTTCCCAGATAGGACGCAAGGGATCTGCCGCGCGAGGGAGTGTAAGTATTGACGGCTTTGACAAGGCCTATGGAGCCTATCTGGATAAGGTCGTCGATATCCCGCCCGTTGGCCTTATATTTCTTGGCTATATGGGCCGCAAGGCGCAGGTTGCGCTCGATCAGCTCGTCGCGGGCTTCGGGATCGCCCCGGGCGAGGCGGGCAAGCAGCGCAGCTTCCTCGTCGGGAGTGAGCTTGTCGGGCAGCGAGGCTCCGCCGACGTAGCCCGTGAAAACGAAAAGGTTCTTCAGAAATTCGAATATGGCTTCAAGCATAAAAAAACCTCCGCATGATGATCGCTAAATCATATGCGGAGGTTTTCGACTTTATTTGATAAGGTTCGGTTATTCCCGGCTTATTCCGCGGGAGCGGGCTCGTTTCCCGATACGCCGAGCGCGAGGCGGAGCACGAGCAGCGCATCCTCGGTGGTGATCTCGCCGTCTCCGTTAAGGTCGCCCTGCATCAGGAAGGGATAATCGGCGGGATCCTCAAGCTCCAGCGCGCACCTGAGCAATATCAGCGCGTCGGTGGTGTCGACGACGCTGTTGCCGTCCGCGTCGCCGCAAACCGGCTCGGCGGGGCCGTCGCTGGGCATGGGCGGCTCGGAAAGCGAGGGCGTGGGAGTGGGCGCCGCAGTGGGCTCGGGCGATTCGGTGGGATCATCCGTGGGGGCCGGAGTTTCGATCGGTGCGGGACTGTCGGTGGGGACCGGCGTCTCGATCGGCGCGGGGCTGTCGGTGGGGACCGGAGTTTCGATCGGTGCGGGGCTGTCGGTGGGAGCCGGCGTCTCGATCGGTGCGGGGCTGTCGGTGGGAGCCGGGGTGGGTTCCGGGGTGGGTGTTACCGGGGGCGTGGGCAGCGGAGTCATTTCCGGCGTGGCGGTCGGCGTTGGCGTGGGCTGCGCGGGAGGATCGTAATCGGGTATGATGCTTGACGTATAGCGGCAATTCCTGAGCTCCGCAAAGGGATATTCCGTCGCGGGATCGATGATCCACACGTTTTCGAAATCAAAGCCTGTATATGACGATGCGCTCCCGAAGGCCTGATCGGGAAGGTAAGTGCCGTACTCCGTGCCGTAGGGCGAGCTGCCCTCGAGCATGAAGGCATTGGTCAGGACGGTCGATCCGCTCTTTACGGAGAGTATGCCTCCCCTGCCCCTGCGTGCGGAAACCGAGCCGACGTTATACACGTTTGTGATTGCCGTGCCGTTGGCGATGCCCGCTATGCCGCCCGCTTTTTCGACGTTGGACACATTGCCCGTGTTGAAGCAGTCGGTAATGCTGCCGTTCACGGTGCTTGCGGCTATGCCGCCGCATTTGAAGCCGCCGTCGATATTGTGCCCGTTCCAGCACTGGCGCACCGTGCAGCCCGTGGCAATTCCCACTATGCCGCCCTTGTAATATGCGCCGCGGATATCGCAGCTGCTTCCGCATTTTTCTATGATCGTGGAGGCCGCCTGACCGACTATGCCGCCCGTGCGCTCATAGCTGCGGACGTAATTGCCGGTGTTGACGCACTGGGATATGACGCAGTTCTCATGCGCGCGGCCCACTATGCCGCCCGCGTCGGTCGCGCCCTTGACGTAATACTGGTTGGAGCAGTATTTGACGTAAGTCGTGCCGGATGGCTTTGAAATGAAGCCCACTATGCCGCCTGCCCAATGATCGCAGCGCACTTTGCCCAAATTGTGGCAATTGAGCACGCTGCCGTAATCGGTCATATAGCCCGCGACGGCGCCTACGTTATCCACGGCCTCCATATAGGAGCGTGCGATGGTGAGGTTTTTTATGCAGCCGTCGGGATTGGGTCCGACGACGCCGAAGAGGCCGAATACGCCCTTGCGGTTATGTGAGAAGAACACGCCGTAAACTGTGTTGCCTCCGCCGTCAAAGCTGCCCTTGAAGGCATGATAGTCGGTGAACGTGGTGTAAGAGCCTATGGGCGTCCACTCGTTCGCGGGGGGATTGAAATAGTCCCAATCAGTCCAGCCATCCGTATCGTTGAGCCAGATATCCTGCGTCATCTTGAAGAATTTGCCGCTGTAAGAGGTCCCGTCGTTGACCTTTTTGGCAAGATACGCAAGCTGCTTGCCGTTGCTGATAAGATAGGGATCGCTCTCGGTGCCGGAGCCGCCGGCATAGCTCGAGCCCACGGTTCCGTCCCAGATCGCTCTGGATACCGGCGCGTCGTCCTTGTAAAGGGGAAGCTCTTCGTCCTCGTATTCATTCGGGATATCGCCGATCCACGTGCTCGACATCGAGGCGTCGTAATTGAATTTGACCGTCATAAGGCCGCGGTGGGTCCACGAGCGGTCGGCAAGACGGGTGACCACCACGCCGAAGTAAAGGCCCCTTGCCTCCATGATGAGGGGCTGGCCGTCCTCGTCAAAGCCGCAGACCCAGCCTATATGGCCCATCTTTCCAAGGCGTCTCGAATAGACGAACACGGCCTCGCCAACGACCCACGGACGGGTGATGCTTGCTATCTCGCCCTTGCCGGTGCACCAATCGGAATAGTTCATCTGCACGTTGATATCGGTCGAAATGCCCGCCTCATAAGTCATGTACGCGTCCAGGAGCCCCTGGCAGTCGCAGGCATAGGTGGAACGGCTCCAGTCTTCGACTATCTCGTCATACTGGGCGCGGGTCATATACTTGGTATAGTTGTTCTTGAAGAAGCTGTTGAGGGTGGTCTGACTTGTGGTGACGCGCACGCTGCCGTAAAGGTATTCCCACGGGGACGTGCCGCAGTTGGATTGGGACACGAAAAGGTTGGCGTTGGTGGGGATGGTGGAAGCGTCGATGCGCTTCATCCCCCAGCGGATGAAGCTTGCCACGCTCTGCTTGGCCCTGTCGGGAGGGGGCAGCTCCTCGCGCTCCTCACCGGTGCTCTCGCAATCGAAGCTGACTCCGAGGCCGGATATCCCATGGGCATATGTGCGCCCCGAAACGCTGCCGCCGTTCACGCAGCGGTAGGCGTCGCCCGTGCCGATCACGCCGCCCACGCGGCTTTCACCCGTGACCGAGCCGCAGTTTACGCAGTCATAGACCGAGCCTTCGCCCGCTATGCCGCCGACGTGTGCGCGGCCTTGTATATCAGCATGATTCACGCAGTTTTCGGCGGAGCCGAAGCCCACTATACCGGCGGTGTGATCGCCGCCCCTGATAAACGAATCACGCAGGATGATATTCTCTATCGCGCCGTTGCTGTAACCGAAAAGAGCGGTGTGATCACGGCCGGTGTCGAGCACGAGGCCGCTTATCGTGTGCCCGCGTCCGTCGAAGCTGCCGGAGAATATGCGGGTATCAGAACAGCCGATCGGCTCGAGCTCCGCGCCGGTCATATCGATATCGCAGGTCATAGCGAAATACTCGCCCCGCGTGGAGCGGCCGCTGTTGACCGCGCGCGAAAGCTGAGCAAGGTCGGCCGCGGACGAGACCTCGTATGGCTCGTCCTCGGTGCCGCTCCCCTTGAGGGTGATGGCCTGAAGCTTTTCGTTTTCCCATGCCGCTGCCGGGAACGCCGCAAGGCAGGTTATCATCATAAGCGCGGCGAGTATGAGCGCCGTCGTTCTTTTCATGGTCAAAATCCTTTCAGAATCGCGTTATTGTATTATGATAACATATTTTGTCGGGATTCGCAATGCCGAAAACGGCAGAGAGATTTTAACATTTTATTAACAAAAAGCGGGGAAGCCGCGCCTCCCCGCTCGTTATCACGTCTGTCAGCCGATTATGCCGAGCGCCATCCTGAGTATGATCAGCGCATCCTGCGAATCGATCACTCCGTCGCCGGATACGTCGGCATTCCGTTCGACGGGCAGCGAATCGATTATGCCCAGGGCGAACCTGAGCGTGAGCAGCGCGTCCTGCGAATCCACGACGCCATTGCCGTCAACGTCGCCGGGAAGCCCCGCCGTGTCGCCCGACCAGATCACCTCGTCGATCCACACGCAGTCGCTGCCGGTGGCATAGGAGTAGTCCTTTTCATATTTCCATACGAAGGTATAGCTCCCCGCGGAATCCGCCGTGTAAGTATAGGTCGTCCAATCTCTTTCGCCGCTCTGCTCAAGCGCTTGAGAGCCGTTCACCGAGAACTTGAGCTTGTCATAGCCGCTCTCGGAGCTGATCTTGTAATCGAATGCAAGGGTCTGCCCCGCCTCCATATCGAGGGTGAGGGTCAGGGTGCTGTTGGAGCTGTCATGGCCGGCGTTGCCGCTCACGGCCGCGACGCGCCCGTCCTTGACTGTGCCGTTGAAGGGGTAATTGCCGTTGGAGGTGAAGCTGAGGTGGCCGCCTTCGGTATTGAGGGCGTAATCAAGATCTATATCCTCGCCGGGCTCGCCCCACTGGGAATCGAGCCACTCGATGCGGGAAACGAACCAGCTGTGAAGCTGCTCGACGCCGGCCTCGAACCTGACGCCCCACTTGCCCTCGTCACGCGGCATTGCATTGGCGATATAAGCCGTGCCCCTGTTCATGATGCGCAGCATATCGGGTATCATGCTTTCGCGGTAGCCGCGGTAACGCTCGATGAGCGTGCTGCGGAATTCATCATAGTCGTCATAGAGATGATCGAACCACGGGCAGGAGGAATTGATGACCATGAAGTCGGCGGGATCCTGCGCGCCGGGGCAGTCATAATAGTCGTTATGCGTCCAGTCGGCATTGTTCCAGGTGCAGTCGGGGCTGCCGTAGGCCAGGTCGAAATCCCAGGGCGCGGTGAGATAGAGCTTGTCGTCCTGCGCGCGCTTTTCCAGATAACAGCTGGTCTTGAGGTTGCCGTCGATATTCTTGGCGATCTCCTGGATTATCATGAAATCCGCCCATGAATCAACGTCGACGTATTTGGTGTAGGGCTCGGAGCCCGAGCCTGTGATCGCGTTATGCACGGACTGCATGTAGTCCTCAAGATAAGCGAGCATCTGCTCCTTGAGCTCGGCCTCCTCGGGCTCCGGCTCCTTGAGCACGAAGTAATCGTGGCTCTGGTTTGCCCAATAGGGGCAGTTGAACCACTGATCCACGGAGAAATCGATCTTGCCGTCGATATCCTTTTCGATCAGATAGCCGCCGGTGAGCTCCTCGGCGGTGGCTTCCTCGATATCGATCTTGTTGGATTCGATCGAAACGCGCTCGACAAGCAGATAAATGCCGTTATAAGTGCCGTTCAGATAGACCTCTACGAACTCGCACTTGGGCACGTAGTCGATGCCCGCAAGCTGCAGGCTTGCCTTGTAGGTCATGTAGTTTCGCACCATCGAGTCGTCGGAATAGCCGGGGATGATTGCGTATTTCTTGGTCTTGGGGATGTCGAGCAGCGAGGCCTTCTTTTCAAGCTTGATCGAGTAGGGCTTTTTGGGCTGTCCCCACGATGTGTTGCCGCGGCCTTTGATCTCGCCCGTGCCGGAGTAATCGCCGGAGGCGAACTGCTTGGTGCCCAGCGTGAGGGTGTATTCGGCCGCAACGTATTCCTCCTTGCCTATCTGCGAGAAGGGCACCTCGGCCTGTATCTCGAGCTTGGGCAGCTCGGCCGCGCTGGCGTAAACGCCTATCGTGACGAGGTCGTCCTTTGCGAACATCTCGCCCCGGGCGATCGTCTTTTCAAACGTCACACTGCCGTCGGCATTCGCCGTTTCGGTCACGTTCGCATACCCGCGGAAGAAATTCGAGAAATTCGCGCAGTAGGTCCAGCCCTCGTCAAAGCGGGCGGTCATTACCAGAGTCTTGTTCTCTTCGGACTTGATGAGCCCGTAAAACTCCGTCGTGCGGATGGAAAAATCCGCTTCGTCGTATTCCAGCGTAACGCCGTCGCCCGCGTCGGGAACGATCGCGGTCACGGTGCTGTCCGCAGCCTCAAGCGCCTGTGCCGCGGCGGGCGTCAGCGCCGTCAGCAGCATCGCGGCGATGAGCAGCATGCTTAAGAGCCTGGATCTTTTCATATTGTTTCTCCTTCAACAGAATTATTATCTTCATTCTCTCTTTCCGCGATATCGTTCGTATCGATGGTTTTTCTGAACACGACGAAGCGCTGGAAGGGGAATTCGGTGGCGAGATTGAGCAGCATATTGATTATTGTGACAACGTATTCGTTCCAGCCGAGGGTGCGGGTGAGGTAATGCTCGAGCATGGTGGAAAGCGGGGTGAACACGCAGTAATATGCGAACACCAGCAGCATTGCCTTGGGCACGTTGGAGGCGGATTTGAACGTGTAGCGGCGGTTGAACGTGAAGTTCCACAGCACCGAAAGCACCAGGGCGATGAGGTAGCTCAGCCAGTAATCGAGGTGGAATACCTCGTTCAGCAGCGTGAACGTGCCGAACTGTATTATCCCGGCCGAGGCCGCGATCAGCACGTATTTGACCGTGCGTCTGAATTCCTTATTCATTCGGCTCCCCCTCCCCCAGCATAAGCCGGTAGTTTTCTATGAAGGCCTCCTTTGCGGCCTTGGCGTTCCTGGTCAGCGGCATCAGCATGTCGAAGGCGTGGATATCGCTGTCATAGACGTCGGCCTTGGCATACACCCCGGCCTTTTGAAGCTCCTCGACGAATTTGATCGTTTCGCAGTAAAAGGGCTCGCCCGTGCATACGAACGTGTAGCAGGGCGGCAGGCCCGAAAGATCCTTTCTTCTTGAGGGCGACGCATACGCGGGGATATCCTTTTCGCCCCACAGCGGGCCCAGATACCTCTTCCAGCCCTCATGATTGCGCTTCGTGTTCCAGCCCAGACTGTGGTTATCGCGCGAGGAATCGGTATCGAAGCAGTCGATCATGGGATAGAGAGGGAATTGGCAGAACACTTTGACCTCTCCCCTGTCGTGCGCGAGCATGCACAACGCCGCAGTCAGGCCGCCGCCCGCGCTCTCGCCGCCGACTATTATGCGATCAGGATCCACGCCCAGCTCATCGGCGTTGTTTCTGAGCCAGAGGAGCGCCTCGTAGCAATCCTCGAGCGCGGCGGGATAGGGCGCCTTGGTGGAAAGCCTGTAACCCGGTGAAACGACCACCGCGCCGAAGAGCCTTGCCGCGTCGCGTATGCGGGAAAAATGCACCATCTCGGGCATGCCCTCAAAATAGCCGCCGCCGTGGATCCACAGCACCCCCGGCAGCTTTCCCTCCTGCCCGCGCGGCCGAAGCAGTATGAGCTTCATTTCCCCGGCTTTGGTTTCTATATAGCGCGTTTCCGAATCAAGACGCATAGACTTACTCCCCCGTTTATCACACGGATTATATCATAACACAGTCCTTTCCCGCAATAGAAAAGAAAAAAGAATAAAAAACCCCGCGCGGCCGGGCAAAGGCGCGGGCCGCGCGGCAATAGCCAGCATCAAAACGGCAGCTTTTGAACGAGAATGGCCATGATTGCCGCCGCCGAACGCAAAGCTCATGCCAGCGGGGTCGGTGATGGAGGTCAAATCATAACACGGCGTCAAGTATCGTATTCGCCAGATCGTTATTGGGCACATACATCGCGCGGACGTATGGGAAGCTCTCGTTGATGAAGCAATACTGTCTGCCGTCCTTAGTGAAATACGTGCTCTCGGGACAGCCCTTTGTCGATCTGAGCAGGCAGAGTGTGAGCTTCACATGAGCGCCTGTATCGGAGCGTGTGAAAACGAGCTCATAAAGCCTTTCGATGTCGGCTTCCTTTACGAAGGTCGGCGCTTTGTCGAGTCCCGTGAGGACGTGATCTCCGCTGTAAGCGAACGAAAGCTCCCTGCTTTCTTCACTGCTGATGACTGTGAGCTTGTCCGAGCTCATCATCGTGTCGTAGAGCGCTAAGCTCCTGTCTGTACGCGTATTCCACAGCGTCAGGCAGAGTAACGCCGCAGCCGCCGCAAAGCAGACGATCGGTATGGGCGACGAGCGCTTATGCCTTACGGTTATCAGTATCACCGCAAGCACGACCGCAGCTATGCCTGCGGCGATAAAAGCATCGTAAAAATACATATTCTCCTCCGGTTTAGTTGGGTGGGATATAGCCGTCTCTGTGATTGCAATACGCTATGTAGGCGTCGTGATCTGGTTATTATAGCTCGGGAACCGATCCCATTGAGCTGCAGCTTTTATGCATCAACTCCTTTTCCCCTTGGCGGGGCAGGAGGCGCCCGGAAAACGCCGTTAATAGTCGGTGAACCGTACGAAGGTCCCGTCAATGGCGTTTATAAACAACGCTCCAAGCCTGCAAGGTATTGAAAGATCCGTCAACTCATCGGTAAAGCACCACATGGGAGCAAAATAATACTCGTATAGTTCATTTGCTTTTTCTGCCTTAACATAAGCGAGGAATATGCGGTTTATCATTACCACATCCTCGTAGCCCTCATCATCCCGATAGGATAAACCGTATTTTATTCGATCGACGATCCTTTCTTTTATCTTATCAAACGGCAAAAGCTCCACGGCGGGATTCTCTACGGATACTATTTCCTGAGGATCGTTCCATGTGACCATAACAAGCACGCCGTCCTCAAAAGTCAGTGTAAACGATTCCATCTTCCTGTTCGGTCTGAACCCGATATTCTCATCTCCCGTGAGGGCCGAATTGATGCATTGACCGTCAAAGCTATACGTTTTTTCATCCAACGTTACTGCATTATCGACCTTCAAAGTACAAGTGATGCGCCAACCCGTCCCGATCACGTTTCCTTTTTCGTCCAGTCTGCGCTCTACTTGTGAGGAATTAACCGAGAGATGCTCGTTCAGTCCAACATCCTCAAGCACTTTCTCTGCCAAAGAAACAGCTTCCTGCTCGGTCATCGACGGGATCGGGAGCTCATCTCCGCTCTGCAGGATCATGAGTTCGGATTGGCTGATGATATCCCTGCCGTAGCTCTTGATCCAAAAAGCCGTGCCCTCCTGATAAATATGATGCTCCCTTGTTCCGTCCGAGATCACGGAGGCGCCGTGCGGGATATCATCCGCCGATTTGATCTCCTCCCAATGAGTATCGGGATCGACCTCCTGCAGCTGCTTCATCAGTTCGGCAATTAATTCGTCCTCATTTTCGTATGGTTCTCTGATCTCGTTTCCGTTATCATCCGTATATACGTTTCCTCTGAGAACTGCTTCAAGCCTTTCCAGAAGCTCTTCTCTCGTGGAACCCTCTTGTCTCCATTTGGGATCCTTTGCGAAATAATCGATCAGTTTTTTAAGTATTGCACCGTCAAAACGAACGGCATCTTTTATTATATACACCGGATGCGCGGCGTCGGTGTATTCGATATCCGCGTCAATGATGACTTTTGTTCCGCATTTAAGCTGTATCTCCTCATACCAATGCTCGGGCACGTCGATATGCGGGATCACGAAAGGAGCCTCCGTAACGCCGGGTTCGGCTTCGGAAGTCGGAGAGGGCGTCTTCGGGATCGGCGTGGTGTGTATCTTCTCGCCCATCACGTCGTCGCCCTTGTTGGGTACCGGCTCCTCATCCGGCGTGGGCTGGCAGGCGCAAAGGAAGAGCGTGAGTATGCAGAGTGATAAAGCTATGATGCGTTTCATTTGTTTGGTTCTCCTTTCGGTTGGCAGGATGGCTCCCTTGCGTAAAGGGAGCTGTCGGCGAAGCTGACTGAGGGATCGTATGCGGGAGGCGAAAATGTCTCTCTACTTATATAGACAGTTTTTTTGGGCGAAAATTACACCCTTTTTAAAATATATTTTGGCTGAGTACCATTTTTGGTACTCAAATGCCCGTTTTCGTACGGTCGTACGAGAAAATCGGGGGTTTGGGCGGCTGTCGGGCTGCCCTCCACGCCCGGGAGAAAGTTTTTGAGGATGCAAAGCGTTGGGCTTCCCCCTTGGCGGGGCAGGAGGCGCCCGGAAAAAGCCAAATGCTTGGCTTTTTCAGCCGAGTGCCTGATGCGCTTGCCGCATCAGGGTCATATCAGACGACTGATGAGGGGACATGATCGATGGTTTCCCGCGCGGGGAAACCAACCTTGAGACGATCCCTCCGGCTTTTCTCCCTGCGGTCGAAATGCCGCCTCCCTTTACACAAGGGAGGCATGGTCGGATGCGCAAGGCTCCCTTGCGTAAAGGGAGCCGGCGGCGGAAGCCGACTGAGGGATCGACTGTTGGGCACGAAGAGTTCCGGGTCCCATGAGGTCACATCGTTGTTTTATTTCGAAGCAAGCATTGATGCCGCTATCGTTTCAAGCTCGGTCATTCCGCAGTCTCCGAAAACGAGATAGCTTTCATTTCCTACCACAATGGATACGTAATCCCATGGAGCGCCGTATGCTAAATCACACGCAACTCCCGCGATCTCCTTTATCTCGTATTTATACACACCGTCGAGTAACAATGTTCTTGCGCTGTATTCTGTTCCTATTATTCCATGATGCAGGGAAGAACTGATCGTGATTTCATAACCGTTAAGAGTATACTTAGCTGAAATACTTGCCAAATCCCCGCTGAATGCACCCTTCGCTTCCACGAATTCCAGCCCCAATCCCTCTCCGGGCAAGCGTATCATATTTCCCACGCGGGCCTTGAATTCTTCTTCGGAAGTAAATCTGATACGCTCGGAAGGGATGCTTGAAACGACCGGCTTATGAGAGGGATCCGCCGTGATCTCCGGCGCGTCCTCATGCTGATCGAGCCCGGCGGAATAATCGAGGCGGAGGGTGGAGCCCGTCCAACTGACGAAGGGCGTGACTACCCGCACGCCGGCGGCCTCGGCGGTCGCGGTAGATATGAACAGCGCGAGCACCGCCGCGGCGGCGACCGAGGCGGCGCGGGAAAGGAAGCGCGGCA
>JAEEGL011575211.1_pt1 | contig 12841 bp, 10 predicted proteins | sample 9134231 | NCBI WGS metagenome assembly JAEEGL01 (sample SAMN16246548, study PRJNA631951) | gut metagenome | biome: gut microbiome; feature: rumen; material: fiber-attached | host: Bos | place: Iran: Karaj | collected 2018-10
CCCACGTGGGCAGTCAATCTCTGCCTCGGCTGCTTTTCCCAGATGGGCGGGGAGGAGGCCGTACTGGAAGCGGTTTCGTATCTGGGAAGCCGCAATCTGATCGCCATGGTGCACATGCGGGATGTGCAGGGGTGCGGAACGCATTTTCAGGAATGCTTCCTGGGCGAAGGCAATTACAACCCGGCGAAGGTTCTTTACGCCCTGAAAAAGGCGGGCTATGACGGCTGCATTATGGATGATCATGTTCCGTACATTGTCAACGCCACCCGATGGGGGCATACCGCCCGGGCCAATGCCAACGGCTATATTCAGGGTATGCTGAAAATGATGGAATATCTGGACGGCGCCGTATGATCCCGGTCACGGAGAAAAATCTATGAAGAGCAATATCGTTCTGTGCGGCTTTATGGGCTGCGGAAAAACAACCGTCGGAAAGCTTCTCGCGGAACAGCTGTCCATGCCCTTTGCGGATACAGATGATTCCGTAAGGAACATCGCGCATCGCTCCATCCATGACATGCTGGAAAACGGCCAGCTCTCTTTGGTGCGCGCTTACGAGAGCGAAGCGGTCCGCATGCTCGCTCAGGAAAAAAACACAGTCATCGCAACAGGCGCCGGTGTATGCGCGGTGGAGGAAAACGCCAGAATCCTCCATGAGAGCGGATGGCTCGTCTATCTCCGCCGGGATTTTGCGCTGGTGTATCCGGTCATTTCCCGGGATCCGATCCGGGTCATGGCCTACCGGAAATCATATGCGGAAATGAAAGCGCTGCTGGACAGCCGGGACGCGCTTTACCGCCGTTATGCCGATCTGGTGATTGACAATAACGGCAATCCCGCCGACTGTGCCGGAGCCATTGCCGCTTTCTTCCGGAGCGGAACCGCCTGATTCTTTCTGATCTGCCAATCCCGGCGAAAACTGCAGTTCGGACCGTCATTCCGCGGAAAATTGCGCAAGGAGTTCTTCCGGAGGCAGCAGCGGAATCCCGGTCGCCGGAAAGGCTTTTTTGTTCCGTGTCACGATGGCATCGCACTGATTGGGCCTGGCACCGGTGGCGAGCAGGCAGTCCTCAAAGTCCGCCGCATTTTCAAGATACGCGTGCAGAACATCGCCGTTGGTAACGGCCGGCACCTTTACGCTATCCTTATATGCGAATCAAAGCAAAGAATCAATACAAACCGCACGATTTTTATCTCAATAGCCTGAGTTTCGATCATTTTCGTCTCTTTGTCTCCAGTCGGCATACAAACCGCTTGACAGCCTTCCGAATCCCGTTTACAATAAATCCGATCAGATGAATTTCACGGCAAAGCCGTGATCAGAAACGGGAGGCTGTTTATGGGTACGGTTCTCAAACCATGGACACCGATTCAGGCTACAGAAAACGAGGACGGCATAACCGTAAAAGTCTGGGGGCGGGAATACCGTTTTGGCCGCATGATTTTTCCGCAGCAGATCATCACCTGCGGCAAACCGCTGCTGGACGCGCCGATACGGGCAGTCGGGCTGGAAAACCATGAGCCGGTCTCATGGCATCTGTGCGAAAACTGGATCATGGAGCAGCAGGAGGATTACGTCATCCTGAACGCGGTGCAGGAAAGCCGTCTTCTGGTGCTGAACGCCATCATCCGGATTGACTGCGACGGATACATCCGCTATCAGATGAGCCTGAGCCCGCGCGGGTTCCATATCCGCACCGGCTTTGACGTCCAGCCGGACATGAGCCCGCGGACCGCGGACCGCCTGTGGCTGGAAATCCCGCTCGCCAATGACGCCGTCCGTTTCTGCCATAACAGCGGATGGGATACCGGCGCGTACAGCGGCGCAGTCAAAGAGGAAAACCTGTGTTTCAAGCCCATCAACTGGTACGGAAACGATGATTACGGCCTGGGACTGTACGCGGATTCCGATGAAAACTGGCAGAACTCCGATCGCAGCCAGGCCGTGCAGACCCTGCGGGAGGGCAATGCTTTCATCGTTCGCTGGCGTCTGCTGGACCGCAATCCCCACGCCTGGGAGCAGCAGCGGAAAACGCTGCTTGCCATGGGGCAAAAGAGCCTTGCAGCAGAGCTTGGCGTATCCTGCTGCCCGCTGGCCTTTGACCTGAGCATGCAGGCGACTCCGATCAAGCCGTACGACAATCTGCAGCTGCGGGAGCGGATCGTTCACATCGACTGTTTTTCCAAGATTTATGAGGACTACGTCGATTTCCTGATGGGCCCGCTCAGCGGGGAGAACCCCGTAACGGTCATGGATCATTTGCGGGATTGCGGAGTGACCATCCTGACCCTACATGAGAAATGGAACGATGTCGAAGGCTACTGGCGCGCCAGCCCCAAACGGGCCGCGCAGGTCCACCGGATCATAGAGGAAGCGCATAAGCGGAATATCCGGGTCATGCTGTATTTCTGCAGCTCCGTTTCCACGCTTCGCCCGGAAGGGCCGGTATACGCGAGGCGCAACGGGCATATCGACGCGACGGGCTATCCGGTGGTCAGCCATTACCGGCAGCCCCCGCAGCGCACCTGGCGCGCGTGCGCGAACGGGCCGGAGCTGTTCCGGGATCTGACGGCAGGCATGGCGGAATGCGTCACGGAGTTCGACGCGGACGGCGTGTACATCGATTCGGCGGATATTCCGTGGGGCTGCGCGAACGCCGCTCACGGCTGCGGCTATACGGATGAGAACGGGCAGCGCAGGGTCACCTATCCCGTCGAGAGCACGCGCAGGGCTTTCAAAAAGATTTATGAGGAAATCCATGAAAAAATGGGCAAAATGGTGCATGTGCATTCCTACAGCGCCTTTGTGCCCGCCATTCACGCCTATGCGGACCTGTACTGGGACGGAGAGCAGATCGCGTTTGGTTTCAAAACCGCGGAAGAAGTGGAAGCGGCGCTCCGGACGGACACCATCCGGGCGGAATACCTGGGACGGAACATCGGCGTCTTCAGCCAGTTCCTCGCCTATGAACTGCCCGATAACAGCTGGAATTTTCAAAAAGCGCTTTCCATCGTCGCCGTGCACGGGGTTTTCCCGCGGCCGAACGACGTACACAATCCGCTCAGCACCATGCTGCCCGTCTGGAATGCGCTGCGGGAATTCAACGCCGCGGAAAGCGAATTCCTCCCCTACTGGAAGCACCGGACCGGCGTTTCCGCCAGCCATGAAAAGGCTTATGTCAGCGCGTACGCCAAAGACGGCGAGAGAATGATCCTGATCGCCAACCCATCCCCCCATCCCCTGCCGGATACGGAAATATCCCTGCTTTCCGGGCAGTTTGAAAAGGATATGCTCACCGGCAGTCCGCTGCGGGGCAGCCGTATCATCCGGACCCTGGAGCCGTACAGCCTCCTGATCTGGAAAAGCCGAGACTGAGCGAAAGGAGAAACGATGAAGGTATTGTCTGTCGGAATCCATATGGATGACTGCGAGTACGGGATGGGAGGCACAGCCGCCCTGCTCGCGGAACAGGGCGCGGAAATCACCTTTCTCAACATCAAACCGTATATGCACTACACGGGGCGCCACGCCGAAGCAGACAAACAGAGCGAACGCGGCGCAGCGCTTGTCGGCGCAAAAAAGATCATCCTTGACTATGCCGGCACCAAATACTACCGGACAAATGAAAAGACAGTCCGGCTGACGGAAGATGTGATTGCCTCCATAAAGCCCGACATTGTCTTTATGATGCATCCCAGGGACAATCATATGGAACATGTGGAATGTGCGCGCACCACAAGGGAAGCGCTGTTTGCCGCCGCCGTGGACGGCGTCGCGCCAGGCGAGGTCTATGCCTACGAATGCGGCCCGCTTCAGACCATGCAGTATTTCACGCCGGATTTTTCGATCGGGATTGATCCCGCCCGGGAAAAAGTCAGGGCATCCCTGTGCAGCTATGCGGCAAAGCACGCGGACGGAGAACGCCTGTGGCATGAAAAAGAGGTATGCGCTGCTTTCCGGGGCCACCCCATGGGCTGCAGCCTGGCGGAAGCATTCAGAATCATCAAATTTCCCGATCGGGCCAATGATTTCATGCTCCTTGCGGCGCTCCGCAGCACCTTCTGCTGGAACGGAACCAAAATGTATTATCCGCGTGACGATGGATCAGCCTGATCCCCATGGATCACGGCTCCCGTCCTTCGGATTTTCCTGCCGACAGCAGAATCCGGATCGCATCATACCTGTCAATCAAATCAACCGGACACCGCAGGGATTCACACACATCATCCACCGGTCCGAAAAACGCAAGCCCCCGCAAACCGCTGTCAGCCAACAGATCCACATCGCTGTGGACGGTTGGATTGCCTTTCCCATAGGAACCGAAGAGCGTCGCTTTCCGAACCTTGTTTTTTTGAAAAATCGGAACAAGAACGCTTTTCAGCTGATCCATTGGGTAAGCTTCGCTTATGAGTTCTCATAACCTCTCATTTTCTCCGAATGAATGCCATTATGCATAAAAACAAGCATCAGTCAAGGATTTGCGCGTGTTTTTCGACGTTACACCCATATGAAAGGTCAGGAGACTTGCCATGAACCAGTCACGAAGGAACCGGGTGCTGCAGGTGATCCGGGACTGTCCGGACGAAGCCAGCAAAACGTTTATCCAGCGCAAAACCCGCATGGGCATGGAATCCACCATCGTGATGGTGAATTCCCTCCTGGAAGAAGGCCTGATCTGTGAGGCGGGCGTTTCCAGCGGCTCGGTCGGAAGGCGAAGCACGCTGCTGCGCATCAACCCCGCCGGACAGTTCTTTATCGGCGTACGCTTCAATGTGGAGCACGTGTGGGCCGTATTGTATGATTTTTCCCTGAAGGAAGTCGCGCGCACCGGCCGGACAGTGCCCCGGGATACGAACCGGGATTCCCTGATCGCGATCGTGACACAGTGCATCCGGGCCATGTGCGGCATGCTGGCGGAAAACCGTGACCGTCTGTGCGGCATCGGCATCGCCGCGCCCGGCATCAACGATTACTACCGGGGAATCAGCAAACGCTATATTCACATCCCGGACTGGGTGGACGTACCGCTGGCGCAGATCATCGGCGACGCGTTCGGCTGTCCCGTGTTTGTGGAAAACAGCACGCGCTGTCTGATCAACGCGCTGCACCTGGAGGAAGCCGGCCTGAAAAACGTGCTGCTCATCCAGGTGGGGCGCGGCGTGGGATCGGCCGTGCTGATCGACGGAAAGATTTTCCGCGGTTCCACCAACAGCGCGGGCAATATCGGGCATATCCGCGTGACGGACAAACCCATCCCCTGCGAGTGCGGCCGGACGGGGTGCATGGAAACCATGTGCGGCTACCCCGCGCTGCGCCGGATGATCCTGCACGCCAAAGGAGCGGGCAAGCTGGCGCAGGTGAGCGCCGATTTTCAGGATCCGTCCCACGATTATCAGGATCTGATCGGCCTTGCCGCCCGGGGCGACCCGGATGCCGCAGCATGCGTGAAGGAAATCGGGTTCTACGTCGGAAAGGGCGCCGCCTCCATCATCCCCGTGCTGAACCCGCAGAAACTTGTGATCTCCGGCATGCTGGCCGGACTTCCGGATTTCTGCCGGGCGGTGAAGGACAGCATTGAGGCCGTATGCTTCCCCGAGGTCATCGAATCCATGCACATTGATTTTTGCGATTATGACGACCATATCAGCGCCGTCGGCGCCGTGCTGCTGGTCTATCAGCATTTCTTCTCCGCACAGGGATAGGATTTTATCTTGACAATCCTTCCCTCCTTATGATATTCTTGTTTCTGTAAATAAATCCGATCGGATTTATTCAGAGAGGACAAGCATTACCTCATGGAGCAATCCGCAGCAGTACCAATATGATCGACCTTCTTTTACAAACATTTAAATCCGATCAGATCAAATCATAAGGGGGCGTCAGGATGTCAGAAAAAACCTATCAGATCCATCAGGGAAATCCGGAAGACTACCGGGTGATCAACCAGACGGGCGTAAAGCAGGCCATCACCCATGAGCCCAAACACAACGCGTGCTGGGATTCACATCTGACGCCGGAGGGTGAGCTGTATTTCAGCGTATGCTCCGAGCTGACCGTCGGGGAATTTGCAAAGCTGTACCATTACGATTTCGACACCAACTCCCTGCGGGAGTGTTTCTATACCCGGGATTACCTGCTGAAGTCTGACCGGTACATCCGCGACAGCAAGTTCCATACCAGCATCCAGTCCCTGCCGGACGGGAAGCTGATCATGATCACGCACACCACGGACAAAGCGCCGCAGCATCCCGCGTGGCTCCCCTACGCGTTCGTATCCAATCCCTGGGAAGGCTTCGCGGGAGGCGAGCTGATCGTTTACGATCCCAAAACAGGCGATGTGGATCTGAAGGGTATCCCGGCGCCGCGCGAATCCATATACGGCGCGGTTTACTCCCCCGGGGACAACGCCTATTACATGCTGGGCTATATGCGGGGACATCTCTACCGCTACGACTGCGCCGCCCGCAAATGCGAGGACAAGGGCCAGGCCACGGAATACCACTGCTACCGGGTTGCCCTTGGGCCGGATCAGAACGTGTATTTTTCCACCCGCAGCGGCTTCCTGATGCGCTATAATGTACAGACGCAGAAAATCGAAGATACGGGCGTCCGCATCCCCTGTGACAAATCGAAAGGGACCCACGCCTGGCCCTTCACCTATATGGGGCCCTGCCAGACCGGCCCTGACGGACGGATGTATATCACCGGGAATTTCACGGATCTGCTCAGCGCGTTCGACCCCCGGACCGGAAAAATGGAATGCCTCGGCAAAATGATGCCCGCGGACGAGTATGTGGACAACGACAGCCAGCACTGCATGATCCCCGGGATGGCGTTTGACCGGTACGGTGTGCTCTGGTATGTCACGATGTCCTTCCGGGACAACGAGGACGAATACTACAAGGTGCCTTCCATGCTGTGGCGCTGGGATGTGACCCGGGGCGGGAAACCCGAGCCCCTCGGCCTGTTCGGCACGCCCGAACGGGTTCAGACCTTCAGCGTGAATATGTATATCGATCACAGGCGGGATATCCTCTATTCCGTCTCCACCAATCATTCCAAGGACTCTCCGGACGTGATCGCGGTGGATCTGAAAAAGTTCCGTCCCGTCTGCGGCGAGAAGGGTGCCGTCGCGACGGATCCGCTCATTTTCGCGCCCGGCGCTCCGGAATTCCACGAGTTCGGCGTCGGCTGGCACAATACAAAAGCGGCGATCCGTGAGAACACTTCCGCGATAAAGGCGCGCTCCGTCACGCCCGTCCGGCTGTGGAAGCAGCTGCCCATGGACAGCATTGCCGACGCCGCCGTACGCGCGCTTCGCTGGAGGGATAACGACACCGTGGAGGGCATTGCGGGAAAGGACCGGTATTACCGTTTTCTCGTCAAAAACGGCGAGTTGATCGAATGGACTGAGCAGGACGCAGCAACAGCCCAAAGTCAGCTTCCGGAAAAGCCCGCCCCCATTCCCGGCCTTCCCGGATATCCGGGAAGGATGTGGCGCGCCGGGGCGGTCTGCGCATGTGACTGGCTTCACGGCAGCCGCATGGTGGGCACGGAGGACGGTTTCCTGGCCCGGGTGAACGCGGACGGAAGCGTCTTTTCCGTCGGGCCCGCGGTGTGCCAGGGGCCGGTGCGCGCGCTCTGCGCCGATCTCGCCCACGGCGTGCTCTGGGGCGTCGGCGGCGATGAGGAGGACGTGGGCAATATCTTCCGCTACGACGAGGAAAGAGGCCTTGAATACCTTGGGTACATGGCTTCCGATTCGTGGACGGATTCCGTCGGCACCGCGGCGAATTTCGTGCTTTCCGCCGCGGCGGTATCCCCGGACGGTAAAAAGATCGCCGTCGGCGCCTGCGACAGGCTTGCCTGCGTGTATATCTGCAGGATGGAAGCGTAAACGGGAGGATGAAAAATGAGCACCAAAGACTGGATGAAGCCGGAAAACATGCGTTGGGCCTGTTACCAGTGGGAGAATAAGGTGCATTTTCGCCGCATGGGCGGGCCGCACATTCCCTTCTGGTGCAACAGTACCTTTCTTGACGATTACTTTGACCGGCTGTATTGCAGGGAGACAATGCAGAAGTTCAGGGACATCGGCATCACCTGTATCGCCACCTCCTTTTACAAGGGCTATGGGCTGGAGGCGGAAAAGGAAGAAACGGAGCGTCAGGCAAAGGTCGTGCGGATGGCTCATGAGGTCGGTCTGAAAGTGCTGGGCTATATCAATTCGGACGCCTGTTATTATGAAACGCTGTTTAAGGAACTGCCGGATGCGAAGCAAATGCTCCGGCGGGATATCAACGGCGGCTGGCGCAAACCGCAGGTTTCCTATTATCCGCACAAAGCCAAGCTCTGCGTCAGCTGGCCGGGTTACCTGAAATGGATGAAAAAAGTCATCACGCGTGCCTTTGAGATCGGCTATGACGGAATCCATTTTGACATGGCGGCACAATCCACGTGTTTCTGCGAGGAATGCACGCGGCAGTTCCGGGAATACCTGAAGGATCATATCCCGGACAAAACCAGGCTCGGCTTTACCGGCTTTGAATATGTTGAAATCCCGGAGATTCTTCCCGTCTCCGAATGGGATAAACGTCTCGGTCATGTGGAAATGACGGTCGACCCGCTTGCGCAGGAATGGATCCGATTCAACGCGAGCCGGTTTCAGCGTGTCCGCAGGGAGATGTATGAGTTCGTCAGGCAATTCGGCGAAGACAAATGCGTGGTGATCAACAACGCCTGTTCGAACGTCGCCAACGGCGGGGATCCGCTGCGCTATCAGGAAGCGGGCGATTGCTTTTACATCGAAAGCAACTTCCCCTACGCGCTGGAAGACGGAAACATCCGCACGTCCGTTTTCAATTATAAAAACATCGAGGCTATGAACGCCGTTGCGATTCCGACGCAGTGGCTGATGAAAGACGGTCATGTGTCGCTTCCCGAAACGCCAAAGCAGATTGTCACAGGGGTGCTTGAGAGCGCGGTTTACGGCGGCGTCCCCGGCAATACGTGGAGCTGCCGGGTGATTTCGGGAAATACCCTGCACCTGGACAATGCGGAACTGACCGACACCTTTCAGCGCGTGATCGCGTTCCTTGACGCGCGCCGGCAGATCTATTCCGGTTCGAAATCACTGCCCACCGTAACGATCCTGTCATCGTGGGAGGATTTTGCCTTTAACCGCGATACCGAAATCAGCCACCAGGCGCTCAACACCATGATGTACACGCTCCAGCGCGCCAATATTCCTTTCCGGTATCAGTATCTGAATCATTTTGACGCCGCGGATACCGAAAAAACAAAGCTGGTGATTCTTTCGGATTGCCGCGCCCTCAGCAAAACGGACGCGCAGAAAATCATCGATTTCGTCCGAAACGGCGGCTGTTTGATCGCCACCGGCGCGTCCGGCGATTATAACGAGCATGTCCTGCGATATGCGGAAAACCTCTTTGCGGGACTGCCGGAAGAACGCTGCATCCGCATCACGCCCGCGCCGGAAAAAACCTCCGCCGCAGCTCTTTTCCCGGAGGTGTGGGGAAAACACGTCACCAATTACCCGGCGGACTGGAAAAAGATCGTGGATGCGGTCCGACCCTTTGCCGATCCGTATCTCCCATACACGGTTCAGGCTCCGGACGGCGTTTTCGCGGAACCGAGGATCAACGCAGAGGGGAAGCTGTTCCTGCATGTGCTGAATTTCTGGGATACGGAAAAGCCCTTCTCTGTCACGCTGAAACAGCATGAACCGCTGCAGGTATACAGCCTGGACGGCGACGCTGTGCATCGCGAAGGGAAAACCATATCGGGAAAAATCCGGAGTTATCTGGTGATCGACTGCGGAAAAGCGTACTGACAGGTGCGGCAAGTGTGTGCAGGGCACAATATCCCCGTGTCCTGATGAGAGGAGAATCGGATCATGAAAAAGAAACCCATTCGCGGTACCGCTCTTTTTTGCGGCATTGATGTCAGCTTTGAACAGATGAAGGAACATCTTCGCGTGGCGGGAGAGGCCGGCATCAACGGCCTGTTCACCTCCCTGCAGCTTCCGGAGGCGGATCCTGAAACGGTGCTGCGCGATATGCCGCGGCTGACGGAGGAGGCGCACAAATACGGCATTCAGGTGGACGCCGACGTAGGCCTGCGCACGGCGAACCTGCTCGGTCTGGATCTGCACAATGCCTCATCTTTCAAGCAGTTCGGCCTGGATGTGATCCGGCTGGACTACGGCTATACCCCGGAGCAGACCGCCGAACTGAGCCATCATACCGAGGGGCTGATGCTGGAGCTGAACGCCGCGCATGTGACGGCAGAAATGCTTGACACGTTCGACCGCCTGGGAATCAAAAAGGAAAACGTGCGTTTCTGCCACAATTACTATCCCGTTACCTATACGGGCATGCTGCCGGAACACACGCTCAGAAACAACCGCCTGATCCGTCAGTACGGTTACCGCGTCGGAGGCTTTATCGCCTCGCAGACGCATCGGCGCTATGCCGTCGGCGAGGGACTTCCCACGCTGGAGCGCCACCGTGATATGGATCTGAATGCCGTACTGCAGGAAATGGCGCTGCTGGAATTTGACGATATCTTCTTCGGGGATGACCTGGCATCCGCGGAAGAGCTGCGCACCCTGGCGCATTTTGAAGCGGAGCCCGTCGTAACTTTCCGCATCAGGGCCGATGTGGACGATCCGGTGATCCGCTGGCTGGACGGCCGGCAGTTCCGGCAGATGCAGAACGGCCGCCTGCTGGACGCGTTTGTCCGCTCTTCCTTCGGCGATACGGAAAACATGTACCGTGATTTCAAAGGCGGCATTACCGCGCCGCGGCACGCGGGCGATATCACCATCCTGCGCGATATGTGCTGCCGCTACGCCGGCGAGGTACAGATCGTGCGCCGCGATCTTCCCGCAAGCGAAAAAGCCGGCAAAGTCGCGCACGTCATCCCGGAGGATCTTCCCATCCTGGAGGTGTATCTGGACAGCCAGCCGTTCTGCTTCAAGGTGGTTTAACGCCTGAAAGAAACACCTTCCGTGTCTGATGACGCACACACGGAAGGTGTTTTTCTGTTTGGAGCTGTTATTGCTGTTTCAGGATCAACGCGGCGCGTTTGCGGGTCTGCTTTTCCAGCAGAGTCACTCGGCTTCTGTCATACCGGTGCCTTCCTTCATCCGAAAACCGGAAAGACTGCGCCCGAAGGATGGAGGGTGCGGGAGGTACGGGTACCTCCCGCATACAGCTCAGCCTAAGGCTGAACTGTAGACCTTTATTGCACGTCGATCAGCACCTTCATGGTCTTTTCCCGGTTCGCGTCGATATACTCATACGCTTTCAGATAATCCTTAAAGGCAAAATGATTGCTCATCAGCGGTTCCAGCCTGATTTTGCCTTCCCCGACCAGGCGGATCGCCTCCGCGTAATCCTCGTGCCGGTACATCATCGATGTATTCAGGTCCAGTTCCGAATCGTTCAGCTTTGCCAGGTCCACATTGGCCATTTTCGCGAACACCGCCACCAGGATGATCGTGCTTCCTTTCCTGGCGTTCTGAATCGCGCTGTTCATCGTAACGTCGTTTCCGGCACAGTCATAGATCACGTCCGCCTTGTCCGGTCCAAAGGTTTCCAGCAGCGCCTCCCCGAAATCTTTCCCTGCCGTATTGAACACAGCGTCCGCGCCCAGCTGCTTCACAAGTCCGAGCCTGTAATCGCTGATATCCGTCGCCATGACCTGCGCCGCGCCGAGCGCCTTCAGGCTCTGCACCAGCAGCGCGCCGATGGGGCCGCAGCCCAGCACCGCACATTTCGCGCCTTTGAGCTCCGGGAATCGCTTCGCGGCGTGGATCGTTACCGCGAGCGGCTCGATCATCGCGCCCTCGTCAAAGGTCATATGATCCGGCAGCGGGGTGACCTTGGAAGCATCCACCGCGAAATACTCGCTTGCGGTGCCCGTGGTCTGAAAGCCCATCACCTTCAGCTTTTCGCACAGATTATATTTCCCGTGCGTGCAGGGATAGCATTTTCCGCAGGTCACCTGGGGCTCGATGGTCACCTTCTGGCCGACATGCAGCCCCTCCACACCCTCGCCGAGCGCCGTGATTTCCCCGCTCACCTCGTGTCCCTGGGTGACGGGATAGCCCGTATACGGGTGCGTTCCGTGATACACATGGATATCGCTGCCGCATACGCCGATGCGCATGATCCTGACCAGTACCTCGCCCTTTCGGGGTTCCGGCACCGGAATGTCCCTGAATTCGATTTCGTGCGGCTTTGTCATGACCTGCTGAAGCATATAAGTTTCCTCCTGTTAATCTGAAATGATCCGAACCGGAACTGCGGTTTCTCAAATCATCTGCACGTTTTTCCGTATTCAGCGGTGCTTTTTCCCGCTCAACAGTAAGATATCACGAACGCGGAAAAACCGCAAGCATAAATCAGAAAGGTTCTTTGCTGTTCCGGGATGATGCTTTTCTTTCAGCGCCGCGAATGGTATAATCATACGGTTCAGCACGGCGAAAGGAGCTGAAAACATGTTTTACGCTGCGGAACTGACTCCGGCCGAAATCACGCTTCATCCCACGCAGGCGGAGTACCTGCCGGAAGGACGGCACTGGCAGGGAATCGCTTCCCTGGACAGGACAGGGAAAGGACGCCTGTTTTCCGTGTTTTACAGCGGCGGCAATACGGAAGAAAACGGCAATTACATCGTGCTGGCCGTCAGTGATGACGACGGGCACACGTGGACGGATCCCTGGCTGGTGATCCGGCATCCCGATCCGCAGATGCGGGTATTTGACTGCAATGTCTGGCTGGATCCAAACGGAAGGATGTGGATCACCTGGGC
>JAEEGL013478277.1_pt1 | contig 12841 bp, 8 predicted proteins | sample 9134231 | NCBI WGS metagenome assembly JAEEGL01 (sample SAMN16246548, study PRJNA631951) | gut metagenome | biome: gut microbiome; feature: rumen; material: fiber-attached | host: Bos | place: Iran: Karaj | collected 2018-10
GAGCAGTAGCGACTGAAGCGTTTCGCACCGGGAATTTCTGGCTCGATCACCGCAACTGCCAATAGCAAAAGCGCGCCTACTGTCGCCAATGCATATTTGGCGATAATCCAAACGGTTCCCACCAACCGTTGGCCCACACGGGGAGACACCCCTTTGGCATTGCTCTTTTTATCGCCCATTTCGTTGTCTTTCGCCTCTTCCCTTGTTTACAACGGCTTTGAGTCATATTATAACGAAACTGCCACGCTGAAATCAACCACACGGCTATTTTGTCGCGGATAAGGTTAAGCGAGTCGATGGGACATCGACGAGCGCAGAGGCTACGAAGAAAAACGCGCCTTATGGAAGGTCGGGGCAAGGCGACGCATGCAAGGAACGAGCGCAGGGGAACGGCGAGACTCCGGTTCGCGTGATGCGACACCAGGCGCGAACGAGGCGAGGAGGCGGTATCCCGCCGACGAAGCATCGTGACGCGAATGGTGTATGCAGCGCGCGGGAGCACAAGACGGGGACAGTCCCCTCAGCCTTCGCGTCTGAACTCGTTGTATATCCTTTCAAAGTAACGTTACCGTTGGCGGATTGGCAACGCTACCGTTGGCTCGATGGCAGAATCAGCTTCTTTTGCTACTTCGCCACCATCTTCGCGATACAACCTGTTGACCATGCATACATCGTCATTCGCTCCGTACTCGTTGATTTTGTTTGGTCCTGACGACCATATTACAATGTTGCTGGCAGTGTGCGTACGCTTAAGGGCGTCCCACTGATTGCTCTTGGCCTCTTCTATGAAGCAAAAGTTGTATGGTGTGCCCCATCTGTCAACAACAACTCTTCCTCCCCCTGTTTGCGATTGCTCCACTCGAAAGACTGCGTCTGTAGATTGGCTACACCAAATCTCATTTACCTTGTAGCAAAACTCCCCTACAAGGAACTCGATTTCATTTGTTTGGCCTGCAAACTCTGGTGAAAAAAACGAAATACCAAAGAAGTTACGAGATAGAAGATACTCTCTCAAACGATACAACTCCTTACGGCATAACGAACGATTAGTAGGAGGGGTGTAGGGTGATATAAATGCTCCCATAAAAAGCAACACCAGAACCAAAACACCAAATATCACGATGATTGCTTGTCGCACCATACAGTCACCTCCTACTCTATCTCCAATTGTTAGTTCCAGGCACAACAACCCACTCAAACACTTCGTTCGCGTAATTGACATTGTCTATCCCCGCATAGCCAACGAACAGTCCGACAGTAGCTACATTGCATTCCCAGTTGTTTCGCCGCACAAGGCCATTCTTCCTATTTTGCCCATACCGATCTATGGCTGCGCTTCCACAAGCTTGGAGCGTCAGACGATTAATCCCGTACTTGGTATATCGCATCGCAGGATCAACAGTGTCATCTGGATCGGGATGACTGTTTATCCTTCCGTCCCCATCTCCATGGCCGGAAAACGTATATCTATAAAGCCCGTCCTCGGGCAAAGTCGCTTCAATTTGACTTGATGTAACGTTCTTCCGCAGTTTAACCATGAATCCCGCTTCACGGTCTTGCGCCGCTTGCGATTCATTCCTCCGCTGCCATGCAGAAACGATGCTAAAAGGCCAATAATCATAAGGCACCTTTCTACACCCATTGTCATAGACTATCAGATTGGGAATCTTATATTCCTTACATGGTTTTGGAGATGAGTCTTTTGTGTGGGCCCAGAGTTTGTAATCAGAGACGTCCAATTTGATTTTAGACGCAAGGCTCTCAAATGTATCTAACGATGAAGTTGCTTTGGCTATAGCAAAGATCTCCCCCTTGCGTTTGATTTCCCATTCACACCCCAAGACATCATAATGGGCGACCGGGGAATTCGCAACAAACCCATACAGATTCTCGCCTCCTTCCTCTTCGATGGGGTCGCGGTTGAGCCAGCGGCCAAGGTCAGGACGATAGAAGCGGCGCTGATAGCTGACCATGCTTGTCTCGCGGTCATGGTACTTCGTCGAGAAGCCGAAGGAGAACTGATCTACGAGTGTGCCAGATTGTTCGGATATGTTGCCATATGGGTCGTAGACGTACTGCGCGGCAGTTGCGCCAGACTCGGAGACGTAAACGACGACGTTTCCGTTGTGGTCGTAGCAAGGGATGTAAAAGACGCCGTCGATCGACACGGCCAGCAGTCCGCCGACGCCGCCCGCGCCCTGCTCGGTGCCGGACTTGTCGGGCCCCCAGAAATACTCGCACGTCTTTGTCGTGCCATCGGCAAACGCAATCTTCTCTAGTGCGATGTTGTTGCCGTCCCAGACGAACGTGTGCGTCGCAACCGTATCCCACGCCGATCCGTCGAAGCGCCTGACGAACTTCCTGATGCGCCTGTGTCTGTGGTCGTAGTTGCGCACGACGGCGAGCGATCCGTTCGTCGGCGACTGCGGATATGCGGAAAGCAGCCGGTTCTCCGCGTCATAGACGTAATGTCGCTCCCCGTCGTTCGTCATGTTGCCGTCCGCGTCGAAAGCCATTTCACGCGGAGAGGAATATCCCCCAGCCGAAGGCTGTCCGCTAAGCGGATGCCCTAGCAGGGGTGAGTCGCGGAGGACGGACTCGTACTGGTTGAGGCAGTTCGCCGTGTACGTGTTTGTCGTTGTGTTCTCCGCAGACCACAGGCGATTGCCGATGCTGTCGTAGTCGTAGCCGTAAGCGTGGGCGATGCCGTCCGACATAGCCGCAGACGCGTACCACCCCTAGCCAAAGACATCTGCATGAGTTCCCGTAGCATGAAGATATAGCCGATTGTCGTCGGTCTTGTGATAGACAAGCACCCAGTTGTCTGTGATGCTCGTCACATGGCATTCGCGCTTGCCAACAAATCTGCCTGACAGAGGATGGTCTTTGAACAGTTGCTCTGCGGGAGTGTCATTCGCCAACTTCAGTATGACAGCAGCGAGCGGCTCCAAATTCCAACGCCGTCGCACAAGAAGTTTGAAGCAACGCTTGAATTCTGATGTCCGATTGATTTGCCTCACGAGCGGCACTCCGCGAAGAGTTCTTCAACACTGTTGAAGTCCTGTCGTGGAAGCAGCCCCTTCTCCATCATTTCGGCTTCTCTGAACGACGCGAGAAGCCGAGGCCCTGGCACCTCCAGCTCTGCAACGTCAAACGGATTTCCGCGTGTTGACACAATGAAGTTAAGGACAACGTTCACCGCTTCGTCAAGGCTGTGCCCATAGCGCCGCAGTTTTCTGTCGGCGCGTCGCGCCAAACTGCGGTCAACTGTTACAGTCCTCTCAAGCGTTGCAGGCATTATTCTTCTCCAATCGTTACAACGACACGTATTATACCACATATCGTCGGGGCCGTGGTAGATGAAAAGCAGGCCACCTCTGGGAAACGCTGCAGAGCTCTCGGAGAACCCTGCGCGATTGCCGCGCTCCCGTCCCTTCGGCCCCTTAAGTCCCTTTCGTCCCTTAAAAACCTTTCCCGAAATCTCTTAAACCCCAAAATCGCACCCTGCGACTTGCGCCTGTCACACCCTGCAACTCCCACCTATCACACCGTGCAACCCCAAAACCACCCTTTTGAAGGCCAAAAACAACAGCAAAGGCCCCTTTTGCGGCACTTACAGAAAGCACCAACTTCTACAGCGACACTGACAGCAGAACAAGGCAACAAGGAAAAAGCTACGACTTTTTAAACAAAGGCGGAAATGGCGTGCGAACTATCTCGCCTAGCGGGAATTCTTCCCAGCAAGTTCCCTTGCACACGCCAAGAAGCACACGACTCGCGCCTTTCAGAAGCGCACGGAACTTGCTCCGCGCAAGAACCACGCTATTGCCGCCGGCCTTCAATTCCTCCAGATCGCACCGAGCGCTGAACGCCACATGGTCCACGGCTTCGCTACCTGTACAAGTCTTCTCAAGAATTTCCGGCAGAATCTCGTCTATGTTGTCGGACGGCCTCACAATCGACACTGGCACACCGGACTTCGTCTTGCCGTGCGGACATAGAAACACCACGATGTTATCGCGAAGGAACGCTCTCTTTATCCACCAAGCAAGCTCGCCATTGCCGCGATGAGGGGCATACTCTTTATCAAATACTGTTACCACCCCTGGATATTCCGAAAGTTCAACTCTTTTCCCCCTGAAATGCGGTCCACTTCTATATATCGTCCTAACCCTTTCCGTCCAGTCAAGAGGCAATACAGAAAGTATCTCCCTACCGCCAGCAAGATCATTAAGCACCTTGCCCAAGATTTCCCTGTTCTTGCTCATGCTCTCGCGTTGATACTCAATTTCGTCAATCATCCAATCCCTTGTATGCATCACGTCTTCCAAGCGATAGACCCATGCCAAGAAATCTTTCTCTGGAATGATCCATCTAGCGGCCTTTGGAACTTTTATTTCTCTAGAATCCACGCACTTCCACCATTCAAGCGGATGGCAGGCGCAAGTTTTCATAAATATACTTTCGCCAATAATATGCGCCTTGCCATTGTTAAGACAGACGCCGTATCCTTGCACGCAACCAATGCGCCCATCGACATCATAACTGAGTGTAATGGGAAGAAATCCGCGTTTACGCGTCTTTCCCACTACCAGCGCAAAACCTTCCCTAAGCCAATATTCCATCAAATCAGAGATGCCGAATCCATCGACAAGAACTATCGCGCATGGCTCGCCCTCATCGTCATCACCGATTACGGTGACATATTCGCCGCTTGCTCTGTCAAGCTCTATTGGTATAGAAATATCAAACATGTTATTTCCCTATTACGTTCAAATCACGATCAAGTGTAGCTATTCTATCACAAGGGCGACACCTCGAATCTGAAAAATGTTTCCATGCTCCACCCTTATGTCCACCTTGATTTTTCACACCGGAATCGGGACTATAATAATACTTTCCATCAGTGAACACTGCGCGACCTTCCTTCGTCCGCGAACGCTCTCTCCAGCCCATCGCCGCCGCCGCTTTTCTAGCCTCTCCGGCTGTCGCAAATCCGCGGCGCGCACCTCTCTTTGCAGCATTCGCCGCTTTCACCAATAATATGCGTGCCCCGTGCCATACCAAACCCCTTCTTCCCGAGGATCGCCAAAAGAGTCCGATTCAACAATGTCCTTATCGTTGAGAATTTCAGTCTCCAATCGATCCTCCGGAATACGGCCAATCCAATCAAAGTTAATCTTACTAATATTGTCAATCGGGTACTTGAAATCTGATTTAACCCGCGCTTCAACGAGTCTTTTAGCCTGTTCCTCTGAATCCGCTGTCACTCCAAACTCGCGCAAAAAACCGCGTAGCTGTTTAGTGCGACCATTCGCCTCGTAACAGGGCATCGTCTTCGTGAATGTAACGTCGACATTGATGTAGAATATAGACATACCATTACTTGTCATCGCAAGCCTCATTATCTTCATCATCCGACCATTCATCAATCAAACCCAGGATATCACTCACATCAGACATGGGATTGAAAAAGTCCACACCTTGCGTGTACCAATGATCGCCCCAAAGACCAACTGCCGTAAATTTTTTCGTGACAAATCCATGCACACCTTTCTGCCCGTAGATTGTCTTCCGGCCTGGCGGGTGATAATGGGGCGAACCTCTACCATACTCATCCGAATGAGTTTCAAGCCTTGGCTTCTTAAACCCCTTTTGTTTTGACATCTTTTTCAAAGTCTGTTTAGAAACAATTAAGTCGGGAGCTTTTCGCTTAGAATAAATCCTCTTTGCAGAATCCTTGCTGATATTTTTAATCACCTTTACTCCCCATTTCCCGAGCCGTATAGCGATACCAATTTTCCCCTCGCCAGAAAAATCCAAAAAGGCAATCGGATTCCCCTCGCAGAACTCATACAGGTTAACCCCGCCATCGATTCCGATTGGGTCTTTCGAAATCCATCTTCCGATTACCGGGTCGTACCAGCGGTTGCGGAAGTAGTAGAGACCGGTGGTCCATGAGTATTCGCGGGCCTGCCAGAGGATGCGGTTGCCGATCGCGGAGCGGGTGAGAGCGTTTCCGTTGGCGTCGGTGACTGACAGCACCTTGCCCCAGGCGTCGTATTCGTAGCGTTCGACGACATTGCCGTTTGCGTCGGTTACGGCAAGGACGCTGCCGAGGTGGTCGGTGACGTAGAAGTACGGAACGGGCAAGTTACCCGTCATATCTACGAAGCCAAGCCAGTTGTCAACGCCCGGTGCGCGCATGTAAACGCGAAGTGTCCTTCCGTCTGCCGCGACGCCTGCAAGCGAGTGGCCGTTGTCCACGAGGATTTCGAACGACTCTTCGTCATTCGCGACCGCGACAAGGTTGCCCAGAACATCGTATGCATATTCCGCGGCCGGCTCACCGTCAACACTGACGCTCGCAAGCCTGTAGTCGTCGGTCCACGTGTAGCTTACATTGCGTTCCGTTCCGTCGGCGAGACGCGAAACGACATTCGTCGTGCAGCCCGACGCGGCGTAGAGATAGACCGTGTTCGTGACGGAATCAGGCCCGATGTTGGAATCTGCGCGGCTCCATCCGGCGAGCCTGTCCCCAGCCTCAAAGCTGTTCGCGTACGTCTCGGTCACGCCGCCTTCCGAAAGCGAATTGCATATCCTGTTCCCGCAGTCGTCGTAGATGTACGCGGCGGAGCGGACGGGCGCGCCGTTCGTGTCGGACTTCGACTCGCCCGCGAGCCTATCGATTCCGTCGTACGCGTAATCGATGGTCGCGCCATTGGCAGTCGCAATGGAGACGATGTTGTCCGCGTTGTCGTAGGAGTATTCGCGCGAATCCGCCTCTGCGCCATCGTAGCCTCCCCAGGCTATCTCGGCGACGCGATCCATCACATCGTAGCCGCGTTCGGACACAACGCCGTTCGGATACTCCACCGACGCAAGCGCGCCATTGACCGGCGAGTATTCGTAGCTGAACGGCATGGAGACTCCACCAACGTTCCAAGTCATGTCAGTCAGCCGATCCGCCACATCGTACGAATAGGTAACATAGCCCGCACCGAAATCGCGCCTGACGACATCGCCCGCATGGTCGTACTTGCAAGCGACATTGCCCTGCCCGGACACCGTGTTCGTCACGTTCCCGAACTTGTCGTATGCATACGACACAGTCCCGTTCGGACCCGTCGCGCTCAGCAGGCTTCCGTCCATCAGCCGCTCGTACGTGTTCGCGAAGGACGGATACGCAGCCTTCTTCATTCCGTACGCATCCCAGGAATATCCAACTTCAGACCCGTCGAATCGCTGCATCCTGGAAACGCGACTGCCTAACTCGTACTCCATCCGTGCGACCTGCCCTTCCGCGTTTGTAACGGCGACAACGCGATTCTGCGCGTCGAGTACATACGCCTCAACCGCGACTCGTCCGGCGTTCCTCACCTCGCGCGTGTTGAGCTGCGTGTCGTGCCTGACGGACTCAGTGTGCGCATGCTCCATTCCGTCTATTCCGATGTAGCTGACCGTCGTGTTGGTAACAGTACTGCCGTATGAGTATGAGAGCGTCGTAATGCGGCCGGCGCGGTCGGTCGTCTCCACCGGACGCCTCATCGCGTCGTAAGTCGCCGTCTCGTACGTGCCGTCGGGGTAGTCGGTGCGCGTGACGCGCCCGTCCGGGTCGACCGTGTTGCGAAAGAGCTCCACGCCGCCCCTCGACGCGGCGACGAGATGTCCGAGCGCGTCGTATTCGTAGGCGACAGTCACGCCGTCCGGCGTAGAGATATAGTAGGGGTTGCCTCTTCCGTCTCGGATAATCTGCGTCGTGCCGCATCTAGGATTGCATTCCCAGACAATGAGGCCCTTGTCGTAGGCGTAGCTCGTCTTGGCGTATTGCGCATTGCCGCCATCGAACGAAACACCGTCGGCACTCTGCCAGACGTCAGTCAAAAGCCCCTTGCTGGAATAAACGAATTGGCACCGCCCACCAAAGTCGTTGTCTACAGCTGTCACATGCTGTCCGTCGGAGTCCCACGTGTAGCTCTTAGTGACAGTAGCTCCGTTGTATGTGTAGGATTCCGAGCTGACTGCGGAGACGGCTTCCGTGCCATAGGCCGTGGCATGAGTCTCGACGGCTGTTGTCTGGACGCCGCCGGAAGACTTCGTCTCGGAGACGCTCACCGAGGTCTGGCGGTTGTTCTCGTCGTAGCACAGCGTCCTCACCATGCAGTTGACCGGACGGTCTGCCGTTCCCTGATCCGCAATGGTGACCGAGGATATCCTCGGCAGGTCATCGGCATATGCGTACTCGTGAATGACCGGCTCCTCGTCGCGCCAATACGTCACCCTGCTTCCGCCCGGACGATACTCGATCTCCTGCTCGTAGAAACCGGCCCCATGGACAAGGCCTATTGCCCGCCCATAGTACGGGGAGCCTTCGTCCGTGCAGTATTCATAGTGCGAGACGTCGCCCGCCGCATTGACCTTTGACTCGAGTCCGAACTGCCCGTAGGTGTAGCTTGTAGTGCCGACGCTTCCGCCAACATGCACAGTAACGGACGACAGGTTGCCTTCGCCGGAGTATGCGTATTCCGCATAATACGAACTGTCGCATGTATTCACGCGCGTCAGACGGCCCTCGGAGGAATACGAGAGGCGGAACATTTCGGTTTTGTTGCGGCGGACCAACTCGACGTTGTCGCCACGGTATCCGAGCCTAAGTACGTTTCCGTGGTGGTCAACAACGCTTGTAAGGCGTCCGGCCGACGAGAAGTACGCATTGCCCTCGTCTCCCATTTCGGCGACATACCCGCCGCCGGACCTTTTGGTAAGAGTCCAGTTGACGTCCCTGCTGGTCCTCCATTTCCCCGGCTGCTCCGGATCTGACGCGAATGGCAGAATCTCCCCGTCCGGCGTCGAGAGGCGCGGCGCGGCGTCTGCCGGAAGTTCCAGCCTGACGTCGAAGGAATGGCGCCATCCCCTTCCTGAGAGATAAAACCGCGTGAAGTCCAGCGGGGCCGTGGGGCCGGGCAGACTCAGGTCCGTCGCCTGTTCTGTGACTCGCCCTGTCAGCACGTTGATCGGGTCGGTTGTGCCGGCTTCATCCGAATCTGGATTGTCCTCATTGGACTCGTCCGGCGGATAGACCTTGTCGGGGTCGCCCGATTCTGACCCGCCCTGCTTGTCTACATAGAGATAGGCCACCTTGCCCGCAGCAAGGAAGTCGCTGGTCGTGCCGTTCTCGATGTACGATCTGACTATATGGTCGTCATCCTTGACCGTAACGTTCGCAGGAAGGCCGTTCGTCATCAACATATAGTCATAATCAGGCTCCGACGGAAGCGTCTCGCCATCTTCGTTCTTCCTCTCCTTGGTGCCTATATGGGAAAGCCGCACTTCATAGGTCCATCCTCGCCACAGCTCCGCCTCTACCGGATCGCAATCTCCATAGTCCTCGTTGCGCCATTCGAGGGCCATCGGAGTCTCGCCAGGCCCCGACAACGGCACTGGCGTGATCTCAAGCTTGTACTTCTCGGAATGGCTTCCGCTTGGATCACCGAAAGTAAGACGAACGGTAATGTAGCAATCGGGCTGCCCGTGATCTCTTGCGTCTTTCGGATTGCTGTGGTTGTCCACTTCATCCTTGTCCTCCGCGCCATCACCGTCAGTGTCCCTGCTCTTCGGATTTGTGCCCCGCCTGCACTCCTCTCCGTTCGGTAGGCCGTCACCGTCCCAGTCTTTGTCGGCACCTGTTCTGTCATCCCCGTCGATGGCATTGTTCACAGACGGATTGAAGCCCACTTTCCATTCCCAGCCGTCGTTCATGCCATCGCCGTCGGAATCCGGCTGGAGCGGATCTGTCACTATGTTGTGCAGATTACCAAGCAGAAACACTTCCTGATAGTCAGTCAGGCCATCGCTGTCAGTGTCCGAATTGAACGGATTTGTCCCATGGGCCATTTCGGAGGAATCGGACAGACCATCACCATCTAGGTCTTGCCCCGGCTTCAACTGGAAAGCGCTGTCGGCCACACGACAGTCGTTGGAAACCCGCACACGAGAAAGGCTGCGGCACATGTCAAACGCCTCTTCTCCAATGCTCGTGACACTGTCAGGGACAATTACTTCCTCAAGCGCGAGGCATAAACTGAACGCACCGTTCCCGATGCTCGTAACGCCGTCTTGTATCGTTAGGCTCTCAAGTCTAAAGCATGATGCGAACGCTTCCGCGCCAATGCTCGACACACTGCCAGGGATTACCACATCGGGCAGCGCACTGCACCTGAAGAACGCGGCATCCCCAATGCTCGTCACCCCATCCGGAATATCCACAACCTCAAGACTCGCGCAGTCGTAGAACAAATAGTTGCCAATGCGCGTGACTCCGGACGGAATCAAAGCCTCCACAAGCGCATTGCAACCGTAGAACGCCATGTCTCCGATGCTGGTGACGCTCTCCGGCATGATGACGCAAAACAGTCCGCTGCAGTCCTTGAACGCCTGATTGCCTATGCGTTCCACGCCGTCGGGAATCACAACATCCACAAGAGAGCCACAGCCTCGGAAGGCACGGTCGGATATGCTTGTCACGCCGTCAAGAACAGTCACTTTCGTGATTGACTCGTAAGAGTCTGGGAACGTCATCTGAAATCCGTAGTCAAGGACTATCTGCGGCACAACCACGCTCCTAATGCCAGTGCAGCCCACAAACGAACCACCTAGGTAGCTGACGCCTATGTTGACGACGCTGCCGGGAATCGTAACGCTCTCAAGGTTGCTGCATCCTTCGCAGGCCCATTCCCCGATTGTCGTCACTCCGTCCGGTATAGTCACCTCTGTCAGTCCGCCCGGGACTGCGACAAGAGTCGTCCCACTCTTGTCTAGGAGAAGCCCCCGATCCGAGCTGTAGGCTGAGTTCGCAAGTGCAACATGAAACGCCAACAGTCCGAGGCAGTCGCAGAAAGCCCATTCGCCGATGCTCGTCACGCCCGACGGTATCGTCACCTCCGACAGCCCGCTGCACCCCGCAAATGCCATGGCACCGATGTACGTCACGCTGTCGGGGATGGTCACGCTCGTCAGACGGTCCCAACCCTGAAACGCCTGGTCGCAGATTCTTGTCGCGCCATCCCGTATCGTTACGATCTCAACCTGGGCAAACACGTTCCTTACGCCTCGATCAAGCACATACTGAGATATTGACACGTCTCTGAGCCCATTGCAGCCGAGAAACGCGTCATTGCCGATGTACGTCACGCTATCCGGAATCGAGACGCTCACAAGCCCGGCGCATCCGGCGAACGCCCTGCTCCCTATGCTCGAAACGCCTTCGCCAATTGTCACGCTCGTCAGCCCCGTGCAGCCGGCAAACGCCCTGTCGCCGATGCTCGCAACGCCTCCGCCTATTGTCACGCTCATGAGTCCGCTGCGGTTCTCGGACGCCCCGTTGCCGATGCTTGTCACGCTCCCTGGTATCGTCACGCTCTCGATTCCGTCCGGAACGGACACAAGGCTCGTTTTCGCCTTGTTCAGCAGAAGGCCAGACTCGGAACTGTATACCGAATTGTCCTCCGCGACGCAGAACGACCGAAGGCCCAAGCATCCGTAGAATGCATTGCCTCCGATGCTCGTTACGCTGGAGGGAATCGACACGGACAGGAGACCTGTACAGCCCCTGAACGCATTGTTGGCAATGCTCTTGACCCCTTCAAGCAACACAACGCTTGCTAGAGCGGTGCAGTCTTTGAACACATTGCCCTTGATGGCGGACACGCTACCGGGAATCGTTACGGACGAAAGCCCGGTACAGCCGGAAAAGGCGTATTCGTCGATGCTGGTCACGCCGTGGTCGATTGTCACGCTTGACAGACCGGTGCAACCGGCAAACGCATTCTCCCCGACGCTCGTGACGCCACTGCCGATCGTCGCGCGTGAGAGGGAAGTGCAGCCCTGAAACGCCGACTCGCCGACATACACTACACTGTCGGGGATTGACACTTCCGTCAGACCTGTGCAGCCCTGAAACGCCGACTTGCCTACATACACTACGCTGTCGGGGATTGCAACTTCCGTCAGACCCGTGCAGCCCTGAAACGCGAAATCGTCGATGATGGAGACTCCATTCGGAATCGTCAAAGACTCAATGCCTGTGCATCCGCGGAATGCCTCCAAGCCTATCTCCGAAAGTCCGGCGCACAGCGTCACGTTCGAGAGACTCGTGCAGCCCTCAAACGCATACCTGCCTATGCTTGTAACACTGCCGGGTATTGTCACCTCCCCTAGGCTGTCGCAGAACAGAAACGCCCCGGTCCCGATACTCGTGACGCCTGATCCGATCTCTACGTTCTCAAGTCCGCTGCAGCCGTAGAACGCCATGTTGTCGATGCGCGTCACTCCGTCTGGTATCGTCACTTCCTTGAGGCCGCTGCACCCGGCGAATGCATACGTTCCGATGCCTGTAACCGAATCTGGCATTGACACGCTCCGAAGTCCAGTGCACCCCATGAACGCCTGATACGCCTGATACCCCACGCTCGTCACTCCGTCTGAAACAATCGCCCTAGTGATCTGAGCATACATCTGGGGGAATGCCTTCTTAACGCCTCGGCTTAGCACACTCTGCGACACTGTGATGCAAACGTCCGTTAGTCCGCTGCAGCTGGAGAACGCACTGCTTCCGACGCTCGTGACACTGGCCGGGATTGTCACTTTGGCAACTCCGGCGCACCCGCTGAATGCACTTGCCGGTATGCTAGTCGCCCCGTCAAGGATCGTTACGTTCGTAATCGACGCGTAGGAGCCTGGAAATACGGTCTGCATACCCTGATCAAGGACATACTGCGGCACTGCCACGTTTCTAAGACCATTGCAGTCGGCAAAAGCATTCTCCGCAATGCTCGCGATGCTA